>Ga0265297_10000597_pt1 | contig 103766 bp, 114 predicted proteins | sample Munlanlwell13791_FD_192502 | JGI IMG/M metagenome (GOLD analysis project Ga0265297, IMG submission 192502) | Leachate microbial communities from a municipal landfill in Southern Ontario, Canada - Leachate well 137-91 | ecosystem: Engineered > Solid waste > Landfill > Unclassified | place...
ATCCAGCTGCACACGTGTAATCCCGCTCGCCATTTCGTTCGACACCACCTCAAAATGGTAAGTATCACCCCGCACTACTGCGCCAATAGCTACCAGCGCATCAAATTTTCCACTCAACGCCATCTTGCGCAATACCAATGGAATTTCCAGCGCGCCAGGCACGGTAACAATCACGGTGTTCTCGGTTTTCACACCCAACTTCGCCAATTTATTCACACACGAAGCCAACAAAGCATCGCAGATATCCTGATTAAAACGGCTCATGACAATACCGACACGCAATCCGTCTCCTGCCATATTCGCTTCAACTTGTGCAATACCATTAAATTCAGTCATACTATTTACCTTTATTCTTCGCTATACCCAACAACTTCCAACCCGAATCCCGCCAACGACGGCATTTTGCGTTGTTTTGCCATTATGCGCATTTTACCTACGCCGACATCTTTTAAAATTTGCGCACCAATACCGTAATTACGCACATCCCATTTTTGCGCAGGTTTTACTTCGTTGCCGGGCAACGCATGACCAAGCAATTCAGCTGCGGTTTCTGGGCGATGTAATAACACCAGCACACCCGTACCGGCTGCGGCAATTTTTTCCAGTGCGCGATTAACGCCGTAGCTGTGTAACGGGCTGTCCATTTCCAGCACATCCATTACCGAAACAGGCTCATGCACACGTGCCAGCGTCTCATGTTCAGGACTGATATCACCTTTAACCAACGCCAGATGCGCCGCACCTGAGATTTTTTCACGGTAAGCAATGAGCTTAAACTCACCAAATGCCGTTGTAATCACCCGCTCGCCAACTCGTTCGATCAGACTTTCATTCTGATTGCGATAATGAATCAAATCAACAATCGCACCTATCTTCAAGCCATGCTCCTGGGCGTAAGGTAGCAAATCTGGCAAACGCGCCATACTGCCATCTTCTTTTAGAATCTCACAGATCACAGCTGCAGGTTCTAATCCCGCTATTGCTGCCAGATCACACCCTGCCTCAGTGTGCCCCGCACGTATCAGCACACCACCAGGTTGCGCGCGTAATGGGAAAATATGCCCGGGCTGAATAATATCTGTGGCTTTTGCATTCTTGGCTACTGCTGCCTGTATCGTGCAAGCACGATCTGCTGCTGAAATACCCGTGGTCACACCTTCAGCAGCTTCAATCGAAATGGTAAACGCAGTGCTGTAAGGCGACTGATTATCCGAAACCATTTGGCGCAAACCGAGCTGCTTGCAACGTTCATCGGTCAAAGTCAGGCAAACCAGACCACGCCCATGCTTCGCCATAAAATTAATGGCTTCGGGTGTAGCGAATTCCGCCGCCATCACCAAATCGCCCTCATTTTCACGATCTTCTTCATCAACCAACACCACCATCTTACCTGCTTTGATGTCAGCGATAATATCTTCTATAGGGCTTAAACTCATTTAGATTCCTGATAATTGAGGATACGTTCAGCGTAGCGCGCCATCATGTCGATTTCCAGATTGACGTGACTGCCAGCTGTTAAGGTATGCAGATTAGTATTCGAGAGGGTGTGCGGGATCAAGTTAATACTAAATTCATCACCCACCACGCGGTTAACTGTCAGGCTCACACCATTCACGGTAACAGAACCTTTAGTCACGATAAATCGTGCGATGTCACCAGGCGCATGTATGACCAGTTCATAACAGTCTCCCACAGGTGCAAAACTAACCACCGCCCCGACACCATCAACATGCCCAGAGACCAAGTGCCCGCCCAATCTATCCGCCAGGCGCAGCGCCTTTTCCAAATTAACCAATGCGCCAACAGGAAAACCCACCGTGCAACGAAAAGTCTCGGCCGAGACATCCACGCTAAAACCTTGTGGCGATAATGCGACCACTGTTAGACAAACGCCATTGCAGGCGATAGAGTCGCCTAGTGCTACGTCGCTTAAGTCCAACGTCGCCGCGTCTATCAATAAACGCGCATCTTCGTTACTGGGTACAACTTCGGCGACTTTACCAACAGCCTGAATAATTCCTGTAAACACAGCTATCCTTAAATTATTCGTCAAGTACGGCAGAAGTATAAACCTCTTGCACGTCATCTAGGGATTCTAGCGCATCCAACAATTTTTGCATTTTGACCGCGTCATCCCCCGTTAGCTCAATCACATTTTGCGGCTTCATGCTTACTTCACCAAACTCAGCTTTAAATCCAGCTGTTTCTAGCGCCTGCTTAATCGTGTGTAACTCATACGGCGGCGTAATCACCTCGATACTGCCATCTTCATGCGTCATCACATCGTCGGCACCCGCTTCGAGAGCAGCTTCCATCAGCGCATCCTCATCCACTCCAGGTGCAAACAACAACTCGCCGCAATGCTTGAACTGAAAAGCCACACAGCCATCCGTCCCCATATTCCCGCCAAATTTGCTGAAAGCATGGCGCACATCTGCTACGGTACGAACTTTATTATCGGTCAAACAATCAACCATCACCGCAGCGCCACCAATACCATAACCTTCGTAGCGTATCTCTTCATAATTCACGCCTTCCAAATCACCGCAGCCACGCTTAATCGCGCGCTCTACGTTATCTTTCGGCATGTTATTGTCATACGCCTTATCCATCGCCAAACGCAAACGCGGGTTAGTTGAAACATCGCCACCACCCATCTTTGCCGCAACCGTAATTTCCTTAATCAGACGCGTGAAAATCTTGCCACGTTTCGCATCTGTAGCCGCTTTTTTATGCTTGATATTCGCCCATTTACTATGACCTGCCATAACATCCTCTTGGCTTGCGTATTAAAAGTGGTAATTTTACCACTTTGCAGCCAGTTACGATAACCTTAACGGCCTAATTGCTGCAGAAGTATGGTTCAACAACCCGACCCTGATTAACTATACTCATCACTGCATTTCTGGTGATATGATTGTGTAAAGTTTGATAGCGGGGACAACATGAAAATTCAATTTTATGATTTTAAAGCGCTGTACAAATTCATCACCCGACCTGCGTCCTGGCTGATCATTTTAGCGGTGGTAATTTTCATTACCATATCTACCCTGATTTTTGTTTATGGATTCGATACCCGTACACCGAATCGATTAATCTGTGAACGGGCCAGCAACGCCAGTATGGTTATCATCTTAATGTCTGGCTTTTTATTTATAGTCACATCCATTGCCAGCGTAGGTTCGCTATTTGTGATAGTGGACAACTGGCTTAATAAACGGAAATTCAATATTCATGACATTTGGCTCCCTCTTGCTGCGGTCTGTTTGGGGATAATCAGCTTCACATTACAGATAAACGTGTGTGGATAGCCGGCCAAAAAACGCAAACTTGGCCGGCTAGTCAGGATTGCTTATAAAAACCGTGCCACCATGCCATTGCGGCAATCTTGCCCAACTTTAATTTGCACGGTATGCCCGGTGCCTGGTGCGACGGTTACGGGCTTGTTTTTACTAAACATGGCGTCTATCACCACATCGAAGTTACCTGTCGGATGAATAATTTCCAGCTTATCCCCTACGCTAAATTTATTTTTCACCGCGATTTCAGCCACGCCCGTTTGCGCGTCATAGCCAGTGATGTCACCGACATACTGGCTGCGGTTGGATTCTGAATGCCCGCGCATGTAGTTCTGGTAATCATGAGTATGGTGACGCTCATAGAAACCGTCGGTATAACCACGATTGGCCAGCCCTTCCAGTGTGGATAGCAAATTAGTATCGAATTGTTTGCCAGCCATTGCATCGTCTATAGCCTGACGGTAAGACTGCGCGGTGCGTGCGACGTAGTAAGCAGATTTGGTACGTCCTTCAACTTTTAGCGAATCTATGCCCATTTCAACCAAACGCGCCACGTGTTCGATAGCGCGCAAGTCCTTTGAATTCATGATGTAAGTACCATGCTCATCCTCCAGCACCGGCATCAAATCACCGGGCCGCGCACTTTCCTCGATCAGATAAACCTTATCTGCCAGCGGATGACGTTGCTGCTGGCCGCAATCGGCAAAGCTGGTTTCGGCCTGTTCCAGTGCGCTGCCGAAATTGAAATCGATTTTCTGGATATCGCCTGCGGGATTTTCTTCAGCATCATGAACTTTGTAATCCCAGCGACAAGAGTTGGTACAAGTACCCTGATTGGGATCGCGGTGATTAAAATAACCGGACAACAGACAGCGCCCGGAATACGCGATGCACAGCGCGCCATGGACAAACACTTCCAGCTCCATATCAGGGCATTGCTGGCGTATCTCGGCGATTTCATCCAGCGATAATTCTCGCGACAGGATAATTCGCGTCAAGCCCAGTGCCTGCCAAAATTTGACCGTAGCATAGTTCACTGTGTTGGCTTGCACCGATAAATGCACAGGCACTTCTGGCCATTTTTCGCGCACCATCATGATTAACCCGGGATCGGCCATAATCAGCGCATCAGGACGCATGGCGATAATAGGCTCCATATCCGCCATATAGGTTTTAACTTTGGCGTTATGTGGCATTAAATTACTGGCAACAAAGAATTTTTTGCCCAATGCACGCGCCTGGTTAATACCCAGCTCAATTTGATCCAGCTGAAATTCATTATTGCGAGCGCGCAAGCTGTAACGCGGCTGCCCGGCATAGACCGCATCCGCGCCGAAACGGAAAGCAGTGTGCATTTTATCTAGGCTACCAGCAGGTAATAAAAGTTCAGGGGCGCGTAGGCTCATGCTGTAAATCTCTCTGTTATTCAATAATCTCTATTATATCAGTACGTCAGCTTGGTGAAATTTGCCAGTTTCGGTTAAAATAGCGGGATTATTTATTATCTTAACCATTTGGTAGGAAAACGCAGATGAAAACAGCTCAAGAATTACGCGCAGGTAATGTATTTATGGTCGGTAGCGACCCGATGGTGGTGCAGAAAGCCGAATTCAGCAAATCCGGGCGCAATGCATCTGTAGTTAAAATGAAAATGAAAAACCTGCTGACAGGTCAAACAGCAGAAGCGGTTTACAAAGCTGACGAAAAATTCCAGTCTGTACAATTAGAATATAAAGATTGTACCTATTCTTACTTCGCCGACCCTATGTATGTATTCATGGACGAAGAGTACAACCAGTACGAAATCGAAGCCGACAACATGGGTGATGCACTCAACTATCTGGAAGATGCGATGCCATTGGAAGTCATGTTCTACAATGGCAAAGCAATTTCTGTTGAAATGCCAACCACTGTTGTGCGCGAAGTCATCTACACTGAACCTGCGGTTCGTGGCGATACATCAGGTAAAGTGTTGAAACCTGCACGTTTGGCTACAGGTTTTGAAATCCCGGTTGCGGCATTCGTCGAAATCGGCGACAAAATCGAAATCGACACACGTACCAACGAATTCAAACGTCGTGTAAACTAATTCGCATGTCGAGTTAATTTGATTAAAGCAGCTACGGCTGCTTTTTTCTTTTATGAGGAACCCCATGCTCACCGCTGACCAATTACTTGCCGAACTACTCCTGCGTGCACGTGAGCGCACTGACACAGAAACAGTCGCGACTGAATCGTGCCTGGGTCGCATACTTGCTACTGACCTCACTTCGGCTATCACCGTGCCACCGCTAGACAATAGCGCAATGGATGGTTACGCGGTGCGTGCTGCAGAGTGCATAGCCGGTGCATTATTACCTGTCAGCCAGCGCATTCCTGCCGGACAAGTTGGCAATGCCTTGCTATCTGGCACCGTCGCCCGCATTTTCACCGGCGCACCAATACCCGTTGATGCAGATGCCGTCATCATGCAAGAGCATTGCAGCGTAGAAGGCGACAGCATACGCATCAACCGCACAGTCAAAGCTGGTGAAAATATCCGTCGTGCGGGAGAAGACATCAACGCTGGTGACACGGCATTAACCGCAAGCACACGCCTGAGCGCGGCCCACATGGGGCTCGCTGCTTCCGTGGGCTACGCAGCACTGCCCGTCTATACTCGTTTAAAAATCGCCAGTTTTTCCACCGGCGATGAGTTAGTCCAGCCTGGCTCACCGCTCACGGCAGGTAAAATTTACAACTCCAATCGTTACACCATCGCTGGCCTAATCGCCACATTAGACTGCGACTGGATAGATTTAGGCAGCATTCCTGACACGCTGGATGCAACATTAGCAGCACTGAAGCAAGCCAGCCAAGTCGCCGACGTCATCATTACCAGCGGTGGTGTATCAGTCGGCGAAGAGGACCATGTCAAAGCTGCAGTCGCACAATTAGGCCAGATCGATTTGTGGAAAGTTGCCATGAAACCGGGTAAACCCCTGGCTTATGGACGCATAGCTGAAGCCGATTTTATTGGTTTGCCAGGCAATCCTGTTTCTGCCTTTGCCACTTTCAGTCTGTTTGCCCGTCCATTCATATTAAAACGCATGGGTGCTAAGGATTTTTTACCTAGCATTTACAAAGTTCGCGCAGCCAGCGCATGGACAAAAGTCGGCGACCGCCGTGAATTCTTGCGCGCGCGTGCACAAGTTGGCGTAGATGGCGTACTTGCAGCAACGCTATTCCCCAATCAAAGCTCAGGCGTGCTTACATCCACCACATGGGCAAATGGCTTTATCGACTTGGAAATTGGGCAAACTATAGCAATAGGCGATATGATCAACTTCATTCCGTTTAACGAACTGCATTAACATGAATATCCAACTACTTTATTTTGCCAAACTGCGGGAACAGTTAGGTGTCAGCGCAGAAACGCTGGATCTGCCGGATGGCGCAGCGATGGTGGCAATGCTGCTGGATGTGCTTCGTGCACGCGGTGGGGTATGGACTGAAGCGCTAGCGGCTGGGGGAAGCTTCCGGGTGGCCGTCAATCAGGAATTGGCCGAAATGACAATGCCGCTCGAAGAAGGTGATGAAGTCGCAATATTTCCACCAGTGACGGGTGGTTAAGTGATGAAAATTTTAGTCACGACAGCCGATTTTAACTTAACCACTGAGGTTAATGCACTGCGAGCAAATCAGCCGAAAATCGGTGCAGTGGTTAGCTTTGTCGGCCTGGTACGTGACATTAACCATGATCACAGCGTAGCCTGTATGGAGCTGGAGCATTACCCTGCGATGACGGAAAAGTCTCTCCAAGAAATCGTCATTGCCGCACAACAGCGTTGGCAAGTTATCGACGCCACCATCATACACCGTGTCGGCAAACTATCGCCTTGCGATCAAATCGTCCTGGTGGCCGTGGCTTCCATGCACAGACACGATGCCTTTGCTGCCTGTGAATTCATCATGGACTACCTAAAAACCCGTGCACCTTTCTGGAAAAAAGAACATACATCCGATGGCGCACACTGGGTCGATGCACGAGAAAGTGATGAGTTAGCACAACAACGCTGGACTAAGCCAACGCCGCATTAAATTCGACAGCAAGCTCTTGCAATATCTGCTGATGACGTAGCTCCATCACATCAAATGCGGCAATCACCTGATGTGCTTTTGCTGTTAATTGCGCACCACCACCGCCACGCCCACCAGTGCTGGTCGCCACAAGTGGCTCGCCTAAGGTTCTACCCATGGCGTCAACCGCATCCCAGGCCGCTTTGTAGCTCATTTTCATAGACTTCGCCGCTTGCGAGATCGAGCCGGTCTCTGCAATTTTCTTCAGCAGGGTCACACGCCCACGCCCTATGAGATTATTACCATTGCGCGTTACCCAGACTCTACCCCATACTTGCATTTCTGTATTCATATCCACGAGGTGCTACATGAAAAATTTAATTTTAGCATTATTCCTAAGCTACGCCGCAGCGAGCATGGCTGCTGACAACAATGACTACGCCCAAATTTACACAACCCAAGGCGATTTTGCCACTGTACGTGATGCTGTAGTCAGTTCGGTAGAAGGTCGTGGATTAAAAATCAATCACATCAACCACATCAGCGAAATGTTGGCGCGCACTGGAAAAGACTTGGGCGCAGGAAAAGAAGTGTATTTGAACGCGGAACAAATAGAGTTTTGCAGTGCGACACTGTCACGCAGCATGATGGAGGCTGACGCTAACAATATTATGGTCTGTCCGTACAGCATCGCTGTTTACAACCTGCCGGCGCAACCCAATACCATTTATGTCAGCTACCGCAAGCCACCAGTAGTTAAAGCAGCTGGTTCACGGGCAATATTCAAACAGGTAGAGCAGTTACTTAATGACATCATTACTGAGGGAATAGACCTCAGCAAGTAAACCAGCCAGCCTTGTGCGGTGCTTTATTTGAACTTGTAATACTGCTGATTCAAATACGCCGCCACGTGCGCCTCTTCCTCCGGGAACCAGCCTGCACCTGTATTGGCATTACAACCACTGATCCGCGCCGCCAATTGTTGCGGCGTTTTTACTTTGTGATCAGGACGAGTATAAATTTTAGAACCATCACCGCCATACATGGATGCGTGACAACTCAAACACGACTTATCTACTAAAGCCTTCCCTATTTTAGGGTCGCCTTTATCAAACGCCATCGCATTGACAGACAAAGTCATACTTGCTGCACATAACACTAACCAAGTGGCTTTCATTTTGAACCTCTCAAATCATTAAGCGGGCTTCACCGCCAACAAACGTGCAACACGTTGTTGCGCATTGGGATGCGAATCATAAAACAAAGAATACAACGCATCAGGGGTCAATGTCGAGGCATTATCACGATACAGCTTAATCAGCGCACTCACTAAACTTTGTGCATCGGCATGCGCTGCAGCATACGCATCTGCCTCAAACTCATGCTTGCGTGAATACACACTGGATAATGGCTGCAATGGCAAACTAAACACAGGCAACACCAGGAAAAACAGCATCAAGCCTGCGCCAGCACTCATTTCATGCACATTCAATCCGGCAAAAAACCAAGTGCTGGTCATCAGCAAATTCAGCACCCACAAAAACACCAGACTCATACCAAATATCCACACCATGCGCTTCACCACATGACGATGATGAAAATGACCTAATTCATGCGCTAATACCGCTTCAATTTCACCACCTTGCAAATGCTTAATCAGGGTGTCGAATAGCACTATCCGCTTGGTTTTACCAAAACCCGTAAAATACGCATTGCCGTGACGACTGCGTTTCGAGCCATCCATCACGAACAATCCTTGTACAGTAAAGCCGCATTTATTCAGCAATTTGGCGATCCCCTGCTTTAATTCACCATCGGGGAGTGGCTCAAATTTATTAAACAACGGCGCGATAAAATTCGGGTATATCGCCAATATCAATAAATTAAAACTTACCCAAACCAGCCAGGCATACAGCCACCAGTACGCGCCCATCGATGCCACTATCCACAACACTGCAAACAACAACGGCAATCCCAACACAGCACCCACCACAGCCTGCATGAGCATGTCTTGTACATACTGGCGCGGCGTCATGGTGTTAAATCCAAACTGCTGTTCGAGTTTGAATTTCCGGTAAATATCCAGTGGCAATTCCGCCAAACTGCTCAGCACCAACACGCTCGCAATCAACGCCACATTGCGCAGCAAAGGCTGATCCACATACTGCGCCCATACTTCACTCACCACGTTAATGCCACCTATGAGGGTAAACACCAGCAACAACATAACTTCCACACCGATTTGAACCAGCGAAAAATGGCTTTTAGCCACTGTATAATCCGCTGCTTTCTGGTGCTGCTCCAAGCTGATTTGCCCAATAAAAGCCTGCGGTACGGTATTACGATGCTGCTTCACGTGCCGGATCTGGCGTAACGCTAACCAAACACGTAATACTGTCGTGACACTTAATGCCAATATAAAAATTAAAGTAAATGTATTCATAGTCAGATTATGCCACAATCTCATTTTTAATCGTTGAATAAGCAAAATGCCACAAGATCAAAACAACCTCATCTGGATAGACATGGAAATGTCTGGTTTACTACCTGATAACGACCGTATTTTAGAAATCGCACTGGTCATCACCGACTCGCAACTCAACACCATCGCTGAAGCACCTGTGTTAGTCGTACATCAAAGTGATGCGGTATTAGATGGCATGGATAGCTGGAACAAAGGCACCCATGGCAAGTCTGGTCTGATCGAAAAAGTCAAAGCCTCTACCCGTGACGAAGCCAGTGTAGAAGCGGAAATGATAGCGTTCCTGCAACTGCATGTGCCTAATCGCGTATCACCCATGTGCGGCAATTCCATTTGTCAGGACAGGCGATTTTTAGCGCGCTACATGCCTAAACTGGAGGATTATTTCCACTATCGCAATCTGGATGTCAGCACACTCAAAGAGCTGGCTAAACGCTGGAAACCTGATGCGGTAAAGAACTTCACTAAAAACAGCAAACATGAAGCCCTGTCGGACATCTATGACTCAATCGCTGAAATGTTGCATTATCGCGAAGTGTTTATTAAGCTGGACTGATACCCGAAATGTGTCGGTATCCAATCCGGCACATTCACTGAATAATCCCGCCGCCCAGGCAGACATCCCCCTGATAGGCCACCACTGACTGTCCCGGGGTTACTGCCCATTGCGGCGCAGCAAAGTCAAATTCGCATTTATCCCCACCCAACGCTGCAACACGGCATGCCGCATCGGCCTGACGATAGCGCGTTTTCGCTGCATAACTTTGTGCCACATCCGGCAACACACCCGCCACCCAACTCAAATCTGCGGCAATCAGCTGTGAACGATACAACAGTGGATGATCATGCCCCTGCACCACAATCAGCTCATTATTCGCCATATCTTTCGCGGCAACAAACCACGGCTCACCCGCACCACCTATACCTAAACCCTGGCGCTGCCCTATGGTGTGATAAGTCAAACCCTGATGCTGCCCCATCACCTTGCCTTCTGGCGTACGCATTACACCTGGGGTAATAGGCAGATAGCGCTGCAAAAACTCAGTGAACGGACGTTCGCCGATAAAACATATACCGGTACTGTCTTTTTTTGCGGCATTCGGTAAACCTGCCTGTTCAGCGAGTTTACGCACATCCGTTTTGAGCATATCGCCTAACGGGAACATCGCCTTGGACAATTGCGCCTGATTAAGTCGATATAAAAAATAACTCTGGTCTTTGCTCAAATCTACGGCTTTGCGCAAATAAAACTGTCCGTCTTGCTCAGACAAACGCGCATAGTGCCCAGTCGCGATTTTATCTGCGCCCAGGGACATCGCATAATCCAGAAATGCCTTGAATTTTATCTCAGCATTGCACAACACATCAGGATTCGGCGTACGCCCCGCCTGATATTCGCGCAGAAAATAACTGAACACACGGTCTTTATATTCCGCGCTAAAATTAACTGACTCTACATCCAGCCCAATAACGTCAGCCACCGCCAGCACATCCAGGAAATCCTGGCGCGCTGGACAATTGTCATCATTATCATCTTCCCAATTTTTCATGAACACGCCAGTTACACGATAGCCTTGCTGCTTTAACAGCAAGGCCGTCACCGCCGAGTCTACTCCGCCCGACATACCCACTACAATATGCGTATTTACATTACTCATCAGGTGATGCTCCTCGCAACCATTTATCCAGCGGATAAATCACCGCAGGTGCGCCATTATCTCTAAACCAGGTATCCACTACAAACTTATCCCCACTACCATATTCCATAATTTCCGCACCCCAATGCTCATCCAACAATAATGGTGCGCGCTCCACAGGTGGCAACACATCATGATAGGCCAAAAATCCAAAACGCTTTAATAGTTGCAAATAAGCGGTCGTATTATGCGAGTGATCTATGCAATCCATACGCCCATCAACACCACCATCATTAACATTACCGCCTTTATCATTACCTGTCGGCGTTTGTTGTGCGGCATATCCTGCCAGAAAACCCATTGCCAGCGCAATTGCATCACGCTCTTGTCGTGGTGTCGCAACTGCGACAAACAACTCACGCACATCGCGCATCTGCGTACTGGTTAAGCGTACACTGGCATGCACAGCACAATCATAGTTGTAGCAAATATCAACACTCACAGCCCAACTTGGTGCTGTATACAATGCCGCCAATACACACCAAAACTTCATCAGTAGGTTGTCACCACAGCTAAGGGATAGCGCACACCATGCAAATAGTCTTGCATACACGCCACGACTAACGGACTGCGATGCAAATGCGCTTGCGCATGAATTTCTTCAGGGGTTAGCCACACCGCGCGAATAATACCGGTATCCAGTGGCCGTTCCGCATTGTGACCGGTGATTTCACCAGCAAAAGCAAAACGTAAATAGGTTCGATTATGCAAAGCATAATGCCATTGATATATGCCCACCAATGCAGTGGGTTGAAAATGATATGCAGATTCTTCTAAAGTCTCACGTATAACCGCTTCCAATAGAGATTCATCAGCTTCAAGATGCCCTGCAGGTTGATTAAACTGCACCCCTTCTGAGGTTTGTTCTTCCACCAGCAAAAACCGGCCCTGCTGTTCAACAACAGCAGCAACAGTGACATGCGGCTTCCACACCATATAGACTCGCAAAAGCTCAATTCTAACCGAGAAATGCCTATTGAACGAGCAACGTTCAGCATGAAGTTGATTGCCAAAATTCAGGCAATAAAAAACGGGAGACCAGCTCCCGTTTTGACATACTACAATTAGCTTGTGGCTAATTATTTTGCAGCTGGTGCAGCCTCTACTTTTTTAGCTGCCTTTTTCTTAGCGTGGTGTTTTTTAGCTTTAGCTTTAACAGGAGCAGCAGCTGGTGCTGCAGTTGTAGCAGCTGGTGCTGCAGCAGGAGCCGCATCAGCAGCAACAGCAGAGAAAGAAACAGCAGCGAAAGCAGCAACGATCAAAGCGGATAATAATTTGCTCATTATGACATCCTTAAAAATAGTTTAGTGTAAGTAACATGACGCGAAATCATCGTCGTCACAGCGAATAACGCCATAGCGTTTAATAGCGTTGACACAATATTTAAATATTTTTCATTTCTGTTGGTGATAGCTGTCGATATTGCCCCGGCGCAAGACTATCCACTGTCCAATCACCAATTTTCGCCCGGACCAGACGCAAAGTGGGAAAGCCGACTTTTGCTGTCATACGTCGAACCTGACGATTCTTTCCCTCGGTAATGGTTAACGCTAACCAGCTAGTCGGTATCGATAAGCGAACACGCACGGGCGGCGTACGTGGCCACAGATTGTCTGGCTCTGCTATGCGTTGCGCGTGCGCAGGCGCAGTCACAAAGTCACCCAGATTCACCCCGTGCATCAAAGCCGACAATGCTTCGTCCGTTATCGTCCCTTCCACCTGCACCCAATACGTTTTCGGTAATTTATGCTTAGGATGCGCAAGTTGATGCTGTAGACGCCCATCATCGGTTAAAATAAGCAAACCCTCGCTATCGGTGTCCAGGCGCCCGGCTGCGTACACTTCCGCAATGGGGATATAATCCTTCAAAGTAGGATGTTTGCCATCAGCACTAAACTGACAAACCACCCCATAAGGTTTATTAAATAGAATAACTTGCCGCATACAGGATATATTTTTACTTTAAATTAGGGAAAATCATGACTTACCAACACATACACTTGCCTAGCTTTGGCGAAAAGATCACCGTCAATGCTGACACCACTCTCAATGTACCCAATCAGCCCATTATCCCATTTGTTGAAGGAGATGGCACAGGTGCTGATATTACCCCAGTCATGTGCAAAGTTGTCGACGCTGCCGTTGCCAAAGCTTACCAAGGCAAACGCCAAATCTCATGGATGGAAATTTATGCCGGTGAGAAGGCAGTCAAAGTCTATGGCAATGATAGCTGGTTGCCCGAAGAAACCATCAATGCGATGCGCGATTATGTTGTTTCTATTAAAGGCCCACTGACTACGCCGACTTCTGGCGGCATCCGCTCACTCAACGTCGCTATGCGGCAAACACTGGATTTATACATTTGCTTGCGCCCAGTACGCTATTTCCAGGGCGTACCTAGCCCAGTAAAGACACCAGAAAAAGTCGACATGGTGATTTTCCGCGAAAACACTGAAGACATCTACGCTGGCATAGAGTGGCCAGCTGGCTCACCAGAAGCACAAAAAGTTATCAAATTTCTGCAAGAAGAAATGGGCGTTACTAAAATCCGCTTCCCAGACACATCTGCAATCGGCATCAAACCTGTCTCCATCGAAGGTAGCGAACGTTTAATCCGCAAAGCCATACAATATGCGATAGACCACAACCGTAGCTCAGTGACTCTGGTACACAAAGGCAACATCATGAAATTCACTGAAGGTGGCTTCAAGAAGTGGGGTTATGAACTGGCCAAGCGCGAATTTGGTGCGGTTGATATTGATGGTGGTCCATGGTGTAAATTACCTAACGGCATTATCATCAAGGATGTGATTGCCGATGCATTCTTGCAACAAATTTTGCTAAAGCCAGCGGATTACGATGTTGTCGCCACCCTTAACTTAAACGGCGATTATATTTCTGATGCATTGGCAGCAGAAGTCGGCGGCATCGGTATCGCACCTGGCGCGAATTTATCCGACAGCGTAGCAATTTTTGAAGCGACGCATGGTACTGGCCCTGATATCGCAGGGAAGGACATTGCCAATCCGTTGGCCGCCATTTTGTCGGCCGACATGATGTTGCGTCATATCGGCTGGGAAGAAGCAGCTGATTTAATCGTATCAGCCATGCAAACTGCGATTACCAACAAAACTGTGACTGCTGATTTCGTACGACTCATGGATGGCGCGACCAAGTTATCATGCTCAGCATTTGGCGACACGATGATAGCAAATATGTAAAACTAGCTTGCCTGCCCAAACGGCAGGCAATAAAAAAGGGTGCGAATAAATCGCACCCTTTTTCAATTCAAGCGACTAATTAAGAAGCTTGGATGTTTGAAGCTTGTTTGCCTTTAGGACCTTGCGATACTTCAAAGCTAACTTTTTGACCTTCTTTAAGTGTTTTGAAACCACCCATGTTGATTGCAGAGAAGTGTGCAAACAAATCTTCGCTACCATCATCAGGAGTAATAAAGCCAAAACCTTTAGAATCGTTGAACCATTTAACTGTGCCAGTTGCCATTGTTACATTCCTTGATAAAAATACGCCAAAAACGGCTACGGAATATTTGAGAACCAAGATTGCACAACGGCAATACCAGACTTGCTTAAACCTTGATACCAAACTCCAAGTGACTTTTTACGCTAGATATATGTTCTTGGCAAGCGTTTTATATTATTTTTTTTATTTTTTAATCAATGCTTGAAATATCTACACAAAACGTCAAAATAAAGACTTAGTAAATTCATAGTGTAACCGCACCAAATGGCGATAAAACAACGGGAAGGTACAGTACTCTCACCCAGTAAGGCGAAATTAAAATCTCCGCCTATGTATAAAGTATTATTGCTCAATGACGATTACACACCTATGGACTTTGTTGTGCATGTGTTGCAACATTTTTTTCACAAATCGTATGAACAAGCCACACAAATCATGCTCAAAGTACATACAGAGGGGCGTGGTATCTGTGGTTTGTATACTGCCGATTTAGCCGCGACCAAAGTCGCACAAGTTTTGGCATTTGCCCGCCAACATCAACATCCGCTGCTATGCGTGATGGAGGAAAATTAAATGATTGCCCAAGAGCTCGAAGTCAGTCTACATTTAGCGTTTATGGAAGCACGCCAAAAACGCCACGAATTTATTACCGTAGAGCATTTGCTTTATGCCATGCTGGATAATCCATCCGCATCTGAAGTTCTGCGCGCTTGTGCTGTCAATATTGACGTACTACGTCAACAGCTCGCCGACTTCATCGCTGAGCATACGCCTACCGTAGCGGGCACAGAGGAAATCGATACCCAGCCCACTTTGGGTTTCCAGCGCGTCATTCAACGCGCAATCCTGCACGTACAGTCTTCTGGCAAAAAAGAAGTGACGGGAGCGAACGTACTGGTCGCACTGTTTGGAGAAAAGGATGCACACGCCGTATTTTTCCTTACCCAACAGGGCTTAACACGACTGGATGTAGTCAACTACCTGTCACATGGCACGAGCAAAACCGAACAGCCAGAATCTCAGCCCAACGAATCCGGCACTGGCAATAGCGAAGAAGCCAACACCGCATCTGCATTGGACAGCTACACCAGCAACCTCAATGAGCAAGCACTGGCTGGCAAAATCGACCCGCTCATAGGCCGCGCCGAGGAGCTTGAGCGCGTGATTCAAACACTATGCCGTCGCCGTAAGAATAATCCGTTATTGGTAGGCGAGGCTGGTGTAGGCAAAACGGCGATTGCCGAAGGCTTGGCGCGTCGTATCGTTGAAGGTGACATTCCGGACGTACTGGAAGACAGCACCGTTTATTCACTCGACATGGGCGCATTATTGGCCGGGACTAAATATCGTGGTGATTTTGAGCAGCGTCTCAAGGCGGTACTCAAGCAGCTCAATGATGACCCTAAAGCGATTTTATTTATTGATGAAATCCACACTCTTATCGGTGCAGGTGCGGCATCGGGTGGCACATTGGACGCATCCAACTTGCTCAAGCCTGCGCTGTCATCCGGTCAGCTAAAATGCATAGGTGCGACTACTTACACTGAGTATCGCGGTATTTTTGAAAAAGACCACGCATTGTCACGACGTTTTCAGAAAGTGGATGTCAATGAGCCCAGCGTAGAGCAGACCATCGCTATCTTACGCGGCTTAAAATCACGCTTTGAAACTCACCACAGCGTCAAATACACTGCCTCTGCCCTTACTACGGCAGCCGAACTATCAGCACGCTACATTAACGACCGTCATTTGCCCGATAAGGCCATCGACGTCATCGATGAAGCCGGTGCTGCACAACGTATTTTGCCGAAATCCAAGCAAAAGAAAGTCATCACCAAAAAAGAGATCGAAGAGATTATCGCAAAAATTGCGCGCATTCCTTCCAAGCACGTCAATAGCGATGACAGAGATGCGCTCAAGCATTTGGATCGTGATTTAAAAACCGTGGTATTTGGCCAGGATCCTGCTATTGCCGCACTCACGGCAGCCATCAAAATGGCGCGTAGCGGCTTGGGCAACCCGCAGAAACCCATAGGCTCGTTCTTATTCTCTGGCCCTACTGGCGTCGGCAAGACCGAAGTGGCGAAGCAACTCGCCTACACCATGGGCATCAGCCTTATTCGCTTTGACATGTCTGAATACATGGAGCGCCATGCTGTATCACGCTTAATCGGCGCACCACCTGGCTATGTGGGTTTTGACCAAGGTGGCTTATTGACCGAAGCCATCACTAAAACACCTTACGCGGTGTTGCTGCTCGATGAAATCGAAAAAGCGCATCCTGATGTATTCAATGTGCTGCTACAAGTCATGGATCACGGCACGTTGACTGACAACAACGGACGCAAGGCCGATTTCCGTAATATCATTATTATCATGACTACCAACGCAGGTGCCGAGTCTCTTAGTAAAACCTCGATAGGATTTACCTTAGGGAAAAATGTCGGTGATGAGATGGCTGAAATCAAGCGCATGTTTACACCCGAGTTCCGCAATCGCCTGGATGCCACCATCTCATTTGCGCCACTCTCGCAAGATGTCATTTTGCGCGTAGTAGATAAATTCCTCATGCAACTGGAAGACCAGCTACACGAGAAAAAAGTCGATGCGCATTTCACTGATGCGTTGAAAGCTTATCTGGGTAAAAAAGGCTTCGACCCGCTGATGGGTGCTCGCCCCATGGCGCGCCTGATACAAGATACGATACGCCGTGCACTGGCAGACGAACTGCTGTTTGGACGACTGGCTAATGGCGGTACGGTAACAGTCGACATAGATGAAAATGACGCACTTAAACTTGAGTTTGCGGAAGAAACTGTGACGATCTGATAATTACGCGGCCACGAAAGACAAGCAAATACCCTAGTCTTTCGTGGACAAGTATTTAATGGCAATACCCACGCATCAGCATGACAGCAAATTCATCAGCTGAGACAGGCTTGCTGTAATAATAGCCTTGCAGCACATCGCAGCCATACTTCATCAGAAAATCGCGTTGCTGAGCGTTTTCCACCCCTTCCGCCACCACAGATAAGTTCATTGCATGAGCCATGCGTATAGTTGCGGTTACTATGGCTGCCGCATCTTCACCCTCATGCTCCAAATCCTGGATAAATGAACGGTCAATTTTCACGGCATCAATCGGGAAACGCTTCAAATAACTCAAGCTGGAATAACCCGTCCCGAAGTCATCGATAGAAATATAAATACCACGTTGCTTCAGGGCGTTTAAGGTATCTATGGTAAGACTCGCGTTGCTCATCGCAACACTTTCTGTAATTTCCAACTCAAGCATGGCTGCCGGGATTTTCGTGTCGGCCAGCACCTGATCTATCAATACCAGCAAATCGGGTTGCAAAAACTGGCGCATGGATAGATTCACCCCCACTCTTTGTGTTGGCAGACCTTGCTCGCGCCATCGATGCATCTGTTCGCACACTTCACGCAAACTCCAGGCACCCACTGGCAAAATCAACCCAATTGATTCAAGCACTTCAAGGAATTTATCTGGTTCAATCAAGCCTTTGGTGGGATGATGCCAACGAATCAGGGCTTCGCAACCCACAATTTTCTCGCTTACTGTCGCCACTTTCGCTTGATAATACAGTTCAAATTGGTGTTGCGACAAAGCGACTCGCAGCTCACTCTCTAATTGCAATTGCAATTTAGTGTGGCTATCCATGCTGCTGTTAAACAGCATAAACCCAGCATCATTACGTTTTGCCCGATACATCGCCGTATCAGCTTGACGCATCAGTTCTTCTGCCGCACTAGTTCGATTCGTTGCAGTCCAGTGCTGTGTCACTGTGGACTCGAGCGCAGCAATACCGATGCTGCCTGATATCACATAATCATGACCGTCTAAATTAATCGGTGCACGCATGGTGTCAAGTATCTTATGCGCCACTGCAGCAGCAGCATCACGAGCATTATGACCCGAAATCAATACCGTAAACTCATCGCCACCCAACCTGGCCACAAAGTCATCATTACGCAAACAGCGTTGAATTCGACGCGCATATTCCTTCAACACCAGGTCTCCCATCGCATGACCCAGGGTATCGTTGATATTTTTAAATCGGTCCAAATCCATGAACAACAACGCGACATCGAGCCCAGTCACATAAGCTGCATTCACAACACTTTCCAGCTTTTCAACTAACGCAGTACGATTAGCCAAACCCGTCAAACTGTCACGATAAGCAATTTCCAGATAACGCCGCTCAACATGACCATGTTCCGCTAAAGCCGCAGCGATTAGATAGCCGGGCACGCTAAAAATAATCAACATAGTCTGTAAATGCGCGACCTCCAGATAAGGCACCGGCACACCAGCCCATCTGGACTCACCCAAGACCAGCGCCACCACTATCGCAGCCGTACTCAATATCGTTACTGCTATCCCAAAACCACCCAAGCGTAACGCCGCCCAGACTACAAAGGGAAACAACAGGTGAAACTCGGAATCGAAATTAGGCAGACCCATCAACTTCAAATGCGGGCATACGATAACCAGTACCATCAGCGCGATCAAGATCACAACTTCAATTAACTGCGCACGCGATGGTTTCACAACATAAGCGGCATACAGCAACATAACAGCAGGCGCGACCACCAAATCCCCCACCATATCGCCCAGCCACCATACACCCAAAGCACTCAACCAATTCGTAGCTGGCATAGCACCTGCAGCAACCAGCGCACTTGCACCCAGAACGGCACTCATTAATGCTGCCAGGGGGATAGCTAAAAACGACAATCTGACCACATCTGCCACACGCCCTAGCTGCCAACGAAACTGTTCGTGCAGATTAAGTATCCACCAGGCCAATATCACCGAGACGCTACTACCCAAACCAAACATAATAGCCAGCGGCGCAGGCACCATGCTCACATTGGCAAAAAAGTTACCTATCAACACACCTGGCAAATACCGGGGCCCAAACAGCACCACAACAGCAATACTCAGCCCACTGGCAGGCCAGATTGCACTTACGCTGCCATGAACAAAGGGCGCTATCCATAAGCCAAATTTTGCCAAGCCAAAATTCGCCAGGGAAAACACCAGCAAACCCAGCCAATAACTGGGTTGCTTGACGAATTTTGGCAAGGCTGTCACGCGCAGTGCTTATTGACTTGTTTCGTTCTGCTCTATGTGTGCCTGCACTGCACTGAGAGCATCCTGCAAAGTATCTTCGCTCAATTCATTCAACGACTCTCCCAGCATTTCAGCTGCAACCAAACTCGTTTCGGGTAATTGTGCACTATCCATCTCGGCAACGAATACCGCGGCTGACCCGCATACGCGCAGTAAGGCATCACGTTCACGCATCAGCATTTCAACCTCATTGCGTAACATGGATACTTCTTGTTGTGTTTGTGGCATGGTTATCCCCTAAAACTAAATAAATAAAGTCAGTACGCCGGTATAGCCGTACAAACGGTCATGTGAAATCTCGCCATTAGCAAAGAAACCCACTAGAGGCACATCACCTAAAATCTGCTGTATCAACGCCAATTCAGCCGATTTGGCACCGAACAAACTCTCACCACGACCCAAGCATGAATAATACACCGCACCCCGCGGTGGTGTTGGTAAACGTGCTTGCAAGTCTTCCAGCATCGCCACCATATCTGCTTGTGCCGCGCCCGCATCACGTCGACAAAACAGCACTTCTGCCGTTGCCGGGATTTCTTCGCTAATCGCCACCAAACGTTCAGTGGTATCGGCGCCTATCAAATTACGCACCAGATAATCGCGACTATCACAGCCCGGGATGCTCAAGGCCACAAAAATATAACCGGCTGCTCGACTTAAGTCTCGTGCCAAAATCTCGCCTATGTCTTCATACAGCACATCCAGAGCTGGCCGATTATCCAGCGTAATCAGAATGTTTTCGTGACTCGCAGTTACTGTATGACGCGGACCTATCGGTGTTACCCCTTGTGTCAACTGCGTCATCACCGCAACGGCCTCGGTAAACATCACACCCGACAACCCGCCGTGCACCACTTCATCAGCCACTTGCAGCGACTGGAAGCGTGAACTGCTTATCCCGCCCGTAATAAACCCCGTCGCCATACCTGCAGCTGTCGCCGTAATCAAGGCGGGAATCTCGGCATTACGCGCATCACCATGCACCAAAGCATAATAAGCAGCTTGTCCATGCACAGTGAAGCCGTCCAGATCCTCGGCAACGCGCCCCACCTCGGTTACGGGTGCAAACACCCGAAACGCATCTTCAGGAAATTCACCCAGCATCACTACCATGGCTGATTCGTCGAGATATTCATGCCCGGTCACACACACTCCGATCCCAACTGAACCTACCCAATGCGCAACGCCCGTTTGCTCACGCAATTGCGTCAACATATCATTCAGCCTGTTCGCATATAAGTCAGTCACATAAATAAAACCCAGATTTGCCGCCGCCGATACAGGTTGCAATTGCCGTACACAATCCTGCACTGCTTCCATCCATTGCCCTACATTTGAGTGTGCGTAAGCAAATGCCATGTTTATGCCGTCCTTGTCCATTTCGCGTCCAGCACCTTACGCATACGTGCCGCTGCCTGCGGGCTCATCCCTGGCACCTGCGCCAGAGCCTCGACATCTGCTGCAAACACTGCTGCCGCACCACCAAAATGGTTCAACAACGCCTTGGCCATCGCCTCGTTCACCCCAGGCAAACCTTCAACCAGATAACGCTGACCATTCACTGGGTCAAATGGCTTGCCATTGCGCATTACCACAGGATACCCCATACCATGCTGCACCTGATGAGCCATAGTAAACAGCACCTCAGCAGTAAAACCCGCGCTCGGACTAGGCACCAATGGCACCCCTTGCATCACCGTTAACCACGCAATCGCCTCACGTATCGCTATCGGATCAGTATGAAAACGACCACCGTAGATATCGCCTTCGACGATATAGATAACTTGGTCATAACTGGACTTCAGCTTGCCAACTTCGCCAAACAAACGCTTATCCATAATCGCCAGACTGAAATCAGTCGCTGACTTACGCTCGACCACTACGCCACCGCTCAAATCGTAGTCACCACTATCCAGCTCGGCCACTTGCAGCGACATGCCCTTACAACTGGCTGGATATTCGTTCCAGTGCTGCAACACAGCAGATTTTTGTTCACGGGGATGATAGGTGATAGTTGTTATTACATCGGTCATAATCTATATACTCTTATTCAAGTTGAACCTTCATTCTACGGAGTTACCCGCCATGCGCCTACGGCTATTTATATTTGCGCTGTTATCCTGCACTGCACATGCTGATGCTGACATCACCGGCAATGCGGTGGCATGGTCAGGACAAATCACTCAACAATATCGCGATGGCGACAACACCTGCTTTGAGCTAAACCGACACAACGCCATGCCCGCCAAATTCAAAACCTGCGTATACGGTTATTATGATGCTACACAATACGGCATGGGTAAATGGTTAAAAGTAACTGGCCTGCTGCAAGCCGACATCACCCCACCCACGATTACTGCAGCACAAATCAGCCTCACCGATGCGCCACTGCCACCACGCAGATACCGTCCCGACTATGGCTATCCCCGCTACAACCCTTACGACCCATTTAATCGCTATTACTGAGCCCGCAAACATGGCTAGACTGCCACATTTGCGGTATGCTTAGCCGTTTGTTGATATCAGTTTGCACATCATGGGATTATTCGATTTTTTAGGGTTTAATAAACTACCCGCAGGCGTGACCAATGCCACTTTAGTGGTTACCGACGCAGCCACTTATGCGCGCGCAGGCCAGTTCATCACCGCACTACAAGCCAAATTTCACAATGTCGCAATTGCGCTGGTCGACCACGCTCACGCTGCGCCGACCTTGCCCCACTTTGTGCTTCCTGCTGACATCGCCACTGCCGCGCAACGCATAGTCAAAGCCCAGCCACAGCGCCTGATTATGTTAGGTTTAGGTGAGCAATACATGCCATTAGCGCTCGCCACATCCAGCCCACGTTACTGGCTTAACGCGCAGGATGCAGGCATTTCCCAGGCTGGCTGCAAACTCGTCAGCACCAGCAGCACTGGCATCCAGATTGATGGTGCACTCGCATTAGGCGATCCGCTTACTGACTTGACCAACCTGCCGCAAATAACAACGGACACTGAAATCTGCCTGCGCTTCAAAGAGCAACACGAAAGTGACCGCTGGCTAGGTTACTTTGCCGCCACAGGTGAAGACGAAGAGGACATGGCCTACGCCTTGTTCAGCCGCGCTATGCGTCACAAAATGGGCTTGATGTTACTTGCGCCACGCGACCCAGCCCGCTGCGAACCAGTTTACCGCGAATCCATCAGATATCGCCTGCAAACCATACGCCATGCACGCTTCTCGACTTCATTTGTACCGCTTAAAACGCGCGTCTATTACATAGAACAAGCCGAACCTATCGCCAGCCTGTATGGCTGCGTTGATTTCGTCATTGTCGGTGCGACCCTTAACCAGAACGCAAAAAACACACCAGACATCATCACCCCCATCTTGCATAACCGACCCGTCATCGTCGGTGCAGCACACCGTGAAAACCCACTGCTGGCAGCCGCCATCGCGGCAGGCGTGGTATGGTCTGGTATTGATAATGAGCAGATTTTCCATCACATCAAAGCCCTCATCGATGATCCAGAACAAGGCCAGCAACGCGCACAACTGGCTCATGCATGGCTCAAGCTTCAAGTCGGTGCCATGAACCGCGTGTTAGACCACATCCAATAACACATGTACCTCACCGCACTCAATGAATTCGACTTCCACCCCAGCTTGAACCACAGCGCGGGTGTGAGTCTGGTGCTGTTTACCGCACCGCATTGCGGCAGTTGTCGGGTATGGGTGCAATTATTGCAAAACTTATCCACCCCGCTCATCCAGCACGCCTACAGTGTCGATGTGCAAACCGCCACGGCGCTGGCGCGGGAATACGACATATTTCATTTACCCAGCCTGTTTTTATTTGTTGATGGGCACTACCATGCCCCGCTACAGGCCGAAGCGCAGCCCAGCGCAGTCGTCGCTGCGATACAACACGCACTCAACGCCCCAGCCCACGAAGAACCATGAATATAGACAACAACGGCGTCGCCAGCCATACCCGTTTTATCGCCTCACCGCATTGCGACTTTCGTGCCAGTGAAAACGACATCCGCCTCATCGTCATTCACAATATATCATTGCCCCCAGGACAATTTGGCGGCAACGGCATACTCGAACTATTCACCGGCAAACTCGATGCCCACGCTCACCCTTACTATGCCGATATTGTCCATTTACGCGTCTCGTCACACTTTCTCATCCGTCGTGATGGTGAGTTGATACAGTTTGTACCCTGCAGCAAACGCGCCTGGCACGCTGGCGTTTCCAGCTGGCAAGGCTGGGATAGATGCAATGACTTCTCCATCGGCATAGAGCTGGAAGGCGACGACTACACTGCGTTTACCGATAGCCAGTACACCAAACTCAACACCCTCATCCGCGCCCTGCAACACCGCTATCCTAATACTGCACTCACAGGTCACAGTGACATTGCACCCACACGCAAAACCGACCCCGGGCCTTATTTTGAGTGGAAGCGGATATGCTAGACGACGCACTTAAACACCACACGCCGATGATGCAGCAATACTTGCGCATCAAAGCAGAACACACGGATAAACTACTGTTTTACCGCATGGGTGATTTTTATGAGCTGTTTTTCGATGACGCGGTACGTGCTTCACAATTACTCGGCATTACCCTGACCACCCGTGGCGCGACAGCGGGGCAGCCGATTAAAATGGCAGGTGTGCCCTATCATGCCGCCGAGCAATATCTTGCCAAGCTGGTGAAATCCGGATTATCCATTGCCATCTGCGAACAAGTAGGTGACCCTGCAACCAGTAAAGGGCCGGTTGAACGCCGTGTCGCGCGTATCGTCACACCCGGCACCGTTACTGACGCGGCGTTGCTGGATGAGCACAAGGACAATCTGCTGCTCACTATCGCCCCCGCTCATAACGGCACATTGGGTCTGGCCTGGCTCAATTTATCCAGTGGTGCGTTTTTTATCAGCGAGATACCCACCCAACAACTCACCGCCACGCTGGAACGCATCGCACCTGCAGAGATACTCATAGCTGACGACACTGAATACCCTACCATCACCGACAGTATCAGCCTGCATCGCTTACCCGCCTGGCACTTTGACCATAAACGCGCGCAGGAATTACTGTGCCAGCAATTCGCCACCCATGATTTACGTGCATACGGTTGCGATGACATGAACAACGCGGTGCAAGCTGCAGGTGCGTTATTACAGTATGCCCACGGCACCCAGCGCGGACAGTTACCGCATATCAACGGCTTGCAGGTTGCACGTGACAATGAATTTGTCGGCATGGATGCAGCAACGCGACGCAATCTGGAAATCAGCGAAACACTACGCGGCGAAGCTGCACCCACCTTGCTTTCGCTACTTAACACCTGCGCCACGCACATGGGCACACGCCGACTGCGCCACTGGCTGCATCACCCGCTGCGTGATCGCGACACACTACGGTTACGTTCCAGTGCGATAACCACACTAGTTACTGCACCCCGCGAGCGCGAACAGTTACACATGGCATTACGCGATTGTGGTGACGTCGAGCGTATCAGCGCACGCATAGCATTAGCGAGCGCACGGCCGCGCGACTTATCAGGCTTACGCGACAGCTTGGGCCTGTTACCCGCACTACAGCCGCTGCTCGCACAACTCGATAATCCGCTATTGACGCAACTCGCTGCCGATTGCGCACCGCAGAGCGCATTGCACACGCAACTCGTCGCCGCCCTCCGTCCTGAACCCGCAGTCGTACTGCGTGAAGGTGGCGTTATCGCTGACGGCTATGATGCCGATCTCGATGAACTGCGTGGCTTGCAAACCAACAGCGACGAATTTCTCATTGCCCTGGAAACGCGTGAGCGTGAACGCACAGGGATAGCCACACTACGCGTCGAATACAACAAAGTCCACGGCTTTTACATTGAAATCAGCCGTGCCCAGGCCGACAACGTGCCTGACGATTATCGCCGCAGGCAGACGCTGAAAAATGCCGAACGCTACATCACGCCTGAGCTCAAAGCCTTTGAAGACAAAGCGCTCTCCGCTGCCGACCGCGCCCTCGCTCGCGAAAAAATGCTCTATGACGCGCTGCTGGCCGATCTGCTCATGCATGTCCCGGCACTGCAAACCCTCGCCGCCGCGCTCGCGCAGATCGACACACTATGTTGTCTGGCTGAGCGCGCCAGTACGCTGAATTTTTGCCAGCCGGAGCTGGTTGACGATAACGTCATCAGCATAATCGCAGGGCGGCACCCCGTGGTAGAAAGCCGCATCGCCGAATTCATCCCCAACGACACCCAGCTCTCGCGCAGCCGTCAGATGTTGCTGATTACGGGACCGAACATGGGTGGTAAATCCACTTACATGCGCCAGACTGCGCTGATTACGCTACTGGCATGTTGCGGCAGCTGGGTACCCGCCACCAGCGCGCGCATCGGCACCATAGACCAGATATTCACCCGCATCGGTAGCTCGGACGACCTGGCAGGCGGACGTTCCACCTTCATGGTGGAAATGACCGAGACCGCACATATCTTGCACAACGCCAGCAAACACAGCCTGGTGCTGCTGGATGAAATCGGACGCGGCACCTCCACCTTTGACGGCTTGGCACTGGCCTGGGCAGTCGCGCGTCAGTTAGCTGAAAAAACGCGCGCCTATACGTTATTCGCCACCCATTATTTTGAGCTCACACAATTGCCGCAAAGCCTGCGCCAAATCGCCAATGTGCATGTACAGGCGATAGAGCATAAAGACCGCATCATCTTCTTGCACAGCATCCAGGACGGCCATACAAGCCAAAGCTATGGCTTGCAAGTCGCCGCCCTCGCTGGCGTGCCGCCTGCCACTATCAGCGCTGCACGGCGGAAACTCGCTGAGCTGGAACAAGCCGCAGCCCATGACGCGCAGCAACCTGATTTATTCAGCACCGTCACTGTTACCCCAACACATCCCGCGATAGAATTACTGAATGGCATTAATCCCGATGACCTCACCCCCAAAGCCGCATTGGAGTTACTTTACACTTTGAAATCACTCAACCCATGAGCCTGCCACCCTTACTTGAAGGTCACGTCATTGCCAGCTACGGGCGCCATTATCAGGTCGAAGCCAATGACCAAGTGCTGGATTGCGTGACGCGCGGCAAGCAAAGCAATGTCGCGTGTGGCGACCGGGTTAAGCTCAAACTTACCAGCCCCAATCAGGGCGTGATTGAATCCATCATCCCCAGAACCAGTTTGCTCTACCGCTCTGTCGAACATCGTAGCAAACTCATCGCCGCCAATGTTGATCTCGCCGTTATCGTCGTTTCGCCCGTACCCAGTTATTACGATTTACTGGTCAATCGTTGCCTCATTGCCGCACAGGCCGCGGGTATAGAGAGCCTGATCTGTCTCAACAAATCCGATCTGGGTGAAGTTGCCGATGCCGCCTACGCTAAGCTTTGCAGCTATCGCGAGCTCGGCTATAACGTCGTCCGCGTCTCAGCCATGCACGACATCAGCCAGCTCACACCGTATTTACAAGGCAAAACCAGCGTCCTGGTTGGACAATCAGGCATGGGGAAATCCAGCTTAATCAACGCGCTGCTCCCCGAAGCGGCTGTCGCCACCCGCGACATTTCCAGCGCACTCGACTCTGGCAAACACACTACCACCAGTGCCACGCTCTACCACCTCAACGCTGACAGCAACATCATCGACTCGCCAGGCATGCAGGCATTCGGGCTCAACCACATCCGCGCGGGTGAGCTCGATCAGCTTTTCGTTGAGTTCCGCCCCTACATCGGTCATTGCAAATACAGCAACTGCCGCCACACCCACGAACCCAACTGCGCTGTGCTAAATGCGCACCAGGCAGGCAAAATCAGCGACGCACGGCTGACTGCGTATCAGGATATATTGCGCGGGTTGAGCGCATAACTTCATCCGTAACTTAATCTCCCAATCATAGCGTTTGACAAAATTGGACTGTCGTCCTAATATATTTGGACGATAGTCCAATAATTAGGAGACAGCAATGCAAACAGTATTAGTGACGGGTGCAAACGGGTTTGTCGGCAGCCATATCATAGAGGCTCTACAGCAACTGGATGATGTTCATATCATCGCCGCTTGTCGTGACCCGCAAAAACTGCCACAGGGATACAAAGGTGAAATCCGCATAGGCGATTTGCGTGATAAGCACTACCGTGATTCATTAGTAACAGATGTTGACGTTTTATGTCATGCGGCAGCATGGACATCCTTGTGGGGGCATGCGCAAGAATCCAATGATTTATATCTGCAGCCCACATTAGCACTGATTAATGCCGCACGTTCGGCAGGCGTAAAGCGCTTCATCAATACCAGCACCACCAGTGCAGCATCGCCGCTGAACTCATCCGATGCTATGAGCCACGGCATCCCGCGCGCATTCTGGCCACATCTTTGCAACGTGGTTGCCATTGAAGATGCCTTGCGCAAACAAGCCCGTTCAGGCTTTCAGGTAGTTAATCTCAGACTGGGTATCTTTGCGGGTCAGCGTTATGGTCTGGGCATATTACCCATACTTACCCCACGATTGAAAACCCATCTTGTACCCTGGGTTGCTGGTGGGCGCACCAGTTTACCGATAGTTGACGGACGCGACATAGGCCAGGCTTTCGCTTTAGCCGCGGTCGCCAATGGATTAGCAGACTATGAAGGCCTTAATATCATCGGCCCGCAAGTACCAACTGTACGCGAAGTGATTACCTTACTTAGCAAAGAGTTTAACTTGCCCAGCCCACACTTTGGCGTGCCGTTTGCCGTCGCTTACCCTTTTGCATGGCTCATGGAAAAGCTTGACCCAATTGTGCCCTGGGAACCACTGGTGACACGCAGCATTATTCATCTCATGGAGGAAGTGAACGCAGACAACAGCAAGGCTCAACGTTTACTTGGTTATAAACCAACTCATGCCTGGCAGGAAGCGGTACGCGCGCAGATACAAGAAATGCACATATACCAGAAGACCCCCATGTCGATGGCAAAATCAGTGGCATGACAGAAAAAATGACCAGGCAGCGAGCGATACAGGGGCTCACTGCCATGCTATCGCCCAATGTATAACTGGCATGAGACAATATACAATAAATGCCAAAGCGGCAAACCAGTCCATGTACATGACTAACCTGATTGAGCCATTAGAAACGACAAAATGACACTAATAAGCAAAGGCGAAAAAACCCGTGCTGACATTGTAGAATGCGCTAAACAGCTGTTCTATCAGCACGGTTACGCCCACACGTCCTTCTCGGACATTGTCGCCGCGTCTAATTTGCACCGCGGCAATATTTACCACTATTTCAAGACTAAAGACGACATACTCAACGCCGTGATTGCACAGCATCTCGAGGATTTCAGTATCCTGCTCGCCCTGTGGGACACGACACAGCCTGATGCCAAAGCTAAATTAAACACTTTTGTAGACATGATTGCGGGGCGCAAAATGGAACTGGTCGAATATGGCTGTCCTATAGGCACACTCAACACTGAACTAGCGAAAGACAAACGCGAACAACAGCAAACTGCCCGCGCTTTATTTGACTTATTTCGTGACTGGCTAGCTGTTTGTTTCCGTGAGCTGGGTAAAGGTAATGATGCGCAGGCACTCGCACTCCATTTATTGGGACGCGCGCAGGGCATAACACTGCTGGCCCACGTTTATCACGATACGACATTGTTGCAGAACGAAATCAATATACTGCACAATTGGATAGCGGAATTATAATATCTACTCATTCATCTGCCATCTTGATCCCAATGTATTGGGCACGAAAATACGCTAAACTCCAAGCATTATTATTTCAGCCATATCATCATGCTACTACTAGGACTAGACCTCGAAACTGGTGGCGCATTTAACGCGCCGATGGACACCAACTTCATTACCGAAATCGGCCTGGTGCTATGGGATACCGACTTCGCCCAGCCAGTTGATTTTCTCTCATTACTCATCAAACCCAGTCAGCCAGTCTCGCCAGAGTCAGTCGAATACACCGGCATCAGCGACGAACTACTGGCACGTCACGGGCATCCGGCCGATATACGTACCCTGCAACCTATCGCCAAACTGATGAGTAAAGCTGACTATATCGTTGCGCACAATGGGCGTGAGTTTGATCGCCCGTTGCTGGAAGCGGCATTTACCCAGTTTGGTCTTAAAATGCCTGCTACCGCGTGGCTGGACACCCAGTACGATGTGGATTATCCACGCCCATGCAGAAGTCGCAGCCTCATCTATCTGGCGGGTTTCCACGGTATGGTTAATCCCTACGCGCACCGTGCGGTCACCGATGTCCTCACCATGCTCACTATCCTCGCTCGCTACGATATCCAACAGGTCATCGCGAACAGCCAGCGCAAATGGCTCATCGTACAAGCCAATGTTGGTTATGAAGAACGTGAACTGGCGAAAGAAAAAGGTTTCCGCTGGCAACAGGATGGCAGCAAAGTCTATGAGAAATGCTGGGTAAAACGTGTGCGTGAAGACCAGCTTGCTGCACTGCAAACCAGTTGTGATTTCAATTTAACGGTGCTGGAGCGGTTTTGAAGGTTCTCATTAAGCTCACCATGACTAGCGCGGCTTAATCTTTTCTTTCGAGTCCATGCTGTACGTTACATGCGTACGTGGATTGAGATAGGCATGGGCTTCACGCGTCAATTCGGCCACACGAATACTCTTGGTTATTTTAATATCAGGCTCGTCGGCAAGATGGAGTATCACCGCTTCATTTTTTGGCGTATCCACGTCATAAATAAGCACATCGGGTTTCATCGGACTGGTCGTATTCACGCACAATACTAACCCAACAAAATCGTTAGATAACCGTACTATGCTACCTGGTGGGTAAACACCCAGCCCCTTGATAAAGGCTTTAAGCATATCATCATCAAATTGCGTACGGCGCTTGGCAAACATGCGAGATAACGCCTCGGCAGGTGTCAATCCAGTCAAACCATGACCTGGATTACACAAATTATCGTAAGTATTCACGATCGATAATACACGGGCGACTGGGGATAGCTTATCCCCTTTGAGTTGCCGGGGGTAACCGCTGCCATCGACATATTCATGGTGTTGCAAAATAGCGAGTAGAGCCGGATTTGATAGTCCGGCTTTCTTTGCGACTGCTACCCCGATTTCACAATGCTGCTCCACTATAGTCTGTTCCGCTTTGGTGAGCGGATCCGTTTTAGCCAGAATTTTATGTGGGATGTCGTTTTTACCGATATCATGCAACATTGCCGCCATGCCCAGGTCTTGCATATCTGCGCTGCTGAAGCCTAATGATTTAGCCAGCATCAAGCTCAGCACGGTAACATTCAATGAGTGGAAATAAATATCTTCACCCAGCTGGTTACCCATCGCATGAATTAACACATCGCCATCTTCCAGCAAACTTTTTAACATTTGGTTAATCAGCGCACTGGTATCCGCATAAGCTTCTGCAGGTCTGGAATAAATATTACGGGTAATACTTCGCACGGTATCTACAGACTTCACAAACTCCCGCTCAACCCGTGCAATATCATTCTGTATGGCTTTTAGCTGTTCAACTCTGGCTTTTTTTCCCGCCAGAATAGCTTCCTGTTCCGCATCAAGCACTTCAACCATGACGGGCGGCGGTAGGCTATTTTCAATCAGCACAGGCTCTACGTCGCTCAATGCCTGATCGTAGCGCACCTGCTTCAACCTGAGTTTGCGTATGGTGTCGATTTGCTGTTGATTCTTGATTTTGAAGCTACTAAATGTGAATGGATGATCCATCCAACCCATATCAAGGTGGATATACAGCCCGATACACAGCTGCTCGGGGGTAACATATTGAGCGTTGGATGGCGTTGACATTTTTTAACCTAGAAACGGCATCTGAACAAGTTCCATCATTCGAATATACAGCCCTCGTGTGTTACGAGAGTCTTAAAATTTTAACTGCCCAGCACGTCGGATAGGCAGCTTCATGACAAGTTTATCACTGAAACCAATACAATTACGCTAATTAACAGAGCAAGGAGCTTGGTGAAAATATTTAATCTTGGTTACGACAAATCCGTCTATACCTAACTATCGATAGCGTGTCGGATCTGCTATGAATGCCTGTTCAAAACCTTGCTGGCGCAAGCGACACGAATCACAGACACCGCAGGCACGCCCCTGTTCGTCTGCCTGGTAGCAGGATACAGTAGCAGCATAATCTACGCCCAACTGCGTACCCAATTGTATAATTTCAGCTTTGGACAAGTACATTAACGGTGCGTGGATATGCAGATCCTGCCCCTCCACGCCCGCCCTGGTGGCCAGATTCGCCATGCGTTCAAAAGCAGCAATATAATCTGGACGGCAATCAGGATAACCCGAATAATCAACCGCGTTCACACCAATAAAGATGGCTTTGCTGTTTAACACTTCAGCCCACGCCAATGCTATCGACAGCATAATGGTATTACGCGCAGGCACATAGGTAGACGGAATACCCTCACTGGGCGTTTCAGGTACGGCAATATTGTTATCAGTGAGCGATGAACCGCCAAACATAGCCAGATCCATTTTGAATACGCGATGCTCGGCCGCGCCTTGTGTTTGCGCAACTCGCGCAGCAGCAGCGAGTTCAGCATAATGGCGCTGCCCGTAATCAAAACTTAAAGCATGACAAATGTAGCCTTCGCGCTGAGCGATGGCAAGGACGGTAGCGGAATCCAGCCCACCTGAGAGTAGAACAATGGCGTGTTTAGTCACGACGAGACCTCTAAAAAGGCATCTCTAACAACGTAGCATTCCTGCGAAAGCAGAAAAAACGTTATTTAAAGAATTACCCTAAAATAATTAGCCGGGATGCGAGTCATCTGCACCGAATGGCTAATTTTAACATCTCGCATTAGCGCCCTGCCGATTCTGCCCATAAAATTTTGTGTAATTGCAGTTGCATACGCACAGGCAAACGATCCCGCAATATCCATTCAGCCAAATCACGGGCTTCACTGCCATGTATGGGTGAAAACAACACGGGGCAATTTTGATTCAATTGATGTTCAACCAGCATCTGCTTCGCCCATTCATAATCGGCCTCGTCAGTAATGACGAACTTGATTTCATCATGCGAGGTGAGATGCTCGATGTTTTCCCAACGATTTTTGCTGACTTCGCCAGAACCTGGCGTTTTAATATCGACGATACGCGATACGCGCTTGTCGACTGCACTAACATCCAATGCACCACTAGTTTCCAGCGAAACATCATAGCCCGCATCACACAGCGCGGTGAGCAAGGTGTGAGCATGTTTTTGCGCTAACGGTTCGCCGCCGGTGACTGTCACGTAGCGCGGATGAAATTCCGCGACACGCGCCAATATCGTTTCCAGCGACAACGTCTCGCCGCCATGAAACGCATAAGCGGTATCACAGTAACCACATCGTAACGGACAGCCGGTTAAACGGATAAACACCGTAGGCAGCCCAACGCGACTAGTCTCGCCCTGGACAGAATAGAAAATCTCGGTAATACGTAGCGTCGCAGATAGCATTATTTGAACAACGCCAAACGTTTTTTCGCCAATTCAGCAGCGGAAGTCGCGCCATATTTGTTAACGATAGTTTCCAGCGTCTTACGTGCGCCATCCATATCACCCAGCTCAATTTGCGCGCTCGATATATTTAACAATGCATCGGGGACTTTTGGACTATTAGGGTAAGTGGTGACTAGTTTCTGCTGTGCGCTCAGTGCATTTTTGAAATCTTTGGTAGAAAAATAAGCATTGCCTATCCAGTATTGCGCACTGGCAGCCATGTTGCTTTTAGGATAGGTTTTAAGAAACTGCTTGAAACCAGTTGATGCACTTGCGTAATCGCCTTGCTTAAATAACGCCAGCGCAGCCTGGTAACTATGTTCCTCGGCACTGCCATCAGTTTTGGTATCGGTTTTTGTTGCCACGCCAGGCGTGGTTGATGGCGTACTGGCTACAGCCGCAGCAGCTGCATCAGTACGCACCATATTACGTAAGCGGGTATCCAGATCCTGGTATAAGTCAGTTTGCCGTTTTTGTGTGGTTTCAATGTCATGCGTTTGCACTTCAGATTGCCCGCGTAAGCGCTCTACTTCGGCTTTCAACGTATCAATTTGCGACTGCAGCGTCAACAACGAACTCGCTTGCGGCTGTTGTTCCAACACGGTCAGCCGTGCAGTCACCGCATTGAGTTGCTGTTGCATATCAGCCAAGCGCTTCACAACTTCGTCATCACTGGCACACGCCATAGACGTCGTTGCTAAACATAACAAACCTAATGCTAAGCGGGAAACAGACTTATTCCACATTCCTTATTCGCCTTGGTAAACGATATCAGCACGGCGGTTTTGCGCCCAAGCTGCTTCGTCGTTACCAGTGGCTTTAGGCTTTTCTTCACCGAAGCTGACTGCTTCCATTTGCGCTTCCGGTACGTTGAGCAGGTTCAATGCTTTACGCACTGCATCTGCACGACGCTGACCTAATGCCAAGTTGTATTCACGGCTGCCGCGATCATCGGTATTACCTTGCAATACCACTTTTGCGTCTTTATGGCTGGTCAAATATGCTGCATGCGCCTCAACCAATGGAGTGTATTCTGATTTCACAACATATTTATCAAAATCAAAATAAACGTTACGCTTGGACAACGTGTTATTAGGATCTGTCAAAGGGTTAACTTGGCTAGCCAGACGAGCCTGCTCTAATGCTGCAGCTTCAGCGGCAGCTTTATCCGCAGCAGCTTTTGCAGCGGCGGCACGAGCAGCGGCGTCTTGCGCGGTATTATCTACTACAGGTGCTGGCTGAGTTGCTGTGGTTGAACAACCTGCCAACATGGCAACAACGATCAAACTTAATGCGGTCTTTTTCATTACTCACTCCTTAAAAATTAAACAAAACAACGACTACAAAAACTCCTAACGGCCCCAGCTCGGCTCACGCATATCACCTGCGCGATCCGATAAACGCACTTGCGTCTTACCATCTGAGGAAACTGCTGCGAGCACGCCACGGCCGTTAATTTCTGTGGCATACACGATCATTTTACCATTCGCTGCAAAGCTAGGCGACTCATCTAAATTCGTATCAGTCAGCACTTGCACTTGCCCCGTCGCAATATCCTGTACCGCAATACGGAAACGGCCTTCACTGCGCTGCACAAACGCAAAACGTTTACCATCAGCGCTCCAGCTCGGCGATACATTATAGCTACCATCAAACGTCATTCGCCGCGCCGTACCACCAGATGCTGGCATTTGGTATATCTGCGGACTACCGCCTCGGTCTGAGGTAAATAATATAGACTGGCCATCCGGACTCCAGCTGGGTTCGGTATCTATCCCGCCCCCATAAGTCAGTCGCTGTAACCCGCCACCATCAGCATTCATGACATAAAGCTGCGAACCATTATTGTCACGTGTCAACACCAGCGCGACTTTTCTACCATCTGGCGACCAGGCTGGTGCGCTGTTACTGCCTTTAAAATTAGCTAAAACACGACGTGAACCATTGGTCATGGATTGCACATAGATCACTGGCTTCTTGTCTTCAAACGACACGTAGGCAATTTTACTCCCGTCAGGTGACCATGCAGGGGAAATCAACGGCTCAGCCGATTTCAACACAGTTTGCACATTCTGCCCATCTGCATCTGCTACTTGCAACTCATAACGCTTGCCCTGCTTCAACACATAGGTAATATGCGTTGAAAATATCCCAGGTACGCCTATCAATTTCTCATACACCACATCTGCAATTTTGTGCCCTATCACACGCAGTTGCTTGATATCGGTAGTGTAGCTATAACCAGCCAATTGCGTTTTTTTCACCGCATCCATCAGCCTGAACTTCACTTCAATTTGCGCATTCGGCAACACATTCACTTGCCCTAACACGATCGCTTCTGCGCCGCGCTGTTGAGCAATTCCAAAACGTGGGTCACTAGGTTCAGTAATCGGCGGCGTCAAATCCGCCACGTTGATTAAATTCAACTCACCGGTACGCGCCAAATCTGCCGCGACCACATCGGTAATGGTCTGGTATGCAGTCCCTGCACCTGCAAAAGGTGAAATCGCCACGGGAATCTTGCTCGCAGCCCCACCAATTATCTCTATAGTCATTGCCGCTTGCGAAACCAGCGGCAAACATAACAGCATCAGGCTGACGACACGCTTAATCAATTGCATTATTTTTTATCCTTTGCGAATTTCAGGTCTAACTCTCGAAACTGATTCATTAAATCAGCATCAGGAGGCATGGGTAACGGTGAAGCTTTCAAAATAGCACGCTCGACTGCATCATCATAAGCCGGTTGCCCACTGCTGCGCAGTAATTTCACCTGCAGCACTTCACCCGTAGGCAAAACAGCAACCATAAATTCCGCTTTTGGATTGCCTTGCAAGCTTTCAGGCAGTAGCGTCTGACCATAGATTTTGGCTCTAATTTTCGCAACATATTCATTTTGCATCTTGGACATCTCTGCCGCTTGCCTGCTTGCACTGGCCGCCTGCTTTTGCCCCGCTAACGCCCGTGCCGATTCGTTTTTCAACTCACTTTGAGTCTGCTGTGCAATCATCTGCCGCAATGCAGCCTGTTTTTGCGCCAGCTGCTTTTGTGTGTTGAGTTTGGCTTGCTGCTCAACTTGTTTTGCCAGTTCAGCCTGTTTCTGTGCAATCACTTTTTGCTCGGCCTGCTTTTGCTGGGCCTGATCAACCATTTTTTGTTCAGCCAGCTGTTGCGCGGCTTTTTGTGCTGCTAATTTCTTCTGTGCAGCCAGCTCCGCCTCACGGGCAGCTTGTTCAGCTAATTTCCGCTTTTTCTCTGCTATTGCAATATCAGGATTAGGCTGCACAGGTTCTGGCTTGCTGATTTTCTCAACATGCGGTGTGGGGCGCGGTGCTGGCTGACTAGATACAACGGGGGGAGGCGGTTGCCACAATTCCACCATCACTGGCTCAGGTGCGTGAGTTTTCCAATCCAAGCTGTACACCAACAAAACGAAAAACACCGCGTGAACCAGCACAGCTAACATCGCTGCGGGGACACGCCCCGGTGCTTCACGCATGGTCGCGTGCATTATTTACCGCCCATCGCCGCCAATAGCCCGACGCGTTTAACTTGATTTTGTTGCATCAAACTCATGATTTTCATCACTTCTTCATAGCGCACGCTTTTATCTGCCGCAATCACCACGGCTTGGTCAGGATGATCCACCTGTTTTTGGCGGATGACATTCACCAGCTCAGTTTTATCTACCGTCTGCTCGTCACTGTTCGCCTGCGCCTGGTCATGCACACGCAGCTCACCATCGGCACGTATCGTAATCTGCAACGGCTGCAGCGCAACCGTCTGCGTTTTTGCGACGCTAGGCAAATCCACCTGCCCAGGATTAACCATGGGCGCAGTCACCATAAATATCACCAGCAATACCAGCATCACGTCGATGTAAGGTACGACATTGATGTTGTTCATCTGTTTACGAGGGCGACGCGGATTCATTTTTGGTTTGCTTGCCGTTGCAGGATATTGGAAAATTCTTCGATAAAGCTCTCGTAACGATTCGCCAATCGATCTATGTCATAGGTATAACGGTTATAAGCAACCACCGCAGGGATAGCCGCAAACAGGCCCATCGCGGTGGCGATCAAAGCCTCAGCAATACCCGGTGCGACGTGCGCCAGTGTTGCTTGTGCGACATTCGCCAAGCCGCGAAACGCATTCATGATCCCCCACACCGTACCGAATAGCCCTACATACGGACTGACTGAACCCACCGTAGCCAGAAACGACAAATGTGATTCCAGACTATCCATTTCGCGCTGATAGGCTGCGCGCATGGCACGACGGGCACTTTCCGTCATCGTGGCAGCATCCATGTTGGATTGCTTTTTCAGCTTCATGAATTCACGGAAGCCAGCTTCAAATATGCGCTCCAGCTCACCACTGCGTTCTGGACTGAACTGATGAAACAGCTGCTGCAAATCCGCGCCATTCCAGAAAGTCTGCTCGAATTCCTGCGCCAATTTGGTCGCGCGTTTGATCGCAAACAGCTTAAGAAAGATATACCACCATGACATGAATGATGCGACCAGCAACAAACCCATCACTAACTTCACAGTTAAACTCGCGCTGGCTAACAATGCCAGCATAGATAAATCCTGATTAACGCCTATATCCACTTTTTCATTCCAATAAATCAATAATATGTTGCGGTATTTTAGCTGGCTTAAATGTCATTGCGTTGACACACACCACGGCCACTTCACTGCTTACCAACTGCACCCCATCACGCATCACGCGTTGCGCGAATTTAATACGCACCGGGGTAAGTTGCTGAATACGCGTTTCTACCAGCAATGCATCGTTAAACCGTGCTGGCTGATGGTATTTGGCTGCGACATGATGCACCACAAACACGACTTCATGATCACCCAATAAATCGGTCTGCTCCACACCCAGTGCACGCAACCACTCAGTGCGCGCACGTTCCATGAATTTCAAATAATTAGCGTAATAGACCACACCTGCAGCATCAGTATCCTCATAGTAGACGCGCACTGGCCAATCAAAGTTCATTTCACGCATCCCACATGTCTTTTTTCGCCGGCGCACCCAGTCCAAAATGCTTATACGCCATCAGTGTCGCCATACGTCCACGCGGGGTGCGCTGCAAATAGCCTTGCTGGATTAAATACGGCTCGAGCACGTCTTCTATGGTGTCACGCGATTCACCTATCGCTGCAGCAAGATTGTCCAACCCCACAGGACCACCATCGAATTTTTCCAGCACCGCACTAAGCAGCTTTCTGTCCATCACATCTAAACCCGCATGATCCACATCCAGCATCTGCAACGCTTCGTCAGCCACTTGCGCGGTCACTCGCCCATCCGCACGCACTTCGGCGTAATCACGCACACGGCGTAACAAGCGGTTAGCGATACGCGGTGTACCACGCGAACGGCGCGCAATTTCAAACGCGCCTTCAGGCACCATTTCCATTTCCAGCAAGTGCGCTGAACGGGTGACGATGCGGGTGAGCTCTTCCGCAGTATAAAATTCCAGACGTGCAACGATACCAAATCGATCACGCAATGGATTAGTTAACATCCCCGCTCTTGTCGTGGCGCCGACCAGGGTAAATGGCGGCAAATCCAGCTTCACTGAACGTGCAGCTGGACCTTCCCCTATCATGATGTCGAGCTGAAAATCTTCTAACGCGGGATAGAGTATCTCTTCTACCACAGGACTTAAACGGTGAATTTCGTCGATGAACAACACATCATTCGGTTCAAGATTGGTCAGCAACGCGGCTAAATCACCTGCTCGTTCCAGCACCGGGCCTGAAGTCTGACGCAGATTCACGCCCATTTCCCGCGCCACAATATGCGCTAGAGTGGTTTTACCCAAGCCAGGTGGGCCGAATAACAATACGTGATCTAACGACTCTTTGCGTTTACGCGCCGCTTCGATAAATATCGACAGCTGACCACGCGCTTTTTCCTGCCCAACATATTCAGCCAGTTGCTTAGGACGTAGTGCACGTTCGATTTGTTCTTCCGCTGCACTTTGCGGGGCAGGAGCGATAAGACGGTCTATTTCTATCATTTAGACAACCATTTCAGCGCCAAACGGATGCCATCTTCCACACTTGCGCTGACAGCAATCTGACGCACCGCCGTGCTCGCCTCGCGTTCGTTGTAACCCAGCGCCAACAACGCATTGAGCACATCGCTATTGACTGACGTAACTTGCTGCGGCGCAGCCCCTCCAGGCAATGCATCGGCGATTTTACCCTTCAGCTCCAACAGCAAACGCTCGGCAGTTTTCTTGCCCACGCCAGGTATCTTGGTCAATAGCATCACGTCCTGCATTACCACTGCTTGCGCCAAATCCGCCGCGCTCAGACCGGACAATACCGCCAATGCCATTTTCGGCCCCACGCCGGTAATTTTAATCAACTGGCGAAAACTCGCACGCTCGGCTTCGCTGCCAAAACCATACAGCAACTGTGCATCTTCACGCACCACCATGTGCGTATGCAATGCCACGCGTTCGCCAATGGCTGGCAAGTGATACAGCGTACTCATGGGGACATCCAGCTCATAGCCCACGCCAGCGACATCAACCACAATTTGCGGCGGATGCTTTTCGATTAACGTGCCTGTGATTCTACCTATCATATATTTTTACCCGACCAGTCGCCCATTCTTAACCCTATAACCCGCCGTCGCCAACGCGCCCAAACCTTGCCCGCCGTGCGCATGGCAAATCGCACATGCCAGCGCATCCGCCGCGTCACTACTCGGCACGCCTGGCAAATTCAACAGCCGCTTAACCATTTCCTGCACTTGTTCTTTTGCTGCATGACCATTGCCGACCACGGCTTGTTTAACCTGCAATGCGGTATATTCGGCCACCGGCAGCTTCTGCAGTACCGCAGCACATATCGCTGCACCACGTGCCTGCCCGAGTAGCAAAGTCGATTGCGGATTCACATTCACAAACACTTTTTCCACTGCTGCCTGATGTGGCTGATGCAAGCCGATAACCTCACCCAGCCCGGCTAAAATCACACCCAGACGTTGTGGCAATTCACCCTCGCCACTTTTAATACAGCCGCTACTAATATACACCAGGCGATTGCCGATTTTATCTATGACCCCAAAACCAGTAATACGCAAACCCGGATCTATGCCTAATATACGGATAGTCACAATGGCTGCTCAATATTGTAGTAAATTACACTCATCGCTACATTATCGCCTATTCAGTCCATCACCGCCATCATGCCCAACATTCCACCCTATCATCCACCGGCCTGGTTACCTAATGGTCACCTGCAAACCTTGTTTCCCTATTTTTTTGCACACAAACCCCGCATAAAATACCGTCGCGAGCGCTGGGAGTTACCTGATGGTGATTTTCTTGATCTTGACTGGGTAGATGGCAACCATGACGCGCCTTTGGTCGTGTTATTTCACGGCCTGGAAGGCAATTCACGTGGCTACTATGCGCTGGCGTTGATGGCAAAAATACAGCAACTTGGCTGGCGCGGCGTGGTCGTGCACTTTCGCGGCTGTTCGGGTGAATCAAATCGGCTTGCCCGCGCTTATTTTGCGGGAGATAGCGCAGAAATAGACTACGTCATCAACCGCCTGCACCCTGACCACCCACAATTATATGCAGTTGGTGTATCGCTAGGCGGCAATGCCTTACTGAAATGGCTGGGCGAACAATCCGCCACTGCCGCGACGCTATTGAAAGCCGCCGCAGCCATTTCCGCACCCATCGATTTAACTGCTGCGGGTAATGCGCTGGACAAGGGTTTGAATAAATGGCTATACACCCGACACTTTCTCATCACCCTCAAACGCACCGCGCTAAACAAACTCAAGCGTTTTCCAGACAGTTATGATGCCCAACGCGTCCGCGCTGCCAGCACATTGCGTCAATTTGACGATGTAGTCACCGCGCCTATACATGGCTACAAAAATGCGGATGATTACTGGGCGCGAGCTGCCAGCAAAGCGGGCCTGATCAACATCCGTGTTCCTACACTGATTATCAATGCCAAAAACGACCCATTTTTGCCGCATCAACATTTACCCCAGGCGCATGAAGTCTCACCGTTCGTTAAATTACATTACCCCGAACACGGCGGACACGTTGGTTTCCATAGCGGCGCATTTCCTGGACATGCAAACTGGCTACCAAATACGGTGCTCGAATATTTCAAAAACGTCACATAACTCTATTACAATTATATAGAGCCAATTACATCACTCATCTACCCTGGGATCGCGCCATGCAAAACTTGCCCACAGAAATCTTCAAAGCCTATGACATACGCGGTATTGTCGGTAAATCACTCACACCCGAAATCGTCGAAGCGATTGGTCACGCTATCGGCTCTGAAGCAATTGCTCGTAGCCAAACTACGATTTGCATAGGACGTGACGGCCGACTATCAGGTGAAGAACTTGCCGCCGCACTCGCCAGAGGCATACAAAAATCGGGCATCGATGTGATAGATTTGGGCATGGTCGCCACACCCATGACCTATTTCGCCGCATATCAACTCAATACTAACTCCGCTGTCATGGTCACCGGCTCGCACAACCCGCCTGATTACAACGGCCTGAAAATAGTCATTGCTGGTGAAACCTTGTCGGGTGACAGCATACAAGCATTTCGCCAGCGCATCGTCGATGGCAACCTGACACATGGCAGCGGCAATTACAGCACACACGATATCGCGCCTGAATACCTGGACCGCATCGTCGGCGACATCAAACTTGCCCGCCCTATGCGCATCATCGTTGATGCAGGTAATGGCGTACCAGGTGCATTTGGCCCCGAGCTATACCGTCGTTTAGGTTGCGAAGTAGAAGAAATGTTTTGTGAAGTTGATGGCAACTTCCCTAACCATCACCCAGATCCATCGCAGCCAAAAAATCTGGTCGATTTGATCGCTCGCCTCAAAACCAGCGACGCGGAAATCGGCCTGGCGTTTGACGGTGACGGTGACCGATTAGGCGTAGTCACCAAAGACGGTACGATAATTTTCCCCGACCGCCAGCTCATGCTGTTTGCCGATGACGTACTCTCTCGCAACCCCGGTGCAGAGATTATTTTTGACGTGAAATCCACGCGTAACTTATTCAACTGGATACGCGCACGCGGCGGCCGCCCGCTGCTGTGGAAAACAGGGCATAGTTTTATCAAAGCCAAAATGAAAGAAACAGGTGCATTGCTGGCGGGTGAAATGTCGGGACACATATTCTTTAAGGAACGCTGGTATGGCTTCGACGATGGCTTATATGCAGGTGCGCGCTTGCTGGAGTATTTAAGCAAGCAGCCCGACATCAATGACACCCTTCACGGCTTGCCCAATACGGTGAACACACCGGAGCTCAACATCACCCTGGTCGAGGGTGAACATTACAAACTCATGGAACAACTGCAAACCAGCGCCGTGTTCCCACAAGCGCAGGACATTATCAAACTCGACGGTTTACGCGTGGAATACGCCGATGGTTTTGGTCTGGCCCGCCCATCCAATACCACGCCTGTCATCGTGCTGCGTTTTGAGGCTGAAACCCAAGCCGGGCTAGAACGTATCCAGGCCGAGTTTCGCAGCGTATTTCACGCCGCTGCACCTGATTTAGCACTTCCTTTCTGAGGCATTATGGACATCGCAAAAATTGGCATCGTATCCATCTCCGACCGCGCATCCACAGGCGTGTATGAAGACAAAGGCTTACCCGCATTACAAACCTGGCTGCAAAATACACTACTTAATCCCTGCGAATTCAGTGCACGCCTGATTCCCGATGAGCAAGCCGTCATTGAAGCGACACTGCGCGAGCTAGCCGATGTCGCGCAGTGCGATCTTATCCTTACCACTGGCGGCACAGGACCAGCCCTGCGTGATGTCACCCCTGAAGCCACTATCGCCGTGGCAGACAAAGTGCTGCCAGGATTTGGCGAATCCATGCGCGCGGTGAGTTTGAAATACGTCCCCACCGCAATACTCTCGCGCCAGGTTGGCGTGGTACGCGGCAGTAGTTTAATCATCAACTTGCCCGGCCAGCCCAAAGCCATCGCCGAAACATTGGATGGCGTTTTTGCCGCAATTCCTTACTGCATAGACCTTATAGGTGGCGCCTATTTGGAAACCAGACCCGAAGTCATTGCAGCGTTCCGCCCAAAAAGTAGCATAAAAGCAACAACAAACTGAATTAGCCATGATTTTTAACAACTAGTATTAATTTACCAAACTTTTTCTGTGTACAATATGTCCAGCTTCAATGTCTTATTGAACAGTAACTAATTAGAATGGAGAAAAATATGTCACGCACTTTACGTAATCTCGTCGCAATTTCATGTGTATTAATGGCTGGTTCAGCAGCAGCTGCAGATTTGGATACACGCACTTATCTAACACCTAGCATCAGTTACACCACACCTGACAACAACCTATGGGGGCTGGATGATGGTTTTGGCTTCGGTATCGGTGCTGGTAAAGCAATTACCCAAAACTTGAATTTGGAGTTAAACGCAGGTTATTCAAGCCAAGACTTCAAAAACGGCGTAGCTGGCCAGTTACAAGACGTTTCAGTAACCGGTGATGCGTTGTATATTTTCAATCGTGATGCCTCTTTCTCACCCTATATCCTTGGTGGTATCGGCGCAATTCAAGGTCGTGCACCTGGCGCGTCAAAAACCCATTTCATGGCTGACTTAGGTGTTGGCGCAATGAAGTGGCTCAGCGATATCGCTGTGCGTGGTGATGTGCGTTACCGCTTTATTGATGGTAAAGGTGATGCAACAGTGGGTAACGACTGGATCGCTACTCTGGGTCTGATGATACCACTAGGTGCTAAACCAGTTGCTCCTGCACCAGTTGCTGAACCAGCTCCAGCTCCAGCACCTGCACCAGTTGCAGCACCTGCACCTGCACCTGCACCAGCTCCTGCGCCAGTGGAACATGTCATTATCAAATTGGAAGGTACTCACTTCGATTTCGACAAAGCTACTTTGCGCCCTGCAGGCAAGGCTAAGTTGGACGATAACGCAGTTGTGTTGAAAGATCATCCAGAAATCATGATCGACATCACTGGTTACACCGATAGCGTCGGATCTGCAGCCTACAACCAAAAACTGTCTGAAAAGCGTGCAAACACAGTTAAAAGCTACCTGGAATCCAAGGGTATCGCTGCTGACCGTATGACCACTAAAGGCATGGGTGAAGCTGACCCAGTTGCAAGCAACAAAACTAAAGCAGGTCGTGCTGAAAACCGTCGTGTTGAGCTGGATGAACACGCTAAGTAATTAGCCGCTGTAACAAGCAATAAAAAAGCCGCAGATACTGCGGCTTTTTTATTAACCCTATTAGTTTAAGAGGATAATTACTTACTTTGGGATGGGTAAATTAAGAAACCACTTTACCGTTTCAGACAGACCTTGTTGCACCGAATATGGCGGCACCCACTCAAGTTCACTACGGATTTTTGAGCTATCAATTTGCAATGAGTCTAACAATCTCGCTATCTCATTCGACTTACCCGTCATCTCACCAACCAACGTCAATAAAACAGGTGGCAACGGCCACAACCAGCTACGTTTACCCATCAAATCAGCCATACGTCGTATTAACAATGCCGTCGACATATCCTCACCATCACTTACCAGGTAGGTCATGCCTACAGCCGCAGGATGCATCGCACTAGTGATCAGAGCATCCACAAAATTGCCCAGATAAATCATGCTACGCTGATTCTGCACGGATGCTAACGGCAATGGCACGCCCCGAGCCACCAGCTGCAACAACCGCATGAAATTTCCACCGACACCGGGGCCATAAACCAGCGGTGGACGCACAACAACCACTTCCAAACTGGTTTCTTTTGCAACGCTGTGCAATGCCTGCTCGGCTTCATATTTCGAGGTCCCGTACGGATCTTGCGGGGCTGGCACATCCCCCTCCACAAACGGGATGCCCCCGGTCTGCTCGCCATTCACTTTGATAGAGCTGACATATACCAGACGCTTTACCCCACTGCTGGCAGCAGCACGAGCAAGGCGTTCCGTTCCTGCCACATTGACTTCACGAAAAACTGCCAGCGGATCAACAGCGGTTTCATGCATGACATGCACACGTGCGGCCAGATGCATCACCACATCAATTCCGGCCAGTGCAGTTGTCCAGTCAGTTTTACCGTCAATCTGGCCAACTTCCACCTGGTCAAAGTCGGCAAAGCCCGCATTTACAGTCCGTACTGCAAAGCGTACCGCATGTCCGCGCCGGTGCAATTCTGCACATAACGCCCTGCCTACAAAACCATTAGCCCCGGTTACCAAAAATTTCATCACTGGATATCCGAGACCTGCACTACCGGGAAGTAACAACTTAACATTAGCATTTCTAACCATCACTCCGGGAATGCTTCATCAGGCTACGCCAGAACACCGTTAAAAAAGTAACCGAACAAAAAAATCGCACCATGCTGCTCAGATGCCACATCAGATACTTCAAGTTGCGATGACTATCTCTTCTAGCTTCATGAATTACCCTGGCGACCGGACACAAGGCCACCTCATATCCCTGCAATCTCAATCTGGCGCACAAATCCACATCCTCATAATAAAGATGGAAGCGCTGATTGAATCCAGTCAATTTCTCAAATACCGCCCTGGGAAACAGCATGAACATGCCGCCAACCCAATCCGGATAAATAATCTCGCCCTTCATATCATAATCAGAGCCATAACATCCGCCGAACACCTTGCAAATAATTTTGAACGGTGTTGGAAAACGCCGTGCACTATCTTCTGCCTTGCCCTGTTCATCGACTACCATGGGAGCCACTACGCCTATCGCGCCACTTTGCAGACAGGCAAGCAACGCCGGGAAGGGATCATCGGTCAGACGCACATCCGGATTGAGCACGCAAAAGAATTGCCCTGATGATCTGACAAACGCTTGATTATGATTGGCCGCGAAACCTTTAGGCTGCGGATTTTCAAGCACGATCACCGGAAAACCAAAATCAGTTAAGCCAAAGGGCAAGATCTCGGGCAAATTCAGCGTAAGCAGCACTTCAATAGAAGTGGAATTGCAATACCGGTGCAGATCAGCCAGCAGCGCCTTTAGCAAATGCGCTTGAGCATGACTGACTATCGAAACCGAAATCGCAGGCAATGTTGTCGACAAAGAGTGTAACCGAACCTTTCAGCGTTGTTGTCATATATCCACGGAGCACCCAGGATGGTGCGCTACTACCCGGTACGTCAATTTTGGTAACCACCCTGTTTACCGCTGATCCCGTCTTTAATTCCTTTCAGCATCATCACGGCATTTTTTCTTCGGGGTGACATCAGCAACGAGAAAATCAAAAATTTCGCCACCACACGATAAATATCCTGCATGATCCAAACTCGGGGCGTATGTGCCAGTGAATACAAAATTATCCGGTTGCGCATCATGTAATATAACCGGATCGGTTTATGTGAAACAAAAGATCGGTTGCCGAATAACCAAACATTTTTGGTACTGTCACCCAGGTTATGCTTTAACACTGCCTGAGGATCAAGATAAAGCTTATAGCCTTTATAGCTGGCTCTGAAACACCATTCAATATCCACATTATCGATAAACAAACCTTCATTCATACCGCCAATATCGTCAATTACCCGCAATGGGATCAGGCTTCCAGATGAGATCAAAATATCGACATTCACAATCTTTCTCATGGTCTCATCATATCGAATAATATTTTTTACAAACCCAAGCTGAATTATTGGGTGTGTTTCACCCGTTTTCATTGAAACTATCCGCGGACCAATTGCCGCATACTTTGCCCCGGACTGATCCAGCCTGGCTGCTGACGCAACCATAGTAGCAACCATATCTGACGAAGCGACGCTGTCCTGATCCATAAGCAACACAAACTTAAAATCATGCTCAAGCGCCCACTCAATTCCCTTATTATGCGCTGTAGCCACACCAACATTTTTGCCGTAATTCAGATTGATCAGATCATTACTATTAAGCCACTGCTCAACTTCCGCGTCAGCGCCATTATTTACAACTACAATCTTGCCAACCTGGCTAGACAATGCCTGTACCGCAGAGCGGAACAATGCTAAATCGGGATAGAAACATACGAATACAGCGCAAATTTCAGTAAAATTGTTGGCATTATTAATCATTTAATTTTCTCATAATTATTTTTTAGCCACATAAGCAGCTTAGGGCAGTTCGCTCGCGGCAGCATAGTCATACTGATACTACCGATGTCGTTAATCCACAGCGACGATATTTAGATTATCTGCTTAACTGTAATAGATCAAAATAACAAGATACTCATTGTTCAACTTGTTTCCTTGCGACGATGACAAATTGCCCACCAAGGAGCCACCATATTGGTGGGAATGCCAAATAAAGTCTAACTAAAACAGGCCATTGAGGCAATCGACTGGCGGTTGAAAAAGGAACAAATTTAGGAATCACTTCCTCGACCACATATCCCGATTTCTCGAAAGCTTCTTTGCAGGATAAATGGCTAAGCGGCAAAACATGATCGTAATAATCCCAATATCTACCAGGCTCATAGCGTATATTTGGTTGCATTGCCACATATCGACCATTTGGCTTCAATACACGAAATGCCTCTTTCAAAACATCGTCCATAGTTTGTCTATCAGGCAGATGTTCAAAAAAGTTGCTGCTAAAACACACATCAATGGATGATGAATCCACCTTATTCATTGCACTGGCACTTGAAAGGTGCAGCTCAACATCATTTTTAAGATATTTCTTAGCATCAGGATTTAGGTCAATTGCGATTTTTCGACCCGCTTCAATATGATTAGAAAACTCTCCATATCCACATGCGATATCTAAAATAGTATCAGTTGGTTTAATGTATCGACTAAAGAAGCTATCACATAACACTTTCCAAACAGCATCTTTTTTTGCTCTATCTGCCGCGCTGAATCTATTTTCATACAGCTCTTTCAATCCCTGCATACCCATATCACCCCCGTCCCCTGCCATCAGGCAAATGGTATGTATCTGAAAATACTTCTCTCCGCATTCGTAACATATCGCGTATGGTGCGGATTATATTATTTGTAGATGTAGCAGAACCCGCTCCAAACTCTCTTGGAAATGTTTGTATCCCTACCTCACCCACCGGCGTCCCGCCCAACATAGTTTTTATTGCCAATTCTGCCCCAATAAATGGACTATTCGAATTCAAGTCAATATGTTCAAGAATTGAACGATGAAATACCCTTATACCTGTTGAAATATCCCTAAATTGCGTATTAAACAGTGATCTTAGTACTGCGTTATAAATATGCGAGATAAATATTCTTTTTGTCGAATAAAGTTTTTTATATCTGAAGGCAATGATCAAACCATAGTACTGACGCAGTGCTAACATCCGTTTAAGATCAAGAATATCGTATTCATCATCACCATCCACCATACAAAGCCAATCATATTCAGCTTTCTCAATACCAGATTTCACAGCTGCACCATACCCCTTGTTTACTTCGTGGTGCACCACTTTAACTTGAGGATATTCGCGCGCAAGTTGATCAGCAACCTCTCCAGCTTTGTCAGGTGACGCGTCATCCACAATGATTACTTCGTATTGATTAGCAATTTCATCAAATAGCTTAATGGCTTTTTCAGTCACTAACCGCACTGTTCTTTCATCATTATAAACAGGAAAGAAAAAACTAATATCAGGCTTGTTCATCCACTCTCCAACTTATTTTAAAACTTCAGATATTTATAAATCTGCCATGGAATTAATTTAATTATCGTTGCTATAGGTAACCAATAGCGCGGGAAGAAAGCCACACCAATATCTTTGTGAATATCACGATATACCTGTCGCGCTAATTTATCAGGATCACCTTTAGGCAAGGGTACGTTATACGCGAAGGCCAAATTTGTATCCATATATCCCAACACATAAAACTGAACTGCAACTTTCCTATCTGCACACGCATGTCGCAAACTTTCAAAATAGAATCGCATGGCAGTTTTAGCTGCTGAATAAATCATGTTGGAACCTCGCCCTCGTACTGACGCAACACTACCGAAACCAACAAGTGATATCACACTATCTTTGTGTACCCTTCCCAATATTTCAATTATGAGATGACAAATCGACAAGCAGTTCACACTGAACAAACTATCAATTGCTGCAGTATCTATTGCCAAAGTATCTACTTCGATCACGGTGCCTGCCGGAACAAGCATTCCCTTAAAATTCTTACCTGCTGCATCTACCGCTTCCAATATTGCCGAAAAATCCGAATGCGGTGCCGCAAGGTCTAACATCACGGAATTTACTGACACGCCGAATCTCAGCATCAAATCTGAAGCTATCGCATTGGTATCACGATCCTCCCTTGAAACAAGAAGCAGATCACATCCCTTAGCGGCAAACACCTCAGCAATAGCTCGACCTACGCCAGAAGACGCACCAACGATTACATACATGCTAGAGACCTATCCTATTACTTAGCTCTGACTGAAACAGTCTCGCAGGATCGAAAAACTGCAATCTGGATTTAAATTCTGCATAGTTAGGCAATGTTTGAGACACCACCACTTTTGACACTCGCGAGTCTTTGCTTAAATTAGGTTGCGCTCCCGTTTCAATTACCAACTGATCAATCAGCATCAAAAAATTCGAAAGTTTACTGGTTTGATAAAAATTTAACGCAATGAGATATCCTTCACCCGTCATACTTAGTGAAGTTTGCTTACCTCGAAACATTTTCAAAGACATCATCACCAATGGTGGATTGTATTGTTCAATCAAATCCTGCAGCCTCCGAACAAATTTTTCGGCAATATGCCGCCCCACAAGCACCTGGATTTCGGTCAAACCTTTTCGCCCATAAAACCTGTGGTACAAGGTATTATATGCAAATGGAAAAGTGGCTTTATCTACATCTACAACACTAACAGGACTCGATTTATTCAATGCCATAAAAAGGCTATTTGCAGCTGGAACTGTATACCTATTCCAAAGTGAAAATGGCATGCCTGCCCTGCTACGAGCAGACATAGTTTTATCTCTAGACGGCACTTTAATCTCGGCTTGCTTGCCCTCAAGCCAATTACCTAAAAACAGCATACCGCTACCAAAGGTTTCAGCACGCCGCACACCGTCATGCCAGCTGTAGATAAAATCCGAGCTATCACTGTATTCGGCGAGTTTCCACATAGTCTCGATGAGCGAGACAACTGGAATTTTTCTAACTGTAAATGCGTTTGCGGGTAACTTGACTAGCTGCAAAGTAACATCAACAACGATTCCTGTCATGCCAAACCCGCCACAAGTCAACTCAAACACCCCTGGGTTTTCATCTCGAGACAATCTCAAATATCCGTGAGCAGGATGAAACAAACTTATTTCGATAACCCATTCCGAGAATGTCCCATCTCTCAATGGGTTCTTACCATGCGCATCTACCGCAATACAACCGCCAACTGTGATTTCTGGGTAACCTGGCAATACTGGAAAATAAAGCCCTCGCGCCATTGCCCAACTAACTAACCTTCCAAGAGGCATACCAGCCTCAACTTTAACGGTCATATGAGTTTGATCAAAATCAAGAAAACGATCAAAACCACGCATTTCCTGAACCAGCATTTTTTCACCGAAACTAGCCGCAGAGAACGAGTACCCGCCCCCCCGCGCTATCCGAGCCTGACTTCCAAAGTCCATCTCAAGATGCCTATAACGATCAGGCCTTTGATGACTTGCGTTCAACTCAACCGCGCCATCAAATGAAATAAAAGTTGATTCCTTTACAAGTTTTTCACTCATGTCTTATACGCTTAAGGGCTAGTCTCGACTTCGAATCAAATGTGATAATCAGCACCCCTACAAGGGTAATACTGCCCAACAAAATACCTTGAACCAATAACGAAGCAGCCACACCAACTGATTTATCAAGATGCAACATTCCAAATGTCAGGAGAAAAGCATATTGCAGGGTACCGATACCAGCAGGTGCGGAAGGTATGGCCGCCGCCAGTCCGGTTATACCTTCCAGTAGCAATATCTCTGAGATTGAAAGTGATGTACCAAGTGATTTGACAATTGCCCAGATTGCCAAAGTATTAAATGACCAAATCAACGCTGTTTCTAATAAAACCATTGTAAAGTGCTTTGGTTGGAGAAGGACACCAAAGCCTCTTTTAAAATGCGCCAGTCTTTCATGAAAGAACAACACAAACTTATTCGAACTCAATCTGTTTTTCATGACCAAATAAATAAGGCCAGGCACAACAATAGCTATTCCACCCATTAGAAATATAAATTCCAGCTTGGACATAGCTCCTAACCGGCTTAACACTCCAAACGCACCCCAACATGTCAATAACAACACAGCCGCTACATCAATCAACTTCTCCAACACAATCGTTCCCATAAGAGAGTAACGAGAAATATTTCTTTGAATGCCGACAAGATGAGCACGCAGAATATCACCAAGGCGAAACGGGAAAATATTATTTGCGGCAGAACTAACACAAAATGAATTTCTTATTGAAGAGTAGCGAATTGTGCTATCGACACTGATCAAAATTCGCTTCCATCGAAGTATTCTCATAAATATTTCAGCCCAATAAAACATTAAGGCCACCAACAACCAGAAAAAACTCGTTCGACGTAACGATTGGTAAATGGAGGGCACGTCAACCTGCAGAGCAACCAGGAAGATGAGCCCTAAGCTTATGGCTATACCAATAGATGCCCGTAATTTACGTGCCATTTTCATTTACACACTTAGACGCCTATGTCCCTAAATAAAATTAAAGACGACAATACTTACCATACTGGGTAAAAATATAAGCCTCTATATTATCCAGCCCAATACCGCCAGTGTCCCTTGCAACACCTTGCCACCCAACTCTCATTTTATTAATTAACGGAAGAGCTGCCAGCACATCTGGGCGTGGAATTCCCTGCTTACCAAAACCAATAACTTTCCCACTCTGTACAAGAAAAATCCATTCTGGATAGAAAGACAAACTTTCATTCCACGCCCAGCCCGTTACTTGATATGTATTTTCCCCGACTGATTTCACCGCATCAATATGCCCTTTGCAATCGTTGGTTTGCTGCATACCTGATAGCGGAAACATAGTTCCAATACTAAATGGATTTCTATCTGACCCATAAAAAGAAGATATTTTTTGACTTTTCAATAAATCAATTTTATCAAAAATCGAGTTTGGTACCGGATAAATATGTCGTAACAACTCTGGTTGTTCTTTATATCCACCAACAACTATCGCCAAATATGCTTCAATCTGCTCATTCTGAAAAATCGTGAGATCTGCTTCTTTTTGATGATTACGGATCGCCAATCCAATAAAAATAATCAATATCAATCCAATAATACTCCGCACATACAAAACCCTCTTGGACTCCAAAGCAAACAAAAGCAGCATCCCCAGCAAACTAACCCATAAGATCAAAACAGGCGTTCCATACCTGCTTGACATCGCTTGAGCAACACCAAAATTTATTCGCCCTAAAGCAGTGATGAAACCAGTAATTAAAATAAACAAACAAATTCCAAGCAGGGTATAAATTTCAATCCGATGGTTCCGATTTTTATCATTAATAGAGTATATCGTGATTACCAACACTACGAAGAGCGCTATCGTACCCAGCAAATTAGCTGATGCAATTGTTTTACTAACATTCCCCATCCAAATGGTTAAGTAATTCAAAACCAATAGTGGATGATATATTAGACTGTCTACCGGATTAGCGTGTTGCTCTGGCCTTGTGTAACCATAAAGATAAAACAACAATAACAACAAAAATGTACCAACGAAGGCGAATGATTGCACATAACACTTCCCTCGAATCAGATATGCAAGCAAAGCAAGTACCAGCCATACAAAAAGTCCTGAAGCTAATGACAAACTCGCCAGCATCGCTGTCAACACAGCACCCAAAAAATATAGATTTCTATTTGTTATCGCATATTTTGCATAAAGAACAAATGCAGTTACTGAAAATGCAAAGCAGCCAACAAAAGACGTTTGAAATGTTGAGGCAAAGTTTTCCCATTGAACTAGGTTAAATGCGGAGATGATGGTCAAACCAACAAACCACAAACTTTCTGGAGATTTACGCGCCTTTCCAACAAACAACCATGACAACATACCTACAACCATAGCCTGCAATAAAAAAATACATATAATCGGAAAATATCCCTGATATTTAAAAAATGTCATATCTATTAAATAAATAATTTTGGGTATAACAATTCTATGTTCATTGTGTTGCTCCCACATAAATGCGAGCGAATCTCTTACCCCTCCATTATGCAAAGCAATTAATCGAGGAAACTCATCCCACTCATCCGAAAATGGCACTGGCATATGCCAATATATAACTAATGCTATATTTTCAATTGCAATAACGCAGGCTATGACACATAAAATCGCAGGAAGGAAATAATATTTATTTAAAGCGATTGATTTCCATAAGGCATCTTGATTCATATTTAAAACAACTACCATGTCAATTGAAGCATTAAATAAAACGTCTTACCAACCTCAACTCAGGATGTAAGCCACACCACTCTTCCTAACTTTTCGTCACTAAAACTCAAAAGCGAAAACACATACTCTTCAATTACCCAATACGTTCACGCTTGGATCCACATATAAAATCAATTACTTTTTAATTTTATTTCGCACAACACCAAACCAATCTGAGACGGCAACCATACGAACAACTTCCTTTAAAGCACCAAAACAACAATGGCTAATGTTATATTTTCCACATAAATCAAGATATCGCGCAATTGCACGAAACCAATTAAGTTGATTTTTTCGTATTTGACTCTTTATTAGAGATTCCGTCACCCTCCTATTGAACACATCTATCTGTTTTATAATCAAATTAGCTTTTGATTGTTCACCAATCGATTGATAAAAACTTATGCAAAACCGAGCCAGCTCGGAATTATTATGTAACCATTCATCAATAGTTGCATTAGAAGTACCGCTGTCTGTATGCACCCTGTAGTTTGTTAAACAAGACTCTATAAAGCGAATTTTACTTCTGCGCAAACAACAAGCCATCCAAATATAAGCATCTGCAATCAGAGTTAATTGGGATGCCGCGTATCCCCCACATTGACGAATATCTGCTGTTCTCAACAAAATACTACAGGGGAATGTCTCTCGCTCTCCACGAAAAAACCCGGTTATCATAGAAAAGGTATCTTCTTCCTCAGGTGCCCTACTGCTATATCGCAACACTTCGTTATGCTCATTGATTATTCTTGAAGAGCACCAAACCATTCCTATCTGATCATCAATTAAATAACTGGCAGATGTATCTGTATTGATTAATTGTTTATCGCAGAAACCTGTAACCAACTCAAATATTGCATTTTTTTCAAGCATATCATCATCCGACAATAGCAAAAAAAACTCTCCCGAAGCGGAAGCAAGACAGGCATCCCAATTGCCCATCATGCCAATATTTGATACCTGATGCATTACTTTCAAACGCTCATCACTGTAGGTAGAAAGCAATTTCTCAGTACCGTCAGTTGATGCATTATTAGAAACGATTACTTCTATATTTGGATACGTCTGCGCGAGGGCGCTGTCCAATGCTTGCTGCAAAAAAACAACACGGTTAAATGTAGGTATGGCAATAGTCACTTTTGGCATAAATAAAAGACCTTCATTCCCGCATAATTAGAAATTTTACAACTTGAAATTAAGTTAAATACGATTAACCTAAACATTTCGAGCTTGCCATAATGCTTTAAAACCATTTGTCATTATATAAGCAAAAGAATGCTGCATTCGTTTTGCGGCATCTATTGGCCATTTCCAATTATTATAAGCGAGCTGTACCATTCCTTGAGATAAAACCAGACCCCATACTCCGAAATGCAGGACTGTCACCAGGGTGATACTGACAATCACGATACCGAAACCAGATAGCAGAGCGGCTCGCACAAAGGGAATTTCATTATGGGTAGTAAGGTAGGCGGCGCAAAGACTGTGATTCATTTCCAGAAACATGACCACTGCAAATACCACCATCAGACTTGTGCTTAAAAGATGCGTACGACTCCCTATCACCTGCAGCATTTCACCGCCGAACACAATAAAAAACACGCTAGCAATGATAAAAATCAACCAGGCAGATGCCAAAGACTTGCCAAAACTCTCCAATACTCTATCCTGCCGACCTCTGATCTGGTCGCCACTCAGGCGTGGCATATTCAAATTCAGTATCACATTCGCAACGCCAGAAATTGTCAGCAGTATTTGGAAAGTCAGGCCGTAACTCGCAACATCTTGAAGACCTAAAAAACTTGATGCAATTAAAATATTGGCACGTGTAATAAGAAATCCACCCAGACTAACCCACCCAAGCCTGCTGGCATTTGGCCATAATATGGATAACAGTGAGTGATCAGCAGATACTTTACCTTTCGCCATTTTTGCCATCTCGACGCCGGCGCCAGACCAGAACAACCTGCTTGCCAAGAATCTCCCAATCAAACTGGATATTAAAGAGGCAATGGCTATGCCAAATAAACCAAAACCCATCACCAGCAATATGCTGGCTAACAGTATCGATACTATACGACTAGCTACAACGATTTTGTTTGTTGCCGTCACATCTCCCCTGCCCTGCAGGAATCCGTTGAAATAACCATAATAGAAATTAATCACGTACCCAAATGAAAAAACCAACCATATTGAAACAACATGGAGCATCTCCATTTTTGGGGTAAGTAGGGTGACAACATATATCGAACCTATGATTCCAAGCACCAACATTGCAACCGCTGCAACACCTAAGTAAATTCTGCGCGCAGTCCAAAATAGCTGTTGTAACAATTTGACATTCACGGGGCTATGCTCTGTGGAATTTGGCACGCAACCATGGGCATCTAATTTTTGTGCCCCGGCATATACATAAGCAACATTACGAGCAATAGTTGGCTGAAATCCCAGCTCCAGTAACTGTGCCATTCCAGCCAGAGACATAAACACAAACCAAAGCCCAACCTCCTCCGGCAGTAAATAACGCAAGACTATGGGCAGAAGCAAGAGACCAGATGCAACATTTAACCCCTGCGCGAGAAAGCCCCAATAGACATCGCTTTTGCTTATAGTATGATTCAAAATCAGCTCTTCAACTTGTTCCCCCGCAATTTTAAAATTGCGAGATCATTCCAACCACGAGCACGTGCAAAAAGCAATTTAACCTGATATTTCCAAGAGTTAGCCACTGGCTTAACCACTTCTGGAATTTTTCCAGCAATTTCATAGTGACAGATACGATAATTTTCCCAATCATAACGCGCCAGACGCAGCATGGAATTATTTACATATAGATCCAGCTTGGTATTTTGTCTAAAGATTGCAAGTTGCTCAGCGGTGAGATGTCCTTTAGCAAGCATATAAGGCGCAACCAAATGGTCAAGATTTCCGTAAATAATTTTTGGTGATTTTTTCGCCGTTTTAATTAAGTTGCCAGAATGGAAGCGATACACTGATACGGGACTTTTAACAACGCCGACTTCCCCCATCAAGGTCAGATTTAAAAACAACTCCGAATCACAGCAGATATTGTCTGGATTTGAAAATGCATTCAGCTCAATCGCCATTAATCGGTTAAACACAATATTACACAGGGTAAAATCCTGAGGCAGGACCGTGCCACGACTAAGAAACACATCAACCCCACTTACCACCCCTTCAAACGGCAGGGCTATCAATTCCTGCTCGCCAGTATTTTCGTCTAACTTGTACCCCTCAGCATAAACCAGAACTAATGATGGGTTATCCGCTATCAGTCGACTAGCTTTAGCCAAATAATCTGGATCGATTAAATAATCATCATCTGAAAGCAAAATGAACCAGTCACCACTGGCTTGTTCAAACACGGCTTTGCGCCAGTTACGCACCATGCCTATATTCTGCTCATTTCTGTGGTAGTGAACACGACTGTCAACCAGGTATTTGCTAACCACGGCAGCTGTTTCATCCTGAGAACAGTTATCCGAAACTATAATCTCAAAATCAGCACCACGTTGTGCTAAAACACTGGCAATAGCCTCATCTAGATACTTGGCACGATTATAGGTAGGAATAACAACACTAATCTTCGGCATTGATTTTTCTATTCATCACTTCAGATTCTGACTTAGGCAGTTGAGTCGGCTTCTCCATCAACGCTATCCCCTCAGCAAGGGTAATTTTTGGTGCCCAACCTGGCACCACACTTCCTTTGCTCCATGGCAGCATAACCTCACGCGGACGATATGCACGCGCGCCCCATTCAACCTCTAGTGTTTGGCCAGTTATTTGCCCATAAGTCGCAACTAAATCACGCAACTTGATCGGGTTACCTGAAGTAACAGAATATATTTCGTGACGAACAACCTCATTTTGCAAACAGCGTTCAGCAGCGAGCAAATAAGCGTCCAGCACATCATCTATGTATACCAAGTCGATCAATTGCTCCCCAGGTGACATAAGCAATTTCTCCTGGGTTCGCGCAGTTCTGCGTAGCAGGGTAAACAATTTTGCCCTGCTATCATTTGGTCCATAAGTATCATGGAGCTGCAGGCTAATTGCTGAGATATTCGAGGCTTCTACGTAATAGGTCAGTATGGCTTCAAATGCCTGCTTAGTTGCCGCATAAAGACAGACAGGACTATACTCTTTGCTCTCAAAATGCTGCCAAGAAGTGCCTGTATTAATCAGGTGACATACGCCATCAACACGGCTCATCGCCTCAATCAACTGCGTCGAGAACAGGAGGTTGCTATGAATAAGCGGCTCTATATCCTGCGGCGTATGCTGCGCGAGAAATAGCGATGCTAAATGAAACACAACCAGAGGGGAGGCAAACTTTACAATTTCAATCAGCTGTTCAGTAGAACCATCGTGCACATGTATCTGAATAGCATGCTCGACACCAGAAAGCACACTCAGATTAGAGTCTGACCTGACAATGACATGAGTTTCCCAGCCATCACGCACCAGCCTACCAACCAAATTAGCACCTACAAACCCTGTCCCGCCAGTTACTAATGCAACACGCGCCTTAACCATAGGTTGGCTCGACAGGCTGGAACTGGAACGGACTCTGGAAATCGGCTAGCCTTGGAAAAGAGCAGTCTCGAGCCGAAAGTATTGGAGTCGCACTCGGCCACTCTATCCCGGCGCTATCCCACCTGATACCACCATCATGCTCTGGCGCATAAACGGTCGTTACCTTGTATTGCATAATAGCTTCGTCTGTCAGCGCATAGAAGCCATGCGCTACGCCAGGTGCAATATAGAGCATGTTGCCGAGCTCCGCACTTAATTTAAGGGTTTCAGATTTTTTATAGGTAGGCGACCCTACACGCAGATCAACAATCGCATCCAGCACCTGCCCAGCAAGACAATAGACCAACTTAAAGTGATCATGCGGCGGAGTCTGGAAGTGCATCCCCCTTAACACGCCTTTATGCGAAACTGAATAATATTCCTCGGCAAAGTTAGTGACCAAGCCATGCTTCGCAAACACCTCCTTATGGAAAGTCTTCACGAAACTGCCGCGGTTATCTTTGTGCCCTAGTGGAAACAGTTGGTAACAACCTGGGGTAGCTGTTTGCTCAACACGCATATCAGAAATTAACACCCAGAAATGCTTCGATTTTCTCGACCACGAAACTCAGCATTTCTTCATCCAGGCCGGGATAAACACCAATCCAGAAGGTGTTGTTCATCACGTCATCAGTGCGAGCAAGTTCGCCACTGACACGATAAGTTCTGCCTTCAAAATACGGCTGGCGCGTCAAGTTACCCGCAAAGAGCAAACGTGTACCAATCTTGTTTTGATCAAGGTATTTCAGCAAATCAACGCGGTTAATGCCTGCCTCATCGCGAATGGTGATAGGGAAACCGAACCAGGATGGCTCACTACCAGGCGTTGCCTCAGGCAGGATCAGGAATTCTTCACAAGATTTCAGACGTTCTTTGAGGAAAGCAAAGTTATGTTTACGCGCTGCGATAAACTCAGGCAATCTATCCATTTGCGCCAGACCACAAGCGGCTTGCATGTCGGTAATCTTGAGGTTGTAGCCCAAGTGCGAGTAGGTATATTTATGATCGTAACCTGCTGGTAGCGATCCCAGTTTCCAGCCAAAACGCTTGCCGCAGGTGTTGTCACAACCCGGCGGGCAATAGCAATCACGCCCCCAGTCGCGGAACGACTCGATGATCTTGCGCAACTCACTATCTTTGGTAAACACCATGCCGCCTTCACCCATGGTGATGTGGTGCGCGGGGTAGAAACTGCAGGTGGCGATATGACCAAAGGTACCGACGTGCTGGCCTTTGTAGCGCGAGCCTAAGGCATCACAGCAATCTTCGATGACCCAGAGGTTATGCTTCTTCGCCACTGCCATCACTGCATCCAGATCGAATGGATTGCCCAATGTATGCGCAATCATGATGGCACGGGTGCGCTCGCTGACAGCAGCCTCAATCTTCTGTGGGTCGATGTTGTAGGTGGGGATATCTACATCCACAAACACTGGCACCATGCCATTCTGCAACATGGGGTTCACGGTGGTTGGGAAACCTGCTGCCACCGTGATGACTTCGTCACCCGGCTTCAAGGCGCGATCACCCAGTTTTGGCGAAGTCAGTGCTGTAAATGCCAACAAATTGGCAGAAGAGCCAGAAGTTGTCGTCAATGCGTAAGGCACGCCAACAAATTCGGCAAAACGCTTTTCAAATGCTTCATTAAATCGACCCGTGGTTAGCCAACCATCCAGCGAAGCATCCACCATATTCTTCAACTCGCTGGCTCCAATGACCTTGCCGGCTGGCGGAACAACAGTGGTGCCAGGGGTGAATGGCTGCTCTGCATATTGCAGGGCGCTATATTGCTCAACCAACTCGAGTATCTGCTGCCTTATCGCGTCTTTACTCACACTAAACCTCTGCTTATTAATTCAAAATCCGTTGTGCCCGTCAGGCGTTGTATGCGGCAATTTGCTGCAGTGTAACCGCACGCATTTCTTGTCCTTGCTGATGAGCTCGCTGCCACTCCACAATTGCTGCCAGCGCATCTTCAAGATGCCAGCGCGGATGCCAGTTCAGGCGAGATCCAGCCTTTGAGCAGTCCAATTTCAGATAATGCGCTTCATGTGGATGATTGCCATCATCCAGCACCCAGCTGGCACCTTCACCCCAGGCTTCGGTCAGCTTGTCCACGATCCATTGCACCGGCTTGGCATCCACTTCATTCGGACCAAAGTTCCAGCCTTCGGCATAAGCCATGCCGTCCTGGTAGAGTTTTTGTGCCAGTTGCAAATAACCTGACAATGGCTCCAAAACATGTTGCCAGGGACGAATGGCATGCGGGTTGCGGATACTGACTGGCTTGCCCTGCACTATGGCGCGCATGATATCTGGTATAAGTCGGTCATCTGCCCAGTCTCCGCCGCCAATCACGTTACCTGCACGAGCCGAGGCCAATGCCACACGGTGATGTACATAATCTTGCGGGTTAAAAAACGAACTGCGGTAAGCGGATGCAACCAATTCGGCACAGCCCTTACTGCTGCTGTAGGGATCATAACCGCCCATCGCCTCATTCTCACGGTATCCCCATACCCATTCACGGTTTTCATAACACTTGTCACTAGTGATATTCACGATTGCGCGCACGCTGTCTACCTGTCTGGCAGCCTCCAGCAAATGCACTGTGCCCATCACGTTGGTGGCGTAAGTCTCAACTGGATTGACATAGGAATAACGAACCAAAGCCTGTGCAGCCATATGGATGACGATCTCGGGCTGATATTTTTTAAACACTGCGGCCAGCGCCGCGTAATCGCGTATATCGCCATCAATACTGATCATACCCTCAGCCACCTTAGCGGTCTCAAACAGACTTGGATCGCTGGGAGGAGCCAAAGCAAACCCGATCACATTTGCACCCATGGATTGCAGCCACAAGGAAAGCCAACTCCCCTTGAAGCCGGTGTGCCCGGTTAACAGTACGGTCTTACCCGCCCAGAATGCTGGCTCTACCATGCTTTCCAAGGAGCCTTCCCACTTGCCCACAACTCTTCAAGATGATTTTTGTCACGCAAGGTATCCATAGGCTGCCAAAAACCAGTATGGAAATAAGCTGACATTTGCCCCTCACTGGCAATTTTTTCCATGGGTTCACGTTCCCAAATAGTGCTGTCACCTTCAATATAATCGAGCACCTTAGGCGACAATACAAAAAAGCCACCGTTAATCCAGCCGCCATCACCTTGAGGTTTTTCTTGAAAACTAGTCACGCTATTGCCTTCAAAATTAATTGCACCAAAACGTCCAGGCGGCTGAGTCGTCGTCAACGTGGCGAGCTTGCCCTGTTGCCGGTGAAAAGCGATGAGCTCTGTGATATTGACATCACTCACTCCATCACCATAAGTACAGCAAAAATCCTCATCACCAATATGCTCGGCCACACGTTTGATACGCCCACCCGTCATGGTTTCTTCCCCGGTATCCACCAAGGTAACTCGCCAAGGCTCAGCACTCTGCTGATGCACTTCCATTTTATTATTACGGATATCAAACGTCACATCTGACATGTGCAGAAAATAGTTGGCGAAGTACTCTTTGATTACATAGCCCTTATACCCACAGCAAATAATAAAATCATGAATGCCATGAGCTGAATAGCTTTTCATAATATGCCATAAGATAGGCTTACCACCGATTTCAACCATAGGCTTAGGACGCGTAGAGGTCTCTTCGCTTATCCGCGTACCCAATCCACCTGCAAGAATAATTGCTTTCATACACTCACATCTAAAAAATTATTCATTACTATGCGCATAATCAAATAGTTGCATAGTTACAAACACATAACAGAAAACTGACGTGATGGGCAAAAAAACAGAGCCAAATCCGCCAGATTAGTCGAACTATTGGACAAAAAAAAACCCGCAAACCTCATATTAACAGGATTTTACGGGCTTTTTAGGACTTCTTAAAACTGATACATGGTGCCCGGTGACAGAATCGAACTGTCGACTAAGCGTTACGAGTGCCTTGTTTTACCACTAGAACTAACCGGGCCAGCGCGCGCATTATAGCTGACTCATGCTGCTTCATCAACCAAGCCTACCACTTCACCACGTGTAAATGACTCAGCGACCGCCCGAGGAAACGTTCACCTATAGTTTGGAACTTCACCGGCACATCAGTGACGTAATACTCATAGCGTGGCAAAGCATGACTGGTATTGGCAAGATTGAGTTCGGTAAGGAGTGCCGCAGTACGGTTGGCCATGGCTTCGGCGGAATCGACTAACTTGACGCCGTCACCCATCACTTCTTGCAGCAGCGGTTTAATCAGCGGGTAGTGGGTACAACCTAATACGAGGGTGTCGATATGCTCGGCGATAACGGGCTTGAGATATTCCTGGGCGGTCAAACGTGTAACTTCATGATCCAGCCAGCCCTCTTCAACCAGCGGAACGAATAATGGGCAGGCTTGCGAATAAATACGCGCGTCTTGAGTCAGGTTATGGATAGCGCGAGCGTAGGTGTTACTGTTGACTGTAGTGGGCGTGCCAATAACGCCGATTTGATGCGTTTTACTGGCTTGCACCGCCGCCCATGCGCCCGCTTCGATAACGTCAAGCACTGGCACTGGCGACATGTCGCGCACGGTTTGTGCAGCAACAGCAGCCATGGTATTGCAGGCAATGATGAGCAATTTGACGTTTTTTTCCAGTAAAAACTGAGCGATTTGCGTAGTGTAATGGGCGATGGTTTCCACCGATTTCACGCCATATGGCACGCGGGCGGTGTCGCCGAAGTAAACAATATTTTCAAACGGCAGGCGCTCCATCAGCGCACGTACGACGGTTAGCCCGCCTATACCCGAATCAAATACGCCAATGGCCTGTTTAGAGTCGATTTGCATTTCATTAAACTTGATGTTGCGATAACGCCCATTGTACATGCTCACGCACAATTTCCGAGGGGTGTTCGGCGCGAGATTTTAATGCAGTAATGATTTCGGCACTTGCCGGCGCATTCCCCAGTGCCACAGCGATATTGCGCAACCAGCGTTCATGCCCGATACGACGGATTGCACTACCTTGCAGTCGCTGATTAAACTCCTCCTCAGTCCACGCCAATAACGCCACTAACTGCACACTATCCAGACCATTACGCACGGTAAAATCTGCGCTGCTGCTGGTTTGCGCAAAGCGATTCCACGGACATATCAGCTGGCAATCATCGCAACCGTATATCCGATTGCCCATTAGTGGCCGCAGAACCACAGGTATCGCGCCGCTGTGTTCGATGGTGAGATAGGAAATACACCGCCGCGCATCCAGTTCATATGGCGCAACGATAGCCTGTGTCGGACAAATATCCAGGCACGCCTGGCACACTCCGCAGTGGGCACTGACTGGCTCATCGACAGGCAAAGGTAAATCTGTGTAGATTTCACCCAGAAAAAACCATGACCCTGCCTCACGGTTAAGCAATAATGTGTGCTTACCGCGCCAGCCTAGCCCAGCTTTGGTCGCCAGAGCCACTTCCATTACCGGCGCGGAATCGGTGAATACGCGATAATTGAATTCGCCCACAACGGCCTGTATACGCTCCGCTAGCTTTTGCAAATACGCCCGCATGACTTTGTGATAATCACGTCCCAGTGCATAGCGTGAGATAAATGCCGCTTGTGGGTCGGCCATTACTTCCCAGCTATCCCGCGCATCAGGCGGCAAATAATGCAGCCGCAACGAAATCACACGCACTGTACCTGGCACCAATTCCGCAGGACGAGTGCGCTTAGTGCCGTGTTTTGCCATATAATCCATTTCGCCATGGTAGCCTTGCGCCAGCCAGTTGAGCAACTCAGTTTCTGCTGTGCTTAAATCGCAATCAGTGATGCCTACGCCGTGCAAACCCAGTTCCGTCGCCCAAGATTTAATTTGCTGCGCCAATAATGTGAGTTGATGATGATCCATATCGCGAATGATACCCCGCCCCGCTATTCTGTACACCTAGCTGATGAAGCAGCCACCCTGGCTTTGGGTGCGGCTATCGCCCGCAACCTCACGCCAGGCTTGGTGATCTACCTGTATGGCAACCTCGGTGCTGGCAAAACCACCCTGAGCCGGGGCATACTACGTGGCCTGGGTTTCACCGGTAAAGTGAAGAGCCCGACTTACGCGCTGGTTGAAGTTTATGAACTTTCTAGCTTAAATTTATATCACTTTGATTTATATCGTTTCAATGATGCGTTAGAATGGGAGGAAGCGGGATTCAGAGAGTATTTTAATGACGCCAGTGTGTGCTTGGTCGAGTGGCCTGAAAAAGCTGCCGAATTACTCCCCGCCCCCGATATACGTTTGTATTTAACGCCTGATGGTGATGCTCGTAATGCCGAGCTGGTCGCCATTACGCCAGGAGGTCGCACATGTCTAAATCAATTGCTCACCGCATCGCCACCTATACCGTAGCTGCACTTTGTCTCGCGCCTTTGTGGGCAACAGCGGCGAATACCATCAACGATGCCCGCTACTGGCCTGCCAATGATTACAGCCGCTTAACCCTTGAATCCGCCACACCCATTAATTACAAAGTATTTTCGTTAGAAAATCCCGCGCGCCTGGTTATCGACCTGGAAGATGTGAACAGCGCACCGGCGATACAGGAGCTCACCAACAAAATCGGGACTAACGATCCATGGATAGCCAAATTACGCGCGGGATTAAATCGCCCTGGTGTATTCCGTCTGGTATTAGACCTGCGCGGTGAAGTCAAACCCAGCTTGTTCACGCTCAAACCCGTAGGTAATTATGGCAATCGCCTAGTCCTCGATGTTTATCCCGCCAAACCGGGTGCAGCAAAACCAGCGGACACCGACACGACTGCTTACGTCCCACCTGCAGGGATTAAATCAGACATCAAACCAGACAATAAGATTGATGTTAAAGCTGACTTGAAACCCGAACTCAAATCCGACACAAAAATCGCCGAGAACAATGACGTCTCCAGCGACACCAGTGATAAAGTTATTAAGCCCGCAGATAAAACTGGCAAATCCAGCAAAAAATCCAACTATGTCATCACTCGCCTGATCACCGTCGCAGTTGATGCCGGACACGGTGGTGAGGATCCCGGTGCGCACGGCGCAAATGGCTCACTGGAAAAAAATATCACCCTCGCTGTAGCCAAGCGCGTTAAAGCTAAAATTGATGCCATCGACAACATGCACGCCGTTCTCACTCGCGACAGTGATTTCTTTATACCGCTGGCTGAACGCGTCAATAAGGCCCGCCGCCTCAATGCTGACTTGTTTGTGTCCATCCACGCCGATGCTTTCGTTCGCCCAGACGCACGCGGCTCCAGCGTATTTACGCTGTCTGAGCATGGTGCAACCAGCGCCGCTGCACGCTGGCTGGCCAAATCCGAGAACGATGCCGACTTGGTTGGCGGCGTGAATGTGGGCGTAAAAGACAAAAACCTCGCCAAAACTCTGATCGATCTTTCACAAACCGCTACTAACACCGACAGTCGTCGCCTGGCAAACTCGGTGCTCAGCCAGCTATCCGAAGTTAACCGTTTGCATAAGGGTGAAGTAGAAGAAGCTGGCTTCGCTGTGCTCAAAGCTCCTGATATTCCTTCCATCCTGGTAGAAACGGCTTTCATCTCCAATCCGGAAGAAGAAGCCCGCCTGGGGGATGAAGCCTATCAGGACAAACTCGCCAATGCGATTGTTGACGGTATCAAACGTTACTTCGCCAGCAATCCAGCAACAGCCAGGTCGAAAATGGCGATCAGAGATTAAATTCGGCATGCCTATCATCCAGCATCTCCCCGACATCCTCATTAGCCAGATCGCTGCTGGCGAGGTAGTTGAACGGCCTGCCGCTGCGCTCAAGGAGTTGCTGGAAAACAGCCTGGACGCGGGCGCAACAGAAATTCGCGTACATCTGGAATTAGGTGGCACGCAGTTAATCCGTGTCGCAGATAATGGCGTGGGGATAGATGCGGCCCAATTGAATTTAGCTCTCGCCCGCCATGCCACCAGCAAAATCAGCAGTCTGGAAGATCTGGAGTGCGTCGCCAGCCTGGGTTTCCGTGGTGAGGCGTTGGCAAGCATTGCGTCAATATCACGAGTGCGTTTAGCCAGCCGTACCTGGGATGCGGAACATGCTTACGAGATCCGTGCTGACGGAGCGGCAGCGGGTGAAGTGCAGCCCACTGCACTCACGGCAGGTACAACGATCGAAGTGCGTGATTTGTTTTTTAACACCCCCGCCCGGCGCAAATTTCTTAAGTCTGCAGCAACTGAATACGCCCATTGCAACGACGTTTTTCAGCGTATAGCGCTCGCTCGACCAGATGTCAGTTTTAGCCTGCATCACAATGACCGCGCCGTGCAGCTTTGGCGTGGACAAGACATGGCAGAACGGATTACTGCTGTACTAGGAGTGGATTTCAATCAGGCTGCAGTCAACGTTGCCGAAACTACGGCGGGTCTTAGCATACATGGCATGAGTGCATTACCCGCGTATTCCCGCGCCAGCCGCGATGCGCAATATATGTTTGTGAATGGGCGGTTTGTGCGCGATAAATTGCTGGCTCATGCACTCAAGCAAGCCTATCACGACATTTTGCATCATGATCGCCACCCTGCTTACTGCCTGTTTCTCACACTGGATCCTGCGCTGGTGGATGTGAATGTCCACCCTGCCAAAACTGAAGTGCGCTTCCGCGACAGCCGCGCAGTGCATCAATTTATTTACCACGCTATCAACAAGACGCTGGCTGGACGCGCGGGCGACGCCCCGGCAGCACAAGCGCAACTGGGAACGCCCACAGCAACAACCAGCCACGCCCCAATTTATGCACCACGCCCCAGTTACACCCCATCCTATCAGGCAGCGATGCCCTTGGGCATAGCGCAACCCGTAAACTATTATGATTTGATGGCGCGTGACACTACGCCACCCACTGCACCGGCACCCCAACTCAATACCGACACGCATCCATTAGGCTACGCCCTCGGGCAACTCCACGGCATCTATATTCTGGCGCAAAATCAGGCAGGGTTAGTCCTCGTCGACATGCATGCTGCACATGAGCGCATCATGTATGAAAAATTCAAAACTGCGCTTGATCAGCAAACCATTGCCAGCCAGCCCTTGCTCATCCCAATTGCCATTAATGTTGACAATCTGGACGTCGCCACTGCCAATGAGCATGCTGACACCTTGGCCACCATGGGTTTTGAAATCGCGCAGCTCTCACCTACCAGCCTCGCCATTCGTGCCGTGCCACAACTATTGCAATCCGCCGACCCCGCTCAACTCGCACGGGATTTGCTCCACGAACTGCGCACATCAGGTGCAAGTAACGCACTCACCGAACAACGCAACGAACGCCTGAGTACCTTGGCTTGTCACAGCGCTGTGCGGGCTAACCGACAATTAACTATCACTGAAATGAATGCGCTACTGCGTGAAATGGAAATAACCGAGCGAGCCAACCAATGTAATCATGGTCGACCGACCTGGTTTCAAATCAGTTTGGCAGAGTTAGATAAAATGTTTATGCGCGGGAAATAAAAACTAGTAACGCTTGTCCAGCTGAGGGGTATCCAACACAGCCCCAGGAATAGCAAAATCAGTCCTTCCAGCGGGACTCGCGTATCGCACAGCCAATTGCCAGGTTAACTCTTTCTTTTTCCATACATCGACAATGTAAATATCTCCGGCAGGTAACGTGCGTTTACTCAAATAGCTGACTATGGCGACAGTGTCATAATCGTGTACAGCCATCTGCGTTGGTGACAGTGCAGCACCAGGAGCGACATGCAACTGCTGCAACCAAGCCGCACGTGGCACAGGGTTGCCGGGCATTGCCCCGACCCGCATTTCAAAAGTCGGCGCAAGCAGTTTATCAATAGTCTCAGTGTCACCATGCTGCGTGGCAGCATCCAATTCAGCTTCCAGTTGACTAAAAATCAGTACCAACCGTGTCACTGTAGGGATGTTGCGAGGCAGATATTCAGCCGCATAACTTGTGTTAGCGATAATAATGCCACTCCACAACAACAAAATCAGATATTTCATACGAGTATCTCCCTTGAGGATGGCGACTGCAGATTAGCACTAGTCTCTGTCGGATGTGTGTCCACATCCGACAGGTTTATTTTAATATGACAAAGTGCACAAACCTCCCGATGCATTGAGCCAGTTTTGCTGGATCAAATAATCACGGGCACCCAACTTCATATTCGCTAGCGAACCATTGCTAGTAGTGTACGTTGTGCCAAACTTCCACGCACACTTATCTGCATTTTCTTTACCGAGCGTGTCATACCATGCGTTTAAATCAGGATCTGTCACCGCCTCTTCCAACTCATGCGTCAGCACACTTGCCATGCCATCGGCACCCGCATTGCCATTAGGACTCGTGGTTTGAGCCTCGCATGCACTTGGGCATTGATCAGGATTACCAACAAAAGAATATTTGATATCCTGCCCGCTAATTGTGCCATGAGTATGCCAGCCACAATAAGACGTACAGAAGCCAGAAGTCTCGGTCACATCAGCAGATGTCAGTACAAAATAAACTGCGTTCGCATCCACCGGTAGCGAACCATTACTAATCGCACCACTCACGATGGCGGAAACATCAGCGTCCGCTAACACCTTGCCATGGGAGTAGTTGTCGGTGACGCTTTTTTTCAGCAATGTTGAATTGCTAACGGCGACCGAACCCCCATTGTAATAACTGGTATTAATGTTGTAATAAGGCGACCCGCTTAATCCGGGAATCAGGTCAGAAAGTATGCTGGTAGCTGTGTTACCGGTCCAATTACCATACCAAATATAATAAACATTGGTTGTCCCCAGTATTAATGGGCCACCATGATAATTAATACCATTCGCACCGGTGGATTTTCTTGCAACATTTACGGCATACCCTTGACCTGGAGGTGCTTTAACTGCCCATCCCTTACCCGTAGGCATATTGTCATTTTCCCAAGGCTGATGCGTAATTTGTTGCACTACACCACGTACCAACTCTGCGTGAGCTGCGGGCAAAACAATTAAATTTAGCGCTACTGCGCCCAAGACAACATTGAATTTATAACCCATATCCCCTCCATATCATTTAAAATTCACCATTATTATCCAGACCAACACCGACAACACAGCAAGAATAATTCATACAAAATTTACCGTCAACAACAGAAGCAGCATCCACCTGATATTCTGTTATAATACAAGATCTTGTTATGCCTGCTCCAGTCCTAGCGCTAACAATTCTGGTTTATTCTCTCCATCTGCCTGCCCTAGACTGGCGTTACACTCAACGTAACGACAGGCCGATCTGTTTTCAGGAAATTTATGTCATTTGCTACTCTAGGCTTGTCCGAAGCCATCGTTCGCGCGGTTACTGAGCGCGGTTATACCGAACCTACCCCTATCCAGGCACAAGCCATCCCAGTCGTCATGACAGGTGGCGATTTGCTTGGTGGCGCACAAACAGGCACGGGTAAAACCGCTGGTTTTGTGTTGCCGATTTTGCACCGCTTGTCCACCATACCCGCCAAATCTGACCGCAACCCGATACGTGCGCTGATTTTAACGCCTACTCGCGAACTCGCAGCACAGGTAGAAGAAAGCGTGCGTGAATATGGTAAATATTTGCCACTCAAATCGATGATGATGTTTGGTGGGGTCAACATCAATCCACAAATCCAGAAGCTGCGTGGACGCGTCGATATATTAGTTGCCACCCCTGGCCGTTTACTTGACCATGCGCAACAGCGCACGGTGGATTTATCGCAAGTTGAAATCCTGGTACTCGACGAAGCTGACCGCATGCTGGACATGGGATTTATCCGTGATATTAAAAAGATCATGGCACTCATCCCTAAACAGCGTCAAACCCTGTTGTTTTCAGCGACATTCTCCGATGAAATCAAGGCGCTGGCAGATAGCTTGCTCATCAAGCCAACCACGATAGAAGTCGCGCGCCGTAATGCCACCAACACATTGATTGCACAAAATGCTTACGCTGTTGATCGCGAACGCAAACGTGAATTGCTCACCAAGCTGATTAAAGACAATAACTGGTTTCAGGTACTGGTCTTCACCCGCACCAAACATGCCGCCAATCGCCTGGCCGAAAATCTTGATAAGGACGGCATTCCTTCCATGGCGATACACGGCAATAAAAGCCAGGCAGCCCGTACTCGCGCACTCAAGACATTCAAAGACGGTACGTTGCAAGTGCTGGTCGCCACCGACATCGCTGCTCGCGGTATCGACATCAGCGAGTTGCCGCACGTCGTCAACTTTGAACTGCCTAACGTCGCGGAAGATTACGTCCACCGCATCGGCCGCACTGGCCGCGCGGGTAGCGAAGGGGTTGCCACATCATTGGTTTGCGTCGACGAACTCAAACTCCTTACCGCGATCGAACGCTTAACCAAGACCCAAATCATCGCCGAAGTATTCCCTGGCTTTGAAGTTGATCCACGTATCCAGGCCGAGCCAATTCTGAACGGCAGCCAACGCAGTGGCAGTGGTGGTGGACAAAACCGTCGCCCAGCCGCAGGTAACGGCGCACGCCCAGCAGCTAAACCAGCAGCCCGCGCGCCTAGCAGCCCGCACCGTAGCGGTGGCCGCGGACGATAAGCTAATCGGTTGATTTATCAGTACGTTACATGACGTTGATATTTTCCCTCATCATGTAAAGCGCTTTTAAATGCCTGTCCACAACACGAAAACTCAGAGTGCGATCCGCGCCCTGGATTTTCGTGTTTTTTATTGTTCATCAATATTAGCATTTCACCAAACACCGCAAACAGTGCACCTGTACACTATAGGGGTATAATCCATGCAGTTTAATTACCCAAGCTGAATATGGCCTCCCGTTTCAACTCCCGCATACTACTCGCATTCCTCCATGATTTAGCGGCTGCTGGCCTGGCTTGGCTTGGCGCTTATTGGTTGCGATTCAACCTGAATATTCCTGCTGAATTCTGGCCAAGTGCACTGGGTACATTGGCCTGGGTTATGCCATTACAGGCATTGGCTTTTTGGCGCTTCGGCTTGTATCGCGGAATATGGCGATTTGCCAGCCTGCCTGATTTACGGCGGATTTTGTTTGCGGTGGGCGTGGCGGCGTTGCTGATACCACTGGCTTTGTTCATGTTTCAAGTCAAAGCCGTTGTGCCACGCTCGGTACTGGTGTTGGACCCCATCTTGTTACTCCTTATAATGGGTGGTAGTCGCTTGGTCTATCGGGCGTGGAAAGAACACCGGTTTGGTGCGCTGGCGACTGAGCTCGAACCCATCATCATTCTTGGTGCGGGTAACGCCGCGGCTTCCCTGGTTCGCGAACTGGCGCAAAGCCGTGAGTGGCGCGTAGTAGGTTTACTCGACGACATGCCAACCAAGCAAGGCCGTGATTTATATGGGGTGCCTGTGCTTGGCAAACTCGATAGTCTGGCGCGTCACGCTGAAAAATTGAACGTGCAACATGCCGTGATTGCGATGCCGTCAACCAGCCACAGTGTGCGTCGCCATGCCGCGCAGATTTGTACAGAAGCCAATGTCATTGCACTTACCGTTCCCGCGTTTGACGACCTCGCCAGTGGCAAAGTCACGGTTTCAGCATTACGCAAAATCGAATTAGACGATTTATTAGGCCGTGATCCTGTGCAATTGGATGATGCGGGCTTATATCAGCTCATACATAATCAGGTCGTACTCGTCAGTGGTGCAGGCGGCTCTATCGGTTCAGAACTCTGCCGCCAGATTGCACGTTTTCAACCTAAATTACTCATCTTATTCGAGTTGAGCGAATTTGCGCTATACAAAATCGAACAGGAATTCAACACGCATTTTCCTGATGTAAAAATATTGTGTGCAATAGGCGATGTCAAACATGCGGCAGTTATTGATAACCTACTTGGCCAATATCAACCGAGTGTGATTTTTCATGCTGCCGCCTATAAACATGTACCGTTGATGGAGCAAGGCAATGCCTGGCAAGCCATGCGCAACAATGTGCTCGGCACTTACACCCTCGCCCACGCAGCCCAGCGCCATGGTGTCGCCAAGTTCGTCCTCATCTCCACCGATAAAGCGGTTAACCCCACCAATGTGATGGGGGCATCCAAACGCCTTGCCGAAATGGTTTGCCAAAGCCTGCACGCAGCGCCAACCGACGCACCACACACACGTTTTGTTGCAGTTCGGTTTGGCAATGTGCTCGGTAGCTCAGGCAGCGTCATCCCGAAATTTCAGGAACAAATTGCGCTAGGTGGACCGATTACCGTCACCCACCCTGATATCACCCGTTATTTCATGTCCATCCCCGAGGCTTGCCAGTTGGTGTTACAAGCCGGACTTATGGGTGACGGCGGTGAAATATTTGTGTTGGATATGGGCGAACCGGTCAAAATCGCCGACCTCGCCCGCGACATGATCCGGCTTTCAGGCTTTAGCGAAAATGACATAAAAATCGTTTATTCAGGTCTGCGTCCAGGCGAAAAGCTCTACGAAGAACTCCTCGCCGACGACGAACACACCCTCACCACGCCACACCCCAAGCTACGTATCGCTCAAGCTCGTACTGTAGATGATGCATGGCTGACATATGCAGTGACTTGGCTCAATCAGGAACACATCGTCAGTGAAGCCGAAGTCAAACACATGCTGAAAACCTGGGTGCCTGAATACACCACTCAGGCATAACGGACGACCTCTGCAAACGCGTATTCAGATATGCGCCATTTGCCTAAATCATCCTTAAATATCACCTGTAACTTAGGCGAACATCAGCTTAAACGAGAGTGGAATAAGCTCACATTGACGCATCAACTGAATCACGGTCTAATACCGCAACTTTGTCTGATTTGATGGTACTGCAGTTAATGAAACCCACCCAGAACAGCAGCCGATTCTCGGCCTATTTATGGCTCACATTAGCCATTTATATCGCGCTGATAGTGGCTTTTACTGTATATGTTCGCGCCGAAAAAGCCATCGACACCGCGAACGAGTTGCGTCTACAGTCCTACCTGCTGGCTGATGAACTCCGCCAGTCGTCTGATGACTTAACCCGCATGGCTCGTGCTTACGCGGCAACCGGCAATCCTATTTACAAACAACATTATCAAGAAATACTCGACATCCGTAACGGCAAGCGTGCGCGCCCAGAGCATTATGAAAACATCTATTGGGATTTGGTGCAGTCAGATAATCTGCGTCCCCGTCCATCCAGCCATCAAACTATCACTTTATTAGATTTGATGCGGAAAACACATTTTACCGACGCCGAATTTGCCAAACTCGCTCTCGCCAAAGCCAACTCTGACGCACTCACCCGGACTGAACTGGCTGCATTCAAATTGGTAGAAAATACTGCACCGCAGCCTTCGTCAGGGATACACGTTGATGCGCTGGCCATGCTGCAATCACCAGGCTATTATCAAGACAAAGCCGCTATCATGCGGCCTATCAACGAATTTCAACACATGATGGCCACTCGCACCAATGCCAGTGTTGAAGCAGCCAAGATCCTAGCGATCCAGTTACGCTGGACATTTATCATGTTAGCGTTGGTACTGTTTTATACACTGTGGCGTATTTACCGCAATGTGCAGCGGATGCTCGGCGGCTCATTAGACACGATATATCAACAGGTAGAAAAACTGGCACAGGGCAAGTTCTATCCACTTATACCCGTATCCAGTGGCATGAAAAACAGCGTACTGGGCTGGCTAGCTGCAACTCAAACCAAGCTCAACGAAATTGACACCGCCAGAAATCTCGCGCGGGCACAAATGCTGCGCATGACCAATCTCTATGCCGCACTAAGTCAATGTAATCAAGCCATTGTGCGCAGCAATGATCAAGCCGAACTGTTTGCCAAAATTTGTGAAGTTGCCGTAAGGTATGGCGGCATGAAAATGGCCTGGATAGGCTGGTTAGATACAACCACTCAACAAATCACGCCAGTCAGTAAATATGGCGAAGGTACAGACTATCTTTATAACATCCATATTGATATAGATACTCAAAGCACTGATGCTTCTGGCCCCACAGTGAAATCTATTCACACGGATAGTCCATACTATTGTCAGGATTTCCTCAACGACCCCGCCACTGTGCGTTGGCATGAGCTTGGAAAATCTTATGGCTGGGGTGCTTCTGCCACTTTGCCCATACACTGTGACGGCAACATTGTCGGTGTATTTAATATGTACAGCAGTCAGACACAAGCCTTTGACGAGGCTGCACAAAGACTGCTGGAAGAAATGGCCACTGATATCGATTTTGCCTTGACTAATTTTGCTCGCCAGGCAGAACAGCAACACACCCAGATGATGACCGAGCAACGTATTTTCATGCTGGAGCTGATTACCAGTGACAAGTCACTCGATGAGATATTGGCAACCATTACCCACAAGGTGGAAGAGCTTAAACCCGGCAGGTTTTGTAGCATCCTGTTGCTGGACTCAAACAAACAAACTTTGCATGTTGCATCCGCTCCCAGTCTGCCTGATTTTTTCAATGCAGCGATTGACGGTGAGAAAATTGGTGCAGGAGTAGGCTCTTGCGGTAATGCCGCGTACACGGGCCAGCGCACCATCGTCGAAGACATTGCGCACCACCCTTATTGGACAAACTATCTGGCTATTGCCACCCAGGCAAAATTAGCGGCATGCTGGTCAGAACCCATTATCGGTAGCCAGCAAAGAGTCCTGGGTACTTTTGCCGTCTATAGCCATACATCTGCATTACCCAGTCAGGGCGATGTTCAACTGATTGAAATGCTGGCGCACTTTATCGCCATCGCCATAGAGCGCAAGCGAGATGAAAGCAATATCCATTATCTGGCCCACTTTGACCCGCTCACTCATTTGCCCAACCGTTTATTACTTGAGGATCGCGCGCATCAGTCCATCAGTGCAGCACAACGCGCAGGCACACAACTTGCCATCCTGTTTTTAGACCTCGATCATTTCAAAAACATCAATGACAATCTGGGACACCGTGTCGGTGATGCATTATTAGTCGAGCTAGCACAACGCCTGCGGCAACTGATACGCGATGAAGACACCGTGTCCCGCTTAGGCGGGGATGAATTTATCCTGGTTTTGCCCGACACCCACCCGGATGCCGCCGCATATGTGGCAGAAAAGCTCCTCGCCGCCGCTGCACGCCCGTACCATATCCAAGAGCATGAGCTCATCCTCACGGCATCGATAGGTATCGCAATTTATCCGCAAAACGGCACTGATTTTGACACGCTAATTAAGCACGCCGATGTAGCCATGTATCGGGCTAAAAATTCAGGTCGTAACAGTTATCGTTATTACACCGAAGAAATGCAGGCCAAATCCGCACGTAATCTCATGCTGGAAAATGCGCTTCGGCGCGCGATGGAACAGAACCAACTAGAGGTCAACTATCAGCCCCAGATCAGCATCAGCACAGGCAGACTCATAGGTGCAGAAGCTTTATTACGCTGGCATCACCCAGAATTGGGACTCATCTCACCCACAGAATTTATCCCGATTGCCGAAGACAGCGGGCAGATCTACAAAATCGGCGCATGGGTGTTGCGCACCGCTATCCAGCAACTCAAAGCCTGGATAGATGCTGGCATACCGCCGATGATTATTGCGGTCAACTTATCTGCAGTGCAATTCCGTCATGCAGGCTTGCCTGACCTTGTAACATCACTCCTCAATGAGATAGGTCTATCCGCACAATACCTGGAATTAGAGCTCACTGAAAGCGTCGCCATGGACGAGCCACTGGAGGCCATCGCGGTAATGGATAATTTACATGGCCGTGGTGTGCGCATGTCTATAGACGATTTTGGCACAGGTTACTCATCACTGAATTATCTGAAAAAATTCAAGGTATACAAGCTCAAAATCGACCAATCCTTTATCCGTGATATCAACACCGACCCCGAAGACAAAGCTATCGTCACTGCTATTATAAACATGGCACACAGCTTGGGATTTCAAACTATTGCTGAAGGCGTGGAAACCGCAGAGCAACTAGATTTTCTGCGTATTCACAACTGTGATGAAGTACAAGGCTACTATCACAGCAAACCACTAAGTACAGAACAGTTTGCAGCATTCGCTCGTAATTGGCAGTCGCCCCACTAAAAAATCAATCAGGTATCTGATAACCCTTATCCCGTAACAGGCGCAACATTGCATCCACCACGTCCGGATCAAACCATGTGATACGATGCCCCTCGATTTCCTTGAGCGCCGCATCAAGGCCCAATGCTGGCCGATAAGGGCGGTGTGAAGCCATGGATTCCAGTACATCAGCAACAGCCAGAATGCGCGCTTCGGGAAGAATATTCTCACCTTTAAGACCTTGCGGATAACCGCTACCATCCATACGCTCATGATGCTCACGGATAATTTCGGCAATAGGCAGCGGAAATTCCATGTGTTTTAGAATCTCATAACCCTTCTCCGCGTGAGTCTGAATGATTTGGTACTCAAGTGGCGTCAATCTACCTGGCTTGGAAAGTATCTCAGCCGGTATCGCAATCTTTCCAATATCATGCACCAATCCGATTAGCTGAAGATTCTGGCACTTTTCTTCGGCCCAACCCATTTCGCGGGCGATATCTGCGGCAATAATCCCCACCCGCCGCTCGTGACCTGCAGTGTAAGGGTCGCGCATATCCACCATATTGGCGACAGCCTGTAGCGTGCCGCGCATCGTTCCTTCCAGTTGTGTTATATAAGCGGCGATTTTTTCTTCCGCATGCTTACGCTCGGTAATATCCTGACACATCACAATCGTGCATGGGCGGCCATCCCACACACCGATGCTGGCATGGATACCAAGCACGATATCTTTACCATCTCGACTTCTATATGGAATTTGCCGTGCAACGCTACGAGCGCCAGAATCAAGTTGTGCTCGTTCATCTAAGATCAGCTTTTTACTCTCAGGCAAATCCGCAAAAATCTCCAGGGAGTCCTTACCGAGCAACTCTTCTTTACGCCAACCAAGAATCTCGGTCAGACGTGGATTGGCATAGACGATTTTTCTGTCCTGAGTGACATAAATACCCGTGAGGGTTTGCTCAATCAGGTTGCGGAATTTCTCCTCATTTTCAACCAGATCTGCCTGGGCCTTCTTGATATCAGTCAGATTCTCCCATTGCACAACGATGTCATCACCGGTAACGCTCATGAAGGCACGGACGACAAGAATGGTTCCATCCTTACAAGGCAAAGACAACTCTGGCGAGGTGATAATCATCGTCGGCCCTGCAAGTATTGCACGCTGAATGTCGGCTTCCCACCGAGTTTTAACCTGCTTGAGAATAACAGGATCCGGGAAAATTTTATCAAACCAGTCCAACTCATGCTGAAGTTCAGCTGCGCTGTAGCCAAAGGTACGCTCATGTGCTTTGTTAATAGACCGAAGCATCCGTGTATCGAGCGAATATATCTGTACAGGTATCGGAGAGGCATCAAAAGCGCGTCGAAACCGCTGTTCGCTCCTGTTCTTTTCAGCTTCGGCTAACTGTCGGTCATTGATTGCACTTGCCGTCTCCATGGCGAGTGACACATTCCGTGCAACCTCTTCAAGCAACATCCTGAACTCTGGATCAAAGTAGTTCTTCGTTGCTGAATAAAAACAAAGTGCAGCAACCACTTTGCCATTAACCAGAATAGGCACCGATGCTGAAGCATTAATACCATATTCTCTGCCTATATCGTGCCAAGGCGCAGTTCGATTGTCACTTTGGAAATCGTCAGTCCATAATATATGCCGCTCCAGCATGCACATTCGCGTCGGACCATGACTGGTCAGCGATGTGGGGTCGGTCGAAACAATTAAATTTTTTACGTAATCGACTGCCACACCATGCGCAGCAATTGACTTCACCTGTCCTGTGGCCTCATCGAGCACCCCCGCCCAAGCCAGAATGAATCCTCCATCACGAACTGCCCCCTTACAAACAACCTCAAGAATTTCCTGAGCATCCCTGAGATTAAAAATTGCAGTATTCACATTGCTCAGAAAGATATAGAAATAATTCAGCCGCTCAATTCTGCGCCGTGCAGCGAGTTCATCGCCTATATCGTGTAAAAAAGAGTAATAACGACCACCGCCAGATTCAAGCACATAGCTGACACTGACCTCAAAGTCGAGCAGACTGCCATCCTTGCAACGCCATTGGCTCTGGAATCGTAATCCACCTGTATCACGTATCTTTTCGAGGTGCGCAATAATTTCTTCCGAACTGTACCTGGTGTCGACATCGGCCAACGTTTTCTGGCAAAGCTCATCTATCGAATAGCCTGACAGATGCGCAATTACATTGTTAGCTTCGAGTATGTGCCCAGTGTCATTGATAACCAGATAGCCATCAATCGATGCCTTTCTAGCTGCCAGATACCGTGCATCCAGCGCTGCCTGGGCGGCTGCAAATTCCGCATGTTTTGCACGCACAATCAGCCGAATGATTATCCCCAGCAAAGCAAGCAAAAGGATAGCAACAATCGACAAACCGATAGCAAAACTATAAATTGGGGCCGCAATCTCAGCATAGTCGACCTTGACTTCCAGAAACCAATTTGTGCCTACAATGGGCACAAACACAGCCAAGACAGGAATACCCCGATAATCCCGCCCTTGCATCGAAGTAAGCTGATGCACATTCAGTAAAGGCTTGATAATAAAATCCCCATCCCGCGTGATGGGACGACGAACACTCAATGGCGCTGCAGAAAGTTGATACCGCAACGGCTTGAGAAAGACTATCTCATCAGCACCCGCCCTCCGAAACAGCAATGATTCGCCACTTGAAGTGGGTAATGGCCATTCATCAATACGCGGGAACAGACTCACACTTGCATCCGACTCAAGGTAGACAATACCGACTAATTTTTTAGACCTGTCACCATGCTCGAAAATCGGCTCAGCTATGCCGAAACTATATGCGCCATCTGGCGATAGATGCATATCCACAAAAGCCGTGCGGTGTGTATTAACCACTGCCTTGAATGCCGTTAACTCGGCTGGTTGCAAAGCTTCACTACGTAACGAAAAAACGGTATTCAAGGCTGGATCAAGCAGGCGAATATCACGATAGTCATAGCTAGACTGCATATCACGCATTATTTGTTTCAGCCTTGCTTGCAACGCCGCAGACTTTACTGGGCTGGTGCTAGTCTCAAAAAACTGCCAAACCTCATTCAGCTTTGAAAAAACCCCGGCGTCTCCACGGCGGTCCTCGATATAACTTTCTATCTGAGTATGTTTAGACTGAGCTATTGCCTCTAAATTATCATGCGCATTGCGCTGGACATTTCCGACATAAGCTTCAAATACCAGAAACACAATCAATGCAATAATCGCCAACGCAAGCACAACAAGCGCAACGGCACCTTTATGGCTATGTGCCTTATGCTGACGACCGGCAACAGAAATGTGTACAATTTTCGCATGAATTTATCTTACATGAAATTTTCCTGTTTAACCGAACTTCTTGAAGGGCAATCCCCGAACAATAAGAAAGGCCCGCTAATGCGGGCCTTTCTTAATTATTTTCTACATATATACAAAACGTACTATTTAAAAAGGAATATCATCATCCATATCTTCAAAGCTAGGGCTACTGGATTTAGCTGGGGCATTATTTGACGCAGGGGCACTGGTACGCTGAGCAGGACGGCTTTCTGGATAACCGCCACTATCATCCATACTGGCTGAACCACCACCGCTACGTCCGCCTAGCATCTGCATTTTGTCAGCGATGATTTCAGTGGTGTACTGATCGTGACCTTCTTTATTTGTCCATTTGCGTGTTTTTAAGCTGCCTTCAAAATAGACCTGAGAGCCTTTTTTTAAATACTGCCCTGCAATTTCAGCAAGTTTTCCAAAAATAGCGACACGGTGCCATTCAGTACGCTCTTGTTTTTCGCCGTTTTTATCTTTCCAGTTGTCAGTTGTTGCCAAGGTTAAATTAACCATCGCATCACCGCTAGGCATATAACGAATTTCCGGGTCTTTGCCGATATTACCCACCAAAATAACTTTATTTACTGACGCCATTTTTGCTCTCCTCTATCAATTTAGTCGCGCTCGCTTCATCCCAACCTAGTTGGGCTACTTTCATAATGGCGATGCCCTCTTGAGCAACCACCGTGGATTCATGCACACCTTGTATTTCACGTAATTTTTGGTTCAATAGATCGGCTTGATGCGCTGTTAACACCCCCAGGCGGAACATACGAGTCCGCACGGCGGGTGGTGTGCGCATACCCACAGCAGCAATCAGCCATAGCGCCATCAAACCAGCGCTAAACATGAATACCGCGGGATAACCATAATGTTGCGATAACCAGCCACCCACAACGCCACCAACGAACAAGCCTATCGACTGCGAGGTATTATAAACCCCTATCGCTGTACCTTTGGAACCAACAGGTGCGATTTTTGAAATGATTGAGGGTAAGGTTGCTTCCAGCACATTAAAAGCGATGAAGTAAGCCAGCAAGGCGCCGACTATGCCCCAGAAATGTTGCATACTGGCTGCCATACCAATTTGCGCCATGAGCATGAGTGCAACAGCAGCGACAAAAACCTGTTTTAATTTAGCCCGCTTCTCGCCGTAGATGATTGCTGGCACCATGACGATAAAGGCGATGACGACAACAGGTAAATAGACTTCCCAATGATGATTAATGTCGAGATTACCCGTGCTACGCAGCGCAAAAGGAATGACCACAAACATTGCCATTTGGGCAGCGTGTAGTGCGAAAATACCGAAATTTAAACGCAGCAATTGTGTGTTGCGCAATACCTCACCGAGCTTGGCAGGACTCGCCTCAGCGTCTAAGTGAAACTGGCTATGGATAGGATCGGGAATATACCATTTAACCACTGCCATCGCGGTGAGCGACAACACAGCAGTAAGCATAAATATGCCGTGCATACCAATATACTGGTACAGCGCGGGGCCAAGGACGAGTGACGCGGCAAAGGTCAGTCCTATGGTGCCGCCTATCATCGCCATGGCATGGGTACGGTGCTCCTCACGCGTGGAGTCTGCCAGCAACGCAGTTACCGCTGCCGAAATCGCGCCTGCACCCTGAATAATACGACCAATAATAATAGTTTCTATGGTGGTTGCGTTGGCAGCAACAAAGCTACCAATCGCAAAAAGTATCAAACCTATGTAAATAATGCGCTTACGCCCAAAGCGGTCTGATGCCATACCGAAGGGCAATTGCAACATAGCTTGAGTCAGTCCGTATGCGCCAAGTGCCAATCCAACCATAGTATGGTCACTGCCGCCCGGCAGGTGTTCTGCGTAAAGTGCGAACACTGGCAAGATCAAAAACATACCCAACATACGCAGACCGAATATACTCGCCAAACCAACGCTGGCGCGGACTTCGCTGGCATTCATTTTGTCAGTATCGACATCTACTTTATTCATTGCTTGGGAACATGAGTAAAAAAAGGTATATTAACAGGTTAGCCCTTTCTAGAGTATGACAGGCATGGATAATATCCGCATACGCGGTGCACGAACGCATAATTTAAAGAACATACAGCTCGACTTACCGCGCAACCAATTAGTGGTGATTACCGGTTTATCTGGCTCGGGTAAGTCTTCTTTGGCATTTGATACGCTGTACGCCGAAGGTCAACGCCGTTATGTCGAATCGCTATCGGCGTATGCGCGGCAATTTTTGCAGTTAATGGAAAAGCCTGATGTGGATTCCATCGAAGGCTTATCGCCTGCGATTTCCATAGAGCAAAAAGCCACCAGTCATAATCCACGTTCGACCGTAGGAACGGTGACTGAAATTCATGATTATCTGCGCCTGCTGTTCGCCCGTGTGGGGGAGCCGCATTGCCCTGAACATCACATTCCGCTGACAGCACAGACCGTATCGCAAATGGTTGATCATGTATTAGCCTTGCCAGAAGATACCAAGCTGATGATCCTGGCACCGATTATCAATGACCGTAAAGGTGAACATGTCGATTTGCTTGATGAACTGCGTGCACAAGGCTTTGTACGCGTACGTATTGATGGCAATGTTTACGAGATGGATGAACTGCCCAAGCTCGATAAAAACAAGAAACACACAATGGCAGTGGTAGTCGACAGGTTAAAAGTTCGCGCTGATGTAAAGCAGCGCTTAGCCGAATCATTTGAAACTGCGTTACGTCACGCCGATGGACGAGCGTTGGCTGTGAATATGGAAACCAATGTCGAAACGCTGTTCTCTGCCCGCTACGCCTGCCCCGTTTGCGATTACGCGCTGAACGAGCTTGAGCCGCGCTTATTTTCCTTTAACAATCCTGCTGGTGCCTGCCCCAAGTGTGATGGATTGGGCGTGATCCAGTTTTTTGATGCCAAGCGCGTGGTGGCTTTTCCGCACTTGTCGTTAGCGGCAGGCGCAATCAAGGGCTGGGATAAGCGCAATCCATTTTACTTTCAGTTGTTACAAAGCCTGGCGCTGCATTATGGCTTTGATCTGGAAACGCCGTTTGAGCAACTGACGGACACTGTGAAGACCATTATTCTCTCCGGTAGCGGCAAAGATCAACTAGCATTTACCTACCCAGGCGAGCGCCGCCCCAAGCTGCACGCATTTGAAGGCATCTTGAATACTCTGGCACGGCGTTATAAAGAAACCGATTCGCAATCCATACGCGAAGAACTTTCCAAGTATTTGAATAATCAGCCCTGCCCCAGTTGCAACGGCACGCGGCTACGCCGTGAAGCACGCTATGTTTATGTGGCGGGCAAAACGCTATATGAGTTATCAGCACTGCCACTGAAGCAGGCACTTACTTTTTTCACGAATCTGCAATTAGCCGGCAACAAACAGGCTATCGCTGAACGTATCATCCTGGAAATCACTGCACGTTTGCAGTTCCTGAATAATGTAGGGCTAGAGTATTTGTCACTAGACCGATCCGCAGAAACCCTCTCTGGCGGTGAAGCCCAGCGCATACGTCTGGCTTCGCAGATAGGGTCAGGGCTGACTGGCGTGATGTATGTGCTCGATGAACCCTCTATTGGCTTGCATCAACGTGATAATGACCGTTTGTTAGCCACATTGCGACGACTGCGTGATTTGGGCAACAGCGTCATCGTGGTTGAGCACGATGAAGATGCCATACGCATGGCGGACTATGTGGTGGATATGGGACCAGGTGCAGGTGTCCATGGCGGACATGTAGTAGCCTGCGGCACACCTGAACAAATTATGCAAAACCCTGACTCGCTCACCGCAGCTTATTTGTCAGGGCGTCGTAGCATTGCGATTCCGGCACAACGCCGCGCAGTAGATCCTGCACGTCAGTTAGTGCTCACTGGCGCGACGGGCAACAACCTGAAGAACGTTACGCTGACATTGCCCGCTGGTTTGCTGGTATGTGTAACAGGCGTATCAGGCTCAGGCAAATCAACTTTGATTAACGACACACTCTATGCCGCAATGGCGCGGCATTTGTATGGCTCATCCGCTGAGCCTGCCCCATATACGCATATTGACGGGCTGGCTTTATTTGATAAAGTGATTAACGTGGATCAAAGCCCCATTGGGCGAACTCCACGCTCCAACCCTGCAACTTATACCGGGCTATTTACGCCTATCCGTGAGCTATTCGCAGGCGTACCTGCTGCACGTGAACGCGGTTATGGCCCTGGGCGTTTCTCATTCAATGTCAAAGGTGGGCGTTGCGAGGCATGCCAGGGTGATGGTGTGATTAAAGTCGAAATGCATTTTTTACCCGATGTGTATGTACCTTGCGACGTTTGCCATGGCAAACGTTATAACCGTGAGACGCTGGAAATCAATTACAAGGGTAAAACCATTGCTGAAGTATTGGCAATGACAGTAGAAGACGCCTATGCATTTTTTAACGCCGTTCCCGTGGTCGCACGCAAGCTCAGCACACTGTTAGACGTTGGCCTGGGCTATATCCAGCTCGGTCAGGCCGCGACGACGCTGTCAGGCGGCGAAGCGCAACGGGTCAAGTTGTCACTCGAACTCTCCAAGCGTGACACAGGCCGCACTTTGTACATACTAGATGAACCCACCACAGGCTTGCATTTCGCCGACATTGATCTGCTACTCAAGGTGATTCACAAACTCGCTGACCAAGGCAACACTGTGGTTGTCATCGAACACAATTTAGACGTAATTAAAACCGCCGATTGGGTGCTCGATATTGGCCCTGAGGGTGGTGACGGTGGTGGGTATATCGTCGCCAGCGGCACACCCGAACATATCGCTCAACATCCTGATAGCCACACTGGTCGCTATCTTAAACCTTTACTTGCTTAAGCCATCCCATGCACATTCGATACACCCTTGCCGATATTAAAAAAACCTTCCCGACCATATTTTACGATCGTGGACTGAGTATTTATGAACAACACAAAGTGCAACATGTCAGCTATGACGACAATAACAATCTCTTGCTAGGGGAAGTACAAGGCAGTCGTGCGCTGCCTTACCATCAACGCATCAGTTTACAAATGCGGAATGGCAAACTGATTATAGATGGCGCCTGTGACTGCCCAATAGGACGGAATTGCAAACACGTAATCGCGGCACTCATACACACACTGCACACGCCACCAGCACAAGAACAAAACATGCAACCAATGTCGTTAAAGTCCATCGTGCCTGCGAAGAAACCGACTTACACTGCACAAAGCTGGTTAGCCCAAATCGATGAGGCGCTGGCCGAGGTCGATGCACCCGAATACCCTCCGCACGAGGCTTATCGTTTGATTTATGTGCTGGCTCCAGCTATGTACGGATCCGGATTAACAGTACGCTTAATGCGCTCACGACTAAAAAAAGACGGTGGATTTGGTAAAGCTATGCGCTATACACAGTTTTTCGAAGTTGCGCTGGGACGTGGTGGTAGCGTTGCTAGCGAACTAGACAGAAAGCTGTGCGCACGAATATTTCAGTCCAATCCATTGTCCCCATCAGATCCAAAAATCACGGGGCCACATAGTGGAGAATTACTGCAGGACATGGTCATGAGTGGCCGTGCATGCTGGCAGGATAGTGAAGCCCCCACCCTCACACTGGGAGAAACGCGTGAGTGCGAATTGAACTGGATTGCAGATGAAGAAGGCAATCAGCAACTCAGTGTACCACTTGATGCAAATGAGACCATACTCCCAATCACGCCACCTTGGTGGCTCAATACCCACACCATGCAGTGCGGCGCACTGGCAACCGGGGTACCAGACCATCTGGCTAGTATTCTGGTTAATTCACCTGCTATCCCCAGTGAGGCTCTGGCAGAGATCACCAGCACGTTAAAACAACGTTTACCAAATATCACCTTACCTGAGCCGCAGTCACTGACAACACTGCAGCTGGATAAAGTGCCACCGAATCCGATTCTGATTTTGCAAGAGATCGCTGTAAATCTGAACGATCACTGGAAACGACGCGATGATACTAGTGTGCATTTGCTTGCATGTGCACAAATAGCTTTTGAGTATCATGGTATTCGGGTCATCGATCACTCTACCAATACATCAATTAGTCGTCGCAAAGACAATACACGCTACACGACGCAGCGTGATTTGCAGCAAGAGCGTGAGTTCAGCCAGCTAATCATGGCACACACCGATTTATCGCAAGTCGATGTACTCTTTCCTGCCCTCGCATTAACTAAAGAGCAATCTACTACGCTCAGTTTGGCACAACCATCTGACTGGCTCGACTTCATGATTGAAGACGTGCCTAGGTTACGCGAACTCGGCTGGAAAGTAGAAATGACTGACGAGTTTCCGTACAGCGTAGCAGAAGTCGGAGACGAATTCACCGCGGATATCGAAGAGACATCAGGTAATGATTGGTTTAGTCTAGATTTAGGCATAGACGTTGATGGTGAACGCATCAGTTTGCTGCCTATACTGGCGCAAACATTCCAGCAATACAGTCCAGAACAAATACGTGAACTGACTAATCCTAACTGTGACCCAAAGCGCAAATTAGTCTGCATGTTGCCGGATAAGCGTATGTTGGCGTTACCATTACAGCGTTTACAAGGAATTTTATCAGTTCTCGTCGAACTATTTGACGGTAAAAGCACCCTTACCCCTGATGGCAAACTTGAATTAAATGCACTCCATGCAACCCGATTAGCAGAATTAGAAGCTAATGCGCGGCCACGCTGGCTTGGTGGTGAGCGTTTATTAGCATTAGGACAGAAGCTGAAAAACTTCACCGGCATCGCGCCAGTGCCGTTACCTACCGGATTAAATGCAACGTTACGCGGATACCAGCAGGAAGGTCTGAACTGGTTACAGTTTTTACGCGAATACAACTTAGGCGGGATACTTGCCGATGATATGGGACTGGGTAAAACCCTGCAGACCTTGGCCCATGTCCTAGTAGAGAAACAGTCTGGCCGTGCCGACCGGCCATGTTTAGTGATAGCACCAACCAGCCTGATGTTTAATTGGCAAGCAGAAGCGGCCAAATTCACACCGGAATTAAAAGTATTGCTGCTACACGGACAGGAACGCAAGCAGCATTTTGAATCAGTAGGACAGTATGACATTGTGCTTACCACTTACCCATTATTGGCGCGCGATAAGGAATTCCTCACCGCACAACCATTCCACCTGTTAATACTTGATGAAGCACACGCCATCAAGAATCCTAAGGCGTTGTCCACTCAGATTGTGCATCAGATACAAGCAAGACATCGACTGGCATTAACAGGAACACCGATGGAAAACCATCTGGGTGAATTATGGTCACTGTTCCATTTTCTGCTACCAGGTTTACTTGGCAGTGCGGATACGTTCAAACGACAATTCCGCAATCCGATAGAAAAACATGAAGATAAACAACGCAGCATCGCGCTTGCACAGCGCGTCAAGCCCTTCATGCTACGACGCACCAAACAACAAGTTGTTACCGAACTGCCACCCAAAACAGACATAATTCGTAGCTGCGAATTAATAGGGGCGCAGCGCGACCTATACGAATCCGTACGCGCAGTAATGCAAGATAAAATTCGACGGGAAATTGACAGCAAAGGATTTAAAAAGAGTCAGATTGTTATTCTGGATGCGCTACTCAAGCTTCGCCAGGTGTGCTGCGATCCAAGGCTACTCAAACTGCCAACGGCACATCGTGTACAACAATCAGCCAAGCTTGAGATGCTAACTTCCCTGTTGCCCGACATGATAGAAGAAGGCCGTCGAGTATTGCTATTCTCGCAGTTCACATCGATGCTGGATTTAATCGAACCTGAACTCAACAGCTTGAAGATACCGTTTGTACGTTTAACGGGTGACACCCAGGATCGAGCAACGCCAGTACAACAATTTCAGAACGGAGATGTACCATTATTCCTCATCAGTCTGAAAGCCGGTGGCGTGGGTCTGAATTTAACTACAGCTGACACTGTTATCCATTATGACCCATGGTGGAATCCGGCTGTAGAAGATCAAGCAACAGGCCGTGCACATCGTATCGGCCAATTGAACCCGGTATTCGCATATAAACTTACCACTATAGGAACAGTAGAAGAAAAGATAATCAAAATGCAGGAACGAAAGCGGGCATTGGCACAAGGAATACTCGGGGACGAAGGCGTTGGGGTTAGTGCATTTAGTCCGGATGAATTAATTAGCCTGTTTGAACCATTGAACTAAACATTACAAGCACTCGTCATTCTCACTTAATGGAGAATGACGAAGAATAGCTTGAGTCAACAAGACGGAATACTCAATATCATTTTGACCAGATTTACCATCAATCCCATAAGTTACATATCTTACAGATATAAAAAAAGCCGAATTAATCGGCTTTTTTTATAAGTATAAAAGTGTTAAGCAGCAACATCTTCAACTAATTCTGCATCAGCAGCACGATCTACCATCTCAATTAACGCCATAGGTGCATTATCACCATTGCGGAAACCGAATTTTAAGATACGCAAGTAACCACCGTTACGCGTAGCGAAACGAGGACCTAACTCATCGAACAGTTTAACAACCATTTCACGATCACGCAGACGGTTGAACGCTAAACGACGATTAGCTAAAGTAGGTTTTTTACCTAAAGTAATAAAAGGCTCTGCAAAGCGACGTAATTCTTTCGCTTTAGGCAAAGTTGTTTTAATCACTTCATGACGCAATAAAGCATTGGTCAAGTTACGCAACAAAGCAGCACGGTGACTGCTAGTACGATTTAATTTACGATTGGCGAGACGGTGACGCATCGTTATATTCCTTATCCTTAATTAAGGCTTCTCAAGCCCAACTGGTGGCCAGTTTTCGAGTTTCATACCCAAGCTGAGACCCTTGGAAGCCAAAACATCTTTAATTTCATTTAAAGATTTACGGCCTAAATTTGGTGTTTTCAACAATTCATTTTCACTACGCTGAATTAAATCACCGATGTAGAAAATGTTTTCCGCTTTTAAGCAGTTTGCCGAACGCACAGTCAATTCCAAATCATCTACCGGTCGCAACAGAGTTGGATCAACTTGTGGCACTTTAGGCGCTTCAGCAGCAACCGGAGTTCCCTTCAAGTCAGCAAACAACGCTAATTGCTCAACCAGAATACGCGCTGCATAACGCACAGCTTCTTCAGGATCGATAGTGCCATTAGTTTCGACATCTAAAATCAACTTATCCAAATCGGTGCGCTGTTCTACACGAGCACTTTCAACGGCATATGCAACACGTCGCACAGGGCTGAATGAAGAGTCAACTTTAATTGAACCCAAAGTTTGTGTATCTTCAGCTTGGCGACGCGCCGACACTGGTTGGTAGCCACGACCTTGTTGAACTTTAATTTCCATCTCTATCTTGCCACCTTTGGTAAGGTGAGCGATAACATGATCAGGATTCACAATTTCAACGTCATGTGGCACTTCAATATCAGCAGCTGTTACCAAACCTTGCTCAGACTTGCTCAATTTAAGCGTAACTTCGCTTCTATCGTTCAGCTTAAGCGCAATACCTTTAAGATTCAAAAGGATATCAACTACGTCTTCTTGAACGCCCTCAATCGTTGAGTATTCGTGCAATACACCACTGATGCTTACTTCAGTGGGTGCTGCACCTGGCATAGAAGACAATAAAATACGTCTTAATGAATTGCCTAGCGTATGACCGTAACCACGTTCGAATGGCTCCATAATGACGCGTGCACGTGTAGGGGTTACAGCTTCTACATCTATAATTCGTGGCTTTAATAAATCAGCAGTGCTACTTTGCATGAATGGTTTCCCTCTTAAATGCTTCGGGATTATTTAGAATACAATTCAACAATAAGTTGCTCATTGATAGTTGCAGGCAATTCGGCACGTTGTGGACGCGCTTTAAAAGTACCTTTCATATCTTTGGCATTAACTTCTATCCACTCAGGGAAACCACGTTGTTCAGCAGCAGCTAAAGCCGCTTTAATACGCAATTGTTGCTTAGATTTCTCAGCGACTTCAACCACATCACCAGGCTGAACAGCATAGGATGGAATATTGACACGTTTGCCATTAACTAAAATACTGTTATGACGAACTATCTGGCGGGATTCTGAACGTGAACCACCAAAGCCCATACGATAAGTAACAGTATCAAGACGACCTTCAAGCAACTGCAACAGTGTTTCACCTGTCACGCCACGTTGACGATCAGCTTCTTTGTACAAATCACGGAATTGACGCTCTAACACGCCATAAGTACGGCGTAATTTTTGCTTTTCACGTAACTGAACACCATAATCTGACAAACGATTATTTTTCTTTTGACCGTGCTGACCTGGTGGGAAAGGACGACGTTCAATAGCACATTTATCAGTGAAGCATTTTTCAGCTTTCAAGAACAGTTTCTCGCCTTCACGACGACACTGGCGGCATTTTGGATCTAAATTTCTGGCCACTTTACAACTCCTGCTTAGATACGACGTTTCTTAGGCGGACGGCAACCATTATGCGGCACTGGCGTCACGTCAGAGATACTGGTAATTTTAAAACCAGCGTTATTTAATGCACGAACCGCAGATTCACGGCCAGGTCCAGGACCTTTAATACGCACTTCAAGGTTCTTAACACCGCATTCTTGCGCTAGCTTGCCTGCATTTTCAGCTGCAATCTGTGCGGCGAAAGGTGTACTTTTACGTGAACCTTTGAAACCAGCACCACCAGAAGTAGCCCATGACAACGCATTGCCTTGACGATCTGTGATAGTAACGATGGTATTGTTAAAAGAAGCGTGAATGTGTGCAACACCCTCAGCAACATTCTTTTTAACCTTTTTACGTACTCTTATATTAGCTTTAGCCATATCATTTATCCTTTATTTCGATGCACGAACAGCTTTTTTAGGGCCTTTACGTGTACGAGCATTTGTACGGGTGCGTTGACCACGTAATGGCAAGCCACGACGATGACGCAATCCACGATAACAACCCATATCCATCAAGCGCTTGATGTTCATCGTTACTTCACGACGCAAGTCACCTTCTACAGTGTGCTTAGCAACGCCTTCACGGAGTTTCTCCATGTCTGCATCAGTAAGATCTTTAATCTTAGTCGTTGTACCAACACCCGCATTCACACAAATCATGTGTGCAGTGGTGCGACCTATACCGTAAATTGAAGTTAATGCAATTTCAGCATGTTGGTGGTTCGGGATGTTTACCCCAGCAATACGGGCCATCTGCTTACTCCAGAATCAAAACGTTAAATTTTAACATACAATGCACTGTCAAGACAATCATCCTTGACGTTGCTTGTGACGTGGATCCTCGCAGATCACACGAACAACACCTTTACGGCGAACAATCTTACATTTACGGCAAATTTTCTTTACCGATGCCTGTACTCTCATGACAACTCCTTAACAAAACTGCTTAAACGGGTAGAAACCTTACTTAGCTCGAAATGTAATTCGTGCTTTAGATAAATCATAAGGCGTAAGCTCAACCGTTACTTTATCACCCGGTAAAATACGAATATAGTGCATACGCATTTTGCCAGAAATATGACCTAATACTACGTGCCCATTTTCAAGTTTTACCTTGAAAGTTGCATTGGGCAGCGTTTCCAAAATTTCACCCTGCATCTGGATGGTATCTTCTTTAGACATCCTTAAGCCACCATACAATTAACGTGAAACAAAACCATTACCTTTAAAATTTGCCTTTTTAAGCAAACCTTCATATTGTTGAGACATGACATAGGCTTGAACTTGCGCCATAAAATCCATAGTAACAACTACAATAATCAATAATGACGTACCACCAAAATAAAATGGAACATTAAATTTAACTATCAAAAATTCAGGCAACAAACAGACTAAAGTTATATAAATGGCACCGATCAATGTCAATCTAGTCATAATCTTATCGATGTATTTCGATGTTTGTTCACCTGGACGGATACCGGGAACAAACGCACCACTTTTCTTTAAATTATCAGCAGTTTCTTTTGGATTAAATACTAACGCAGTATAAAAAAAGCAAAAGAAAACAATGGCTGTAGCATACAACATGACATAAATCGGTTGACCGGGAGAAAGTGCTGCACCGACATCTTTCAACCAACTCATGCTTTCATGACTGCCGAACCATCCCGCTAGTGTTGCTGGGAACAAGATAATACTAGAAGCAAAAATTGGTGGGATAACACCCGCCATATTCAGCTTCAATGGCAAATGTGAACTTTGTCCACCGTAAACTTTGTTACCTACTTGTCGTTTAGCGTAATTAACCAATACCTTGCGTTGACCACGCTCTACAAAAACCACCAGGGCTGTTACTAAAATAACCGCTACAAACAACATCAATACTAATGGAATAGAAAAAGCACCGGTACTTGTTAACTCTAAAGTTCCGCCAATAGCATGCGGCAGTCCCGCAACGATACCTGCAAAGATAATCATTGATATGCCATTACCAATTCCACGTTCAGTAATTTGCTCGCCTAACCACATCAAAAACATCGTACCAGCAACTAGAGTCATAACTGCCGTTAATCGAAACAGCATACCAGGCTCTATAACCAAACCCGCCTGGCTCTCTAGTGCGACAGCAATACCTAATGCTTGAAATAAAGCCAATGCAACAGTACCGTAACGCGTATATTGAGTAATTTTTCTGCGACCGGAGTCACCTTCCTTCTTTAATGCCTCTAACTGTGGGGAAACCACTGTCAATAATTGCATAATAATTGAAGCAGAAATATAGGGCATGATACCTAGTGCAAACACAGTGAATCTCGACAAAGCACCACCTGAGAACATATTAAACATTCCCAGTATGCCGCCTTGTTGAGCACGAAACAGTTGTTCCAAAGCGACTGGGTCAATACCAGGTACTGGGATATGTGCCCCAATACGATATACAACCAAGGCACCAATCAGAAACAATAGCCTTTGTTTCAAATCACCGAATTTGTTGGCACTACCAACTTTAGCTTTATTAGCAGTCAAGATTTAGTCCTGAAAACTTCCACCAGCTGCTTCAATAGCAGCACGCGCAGCTTTAGTAGCGGTTAAGCCCTGAAGTTGAACAGCGCGAGAAATAGAACCAGTCATAACAACTTTGGCTGTTTTTGCTCTAGCTGAAATCAGACCAGCTTGCTTTAAAACCAGAATATCGATCTGATCAACAGGCAATTTATCAATAACGCTCAACAAAACTTCAGCAGTATCGCCAGCTGTTAATGAAACAAAACCACGTTTAGGCAGGCGGCGCTGAATAGGCATTTGACCGCCCTCAAAACCAACCTTATGGAATCCACCAGTACGTGACTTTTGACCCTTATGACCACGACCAGCTGTCTTACCAAGTCCGCTACCAATACCACGGCCAACACGACGACAAGGTTTGTTGCTGCCTACAGCAGGTTTTAAATTATTTAATTCCATATCAACCCTCGCATTTAACGAGATAATAAACTTTATTGATCATGCCGCGATTTGAAGGAGTATCCAACACTTCAACAGTATGATTTAAGCGACGCAGACCCAAGCCTTTAACACAAGCGCGGTGATCTTGCTTCGTACCAATAACGCTTTTAACTAACGTTACTTTAATTTTTTTAGCAGTAGCAGTCATCGCTTACTCCGTAATTTCCGCAACAGATTTACCACGCTTTGCAGCAATTTCTGAAGGAGAGTTGATTTGCATTAAGCCATTAATCGTTGCGCGAACAACGTTGTACGGATTAGTTGAGCCTATGCACTTAGCCAGGATGTTATGCACACCCATAACTTCAAACACAGCACGCATCGGACCACCAGCAATAATACCAGTACCTTCAGAAGCAGGCTGCATATAGACCACAGCAGCTCCGTGCTTACCGATTACTGCGTGATGTAATGTGCCGTTCTTCAGATTAACTTTAGTTAATTTGCGACGAGCCTCATCCATTGCTTTTTGAACTGCCACTGGCACTTCGCGTGACTTGCCCTTGCCCATGCCAATGCCGCCATCACCGTCACCAACAACAGTTAACGCTGCAAAACCTAAAATTCGACCACCCTTAACCACTTTAGTAACGCGATTAACGGCGACCATCTTTTCGCGCAAACCATCACTACTCTCTTGGTTAGTTTCTATCTTTGCCATATGTACACCCCAATTAGAAGTTCAGACCGTTTTCACGCGCGGCATCAGCCAACGCTTTAACGCGACCATGATAACGGAAACCAGAACGGTCGAAAGCAACTTCAACGATACCAGCCTGTTTAGCTTTTTCAGCAATGCGCTTACCAACCAAAGTCGCAGCAGCAACGTTACCACCGTTTGCTAATTCCTTACGAACTTCGACTTCAACACTAGAGGCACTTGCCAAAACTTTACCGCCAGTTGCATCTATGATTTGCGCATAAATATTGCAATTCGAACGATAGACAACCAAACGTGTAGCTTTTTGATCTGCAATGCGAGCACGGGTTTTGCGTGCTCTGCGCAGACGCGCTGTATTCTTATCCATGATTTAACCTTACTTTTTCTTGGTTTCTTTAATCACAACCACTTCATCGGAATAACGCACACCTTTACCTTTATAAGGCTCAGGCTTACGATATGCGCGAACGTCAGCAGCAACTTGACCAACCTTTTGGCGATCCATCCCTTTAATCAGGATTTCCGTTTGGCTAGGCGTTTCAACCTTAATGCCATCAGGCATTTTATGCGCTATAGGATGAGAATATCCTAAGGTTAAGTTAAGCACATCGCCCGCAGCTTGCGCACGATAACCAACACCAACCAATTGCAGTTTACGCTCAAACCCTTTAGTAACGCCTTGAACCATGTTCGCCAATAATGCACGCATCGTTCCGGACATTGCATTTGCACGAATAGAATCATCAGCAGGGGCAAACGTTAAAGTATCGCCCTCACGAGCAATCACCACATTAGCGTTTGCCGCTTGCTCTAAAGTCCCCAAAGGGCCCTTAATAGCAACAACATTCGCGTTAATTGTTACTTCTACACCAGCAGGCACTGCTACTGGATTTTTAGCTACACGAGACATTGCATTTCCTCATCAAGCTACGATGCAAAGAACTTCGCCACCCACGCCATTTGCGCGAGCTTTGCGGTCTGTCATTAACCCACCTGAAGTGGAGATAATAGCAATACCGAGTCCATTCATCACTTTTGGAAGTTCCTGACTGCTCTTGTAAATACGCAGTCCGGGACGGCTTACCCGTTCAATTTTTTCAATAACGGGACGACCTGCATAATATTTCAAACCTATATGCAATTCGGGTTTGCCTGAATTATCATCGACAGAAAAATCGTCGACATAACCTTCGTCTTTCAAAACTTTAGCAATAGCCAATTTGACTTTAGAGCTAGGCATTTTAACCGTAGATTTCTCTACACATTGGGCATTGCGTATACGCGTTAGCATATCTGCAATTGGATCACTCATACTCATTCGATACTCTCCCGCTTACCAGCTGGCCTTAACCATGCCTGGTACTTCACCACGCATAGCGTGTTCACGCAACTTAATGCGACCCAGACCAAATTTCCTGAACACGCCACGTGGACGCCCTGTCAGCGCACAACGATTGCGCAAACGAACAGGACTCGAATCACGTGGTAACTTTTGCAATTTCAGACGCGCCTCAAAACGCGCCTCATCAGATAAATCCGTATTTGCAATTGTTGCCATAATTTCAGCACGTTTTGCAGCAAATTTCTCTACCGTGGCGCGACGTTTAATATCGCGATTAATCACTGCTAATTTAGCCATGACATCCTCAGTTCTTAAATGGAAACTTAAATGCAGCAAGCAAAGCACGCGCTTCAGCATCAGTTTTTGCAGTTGTAGTAATGGTAATGTTCATACCACGCAAAGCGTCAATTTTATCATATTCAATTTCCGGGAATATGATTTGCTCACGCACACCCATATTGTAGTTACCGCGACCATCAAATGACTTACCTGACAAACCACGGAAGTCACGAATACGCGGAATTGCAACAGTAACCAGGCGATCGAGGAACTCAAACATACGTTCACGACGCAAAGTAACCATACAACCCACAGGATAATCATCACGAATCTTGAAACCCGCTATAGATTTACGCGATTTTGTAACCACCGGCTTTTGACCTGCAATCTTCTGCATATCACCAACAGCATGGTCCATTACCTTCTTGTCAGCAACAGCCTCACCAACGCCCATGTTGAGCGTGATCTTTTCGATCATAGGCACTTCCATCACAGACTTATAACCGAATTGTTTAACCAATTCAGGCACAACCGTGGTGTTATAATATTCTTGTAAACGAGCCATTATAATTCCTTAAATATCGACGACTTCGTTGGTGGATTTAAAAATACGAACTTTACGCCCGTCTTCTAAAAATTTAAATCCAACACGATCAGCACGCTGGGTAGCGGAATTAAATAAAGCCACGTTCGAGATTTGCATAGGCATTTCTTTAACAAGAATGCCACCCGCATCACCTTTAACAGGATTAGGCTTTACGTGTTTCTTGACAGTATTAACGCCCTCAACCATAAGATGAGTATCGCTCTTTACAGCCAGCACAGTACCGCGCTTGCCCTTATCTTTACCTGTGATAACAATTACATTATCACCTTTACGTATCTTGTTCACGCGACCCCCTTAAAGCACTTCTGGTGCCAATGAAACGATTTTCATAAATCGCTCAGTGCGCAATTCGCGTGTAACTGGCCCAAAGATGCGGGTACCAATTGGCTCAAGTTTATTATTTAACAATACAGCAGCATTGCCATCAAATTTAACCAAAGAACCATCAGGACGACGAACACCTTTAGCAGTACGCACTACGACAGCATTATAAACGTCACCTTTTTTGACACGACCACGAGGGGCTGCATCTTTAATAGCAACTTTGATAATGTCGCCTATGCTTGCATAGCGACGCTTTGAGCCACCCAACACTTTGATGCACATAACAGACCGCGCACCTGTATTGTCAGCCACATCCAACCTAGACTGCATTTGTATCATTTAACTCTCCAACTTAACCCGCCGAGCCAGGGTTCCCTGTCAAGACAGCTAGTTTTGGACCCGTACGGGAAGATGCCGTTACCGGCAGGACGAAAGCAAAAGAGTATAACAGCACTTAATTAAAAGTGCAACAGTTATACGCCTTTAGCTTTAGATATTAACTTAGTAACCATCCAAGTTTTAGTCTTGGATATAGGTTTACTTTCTTCAATAATCACTAAATCACCTTCGTGATAATCATTGTTCTGATCATGAGCATGGTATTTCTTTGAGCGACGGATGACCTTGCCAAGCACCGGGTGTTTAACCTTGCGCTCAACCAGAACAGTAACTGTTTTATCCATCTTGTCGCTTACAACGCGACCAGTCATACTACGAACAACTTTATTTTCAGCTGCACTCATTTATTCACCGCTTTCAGTTCATTCTCACGTAACACAGTGCGGACTCGTGCAATACTTTTACGCAATTTACCAAGCTCGCTGGTTTTGTTAGTTTGCTGAGTTGCAACTTGCATACGCAAGCTGAACTGAGCACGTAACAATTCGATCAATTCCAATTTCACATCTGCCGTGGATTTAGCACGCAATTCGCTCGCCATCATCATTAGCCACCTATCATTCTAGTTACAAAAGTAGTCTGAATTGGTAATTTAGCAGCAGCAAGACGGAAAGCCTCACGCGCGATTACTTCATCAACACCGTCCATCTCGTAGAGCATTTTACCTGGCTGAATTTCAGCAACGTAATACTCAGGATTACCTTTACCGTTACCCATACGGACTTCAGCAGGCTTTTCAGAAATAGGCTTGTCTGGGAAAACACGAATCCAAATTCGTCCGCCACGCTTAATATAACGCGTCATGGCACGACGAGCGGCTTCAATCTGGCGCGCTGTCAGTCGACCACGGCCTAGAGCTTTCAAACCAAAATCACCAAAACTGACTTTGTTACCACGGGTAGCAATACCAGTATTGCGACCTTTTTGTTCTTTACGGTACTTTCTTCTAGCTGGCTGTAGCATGTTTTGCTCCTGGCTTTCTTACGCGTTTTTCTGGTTCGGTTGGCACAACGACTGGCTGTTCACCATTAGCTAACATATCGCCTTTATAAACCCAAACTTTTACGCCAATAATGCCATAAGTAGTTAACGCTTCATAAAAACCATAATCAATATCAGCACGAAGAGTATGCAAAGGCACTCGGCCTTCACGATACCATTCAGTACGCGCAATTTCAGCGCCATTCAAACGACCAGAACTCATGATTTTAATACCTTGAGCACCGAGACGCATTGCATTCTGCATTGCACGCTTCATCGCACGGCGGAACATAATACGCTTTTCTAATTGACCAGCAATATTAGCAGCTATCAATTGCGCATCAATTTCAGGCTTGCGAACTTCTTCGATATTTACATGCACAGGAACTGCCATCATTTTCTGCAGTTGTGCTTTCAATATCTCAATGTCTTCACCCTTTTTACCAATGACTACACCAGGTCTAGCACTGTGAATGGTGATGCGTGCATTTTTAGCTGGACGCTCAATAACGACCTTACTGACTGAGGCATTAGCTAATTTCTTTTTAAGAAATGTGCGAACTTTAATATCTTCGTTTAACGTAGCTGCAAAGTCGTGGCTATTAGCAAACCATTTGGAACTCCAGTTACGCGTAACGCAAAGACGAAAACCTATTGGATGTATCTTCTGTCCCATTACCGTTCCTTATTCGTCGCCGACTGTCACAGCAATATGACAAGTCTGTTTAATAATACGATTGCCACGACCCTTTGCACGAGCCATGAAGCGCTTCATAGAAGGACCCTCATCAACTGTGATAGTCGCGACTTTCAATTCGTCGATATCAGCACCTTCATTGTGCTCAGCATTAGCAATAGCAGAATTCAGGACTTTCTTGATAACAACTGCACCTTTTTTAGGGCTAAAAGCCAAAATATTAAGTGCCTGATCAACTGGCAATCCACGAATTTGGTCAGCGACTAAGCGAGCTTTTTGTGCTGATAAATGGGTGCCACGTAAAATAGCTGAAACTTTCATCATAGGCTCCTATTTCTTCGCTTTCTTATCAGCCGCGTGGCCTTTAAAAGTACGGGTCAAAGAAAACTCACCTAGTTTATGACCTACCATGTTCTCAGATACGAAAACAGGTATATGTTGCTTACCATTATGAACAGCTATAGTAAGACCAATAAAATCAGGCAAAACTGTTGAACGACGCGACCAAGTTTTAATTGGACGCTTGTCGTTGGTTGCGCGTGCTGCCTCAACCTTTTTCTGTAGGTGCGCGTCAACAAACGGACCTTTTTTAATCGAACGTGGCATAGTTATGACCTTTTAACGTTTATGACGACTACGCACAATCATACCGCTAGTGCGTTTGTTGTTACGAGTACGGTAACCCTTGGCAGGAACACCCCAAGGACTAACAGGATGACGTCCAGCTGCTGTCTTACCCTCACCACCACCGTGTGGGTGATCAACCGGGTTCATTACAACACCACGAACGGTAGGTCTAATACCACGCCAACGATTAGCACCAGCTTTACCAATAGAACGCAATGAATGCTCTTCATTACCAACTTCACCAATAGTGGCGCGGCAATCTACATGCACTTTACGAATCTCACCTGAGCGCAAGCGCAACTGAGCATAAGCGCCTTCACGAGCCAACAATTGCGCAGAAGTACCAGCAGAACGTGCGATTTGCGCGCCTTTGCCTGGCATCATTTCTATACAATGAACCGTACTACCCACTGGAATGTTGCGTAGTGGCAATGCATTACCAGCCTTGATAGGCGCATCAGAACCATTCATCAACTGCATACCAGCTGAAATACCCTTAGGGGCAATGATGTAAGCACGCTCACCATCTGCATAGCATAACAACGCCAAATTCGCCGAACGGTTTGGATCATATTCCAACCGCTCAACCTTAGCAGGAACGCCGTCTTTATTACGACGAAAGTCAACTAAGCGATAATGCTGTTTGTGACCACCACCCATATGACGGGTAGTAATATGACCATTATTATTACGGCCAGCCGTTTTAGTTTTACGTGCCAGTAATGAAGCAACAGGTTTGCCTTTATGCAAATCTGGCGTCACAACTTTAACTAATGAACGGCGACCAGGGGATGTTGGTTTTACTTTAATAAGTGCCATGTTTTACTCCTTACTGACCCGCCGCAAAGTTAATCTCTTGCCCAGGTTTCAGGCACACAAAAGCTTTTTTCCAATCGCTACGGCGACCCATAAAACGACCGAAACGCTTTTGCTTACCTTTAACAACAAGCATATTTACACTACTAACCTCAACTTTAAACAGCATTTCAACAGCTGCTTTAACTTCAGGTTTGGTTGCATCAGGACAAACATGGAATATTACTTGCTCATGCTTATCTGCAACATAGGTGCTTTTTTCAGAAATTTGCGGCGCAAGGATAACTTGCAACAAGCGTGCATCACTAAATTTTAATGTACTCATGCCAACATCTCCTCAACAGCTTTAACAGCAGCGCTTGTCATCAACACACGACCAAAGCGAACCATACTCACTGGATCAATATGACGAGGCTCAACAATCATTACATTTGGTAGATTGCGTGAAGCCATCCACAAATCATCATCTAAATTATCAGTAACTATCAGAACGCGATCACTAAAGCCCATTGCCTTCAATTTGTTAGCAAGTAATTTAGTTTTTGGCGCTTCAACAGTCAATGTATCAACCACACTCAAACTACCTTCACTTACCAATTTTGACAATATGGCAGCGATACCAGCGCGATACATTTTACGGTTAATCTTCTGTGTAAAATTCTCATCAGGACTATTTGGGAATGCACGACCACCTCCACGCCAGATTGGGCTTGAAGTCATACCAGAACGAGCACGACCCGTTCCCTTTTGCCGCCATGGCTTTTTAGTGCTGTGGTGTACCGTACGACGATCCTTCTGTGCACGATTACCGCTACGGGCATTAGCCATATAAGCAGTAACAATTTGATGCACCAAGGCTTCATTATATTCACGACCGAACAAAGCATCTGACGCCACTAAAGCGGTAGCGTCCTGACCTTTGTCGTTAATCATCTTTAGTTCCATTAGGCACCTACCTTCACACTAGGGCGAACAACAACATGACCGCCTTTAGATCCTGGAACAGCACCTTTGACCAATATCAATTGACGTTCAGTATCTATACGGACCACTTCCAGCTTCTGCACAGTACGCTGCACAGCACCCAATTGACCAGCCATACGCTTACCAGGGAAAACACGACCTGGATCTTGCGCTTGACCGATTGAGCCTGGCGTATTATGCGAACGTGAGTTACCGTGACTTGCACGGTTAGAAGAAAAGTGATGACGCTTAATTACACCAGAAAAACCCTTACCTAGAGTAGTTCCGGTAACATCAACCAGTTGACCAGGTTGAAATATCTCAACACTAACCACGTTACCCGCAACTAGCGCAGGCGCTTCAGTTGCTGGCAAACGGAATTCTTTTAGCAAACGACCAGCTTCAACACCCGCCTTAGCAAGATGACCAGCTGCTGATTTATTTACACGACTAGCGCGACGCACACCAAAAGCAACCTGAACCGCATTATAACCATCAGTTTCAGTTGTTTTAATCTGAGTTACGCGGTTATTAGACACATCCAACACCGTTACTGGAATGGTACTACCATCCTCAGCAAAGAGTCGGGTCATGCCTACTTTACGACCGACGAGTCCTAAACTCATTTTTCTATCCTTAACAAAAAGGCGCTGATTACAATTGACCAGCTTTATACCCCAAGAAAACCGTCTTGGTACGGGAAAACTAAACCTTAATTTCTACTTCAACACCAGCCGGCAAATCTAATTTCATCAATGCGTCCACAGTTTTATCTGTAGGGTCAATGATATCCATCAAACGCAAATGCGTACGGATTTCAAACTGATCGCGAGAAGTTTTGTTAACGTGAGGAGAACGGAGCACATCGAAGCGCTCAATTGAAGTAGGCAACGGAACTGGTCCTTTAACAACTGCACCAGTACGCTTTGCTGTTTCGACAATCTCTAACGCAGATTGATCTATCAAACGATAATCAAATGCCTTGAGACGAATACGAATTTTTTGATTTTTCATAACCACACCTTAAAGAGCAGAACTTCAAATACGAAAGGGCGGAATTATACCGCCCTTTATGCTTTACAGCAAGTCTAATTACTCGATTACTTTAGCAACCACACCAGCACCTACAGTACGACCACCTTCGCGAATCGCGAAACGCAGACCTTCTTCCATAGCGATAGGTGCAATCAGTGCAACTGATACTGATACGTTATCACCCGGCATCACCATTTCGGTACCTGCTGGCAAGTCAACCGCGCCGGTTACGTCAGTTGTACGGAAGTAGAACTGTGGACGGTAACCATTGAAGAATGGAGTATGACGACCACCTTCATCTTTAGACAGTACGTAGATTTCTGCACTGAATTTTGTATGCGGCTTGATTGAACCTGGCTTAGCCAAAACTTGACCACGCTCTACGTCTTCACGCTTGGTACCACGCAACAACAGACCTACGTTGTCACCTGCTTGACCTTGATCGAGCAGTTTGCGGAACATTTCAACACCGGTACAGGTGGTTTTAACTGTTGGCTTCAGGCCGATGATTTCAACTTCTTCACCCACTTTAACAATGCCGCGCTCGATACGACCTGTTACTACGGTACCGCGACCTGAAATGGAGAATACGTCTTCAACTGGCATGAGGAATGCGCCGTCAACTGCGCGTTCTGGTTCTGGAATGTAGCTGTCCAGCGCATCTGCCAAACGGAAAATTGATGCTTCGCCGATTTCTGATTGGTCGCCTTCAAGGGCTTTTAATGCTGAACCGGTGATGACTGGTGTGTCGTCACCTGGGAAGTCGTACTTGCTTAGCAGTTCACGAATTTCCATTTCTACCAATTCAAGCAATTCTGCATCATCAACCATGTCCGCTTTGTTCATGTAGACGATGATGTATGGTACGCCAACTTGACGTGCCAACAGGATATGTTCGCGTGTCTGAGGCATAGGACCGTCAGCAGCTGATACAACCAGAATTGCGCCGTCCATTTGAGCAGCACCAGTGATCATATTCTTGATGTAGTCAGCGTGGCCTGGGCAGTCTACGTGTGCGTAGTGACGCTTTTCTGTTTCGTACTCTACGTGTGAAGTATTGATAGTGATACCACGCGCTTTTTCTTCTGGCGCTGAGTCAATATCAGCGTAGTTCTTGGCTTCACCACCGAATTTCTTCGATAAGATAGTCGCAATCGCTGCCGTTAATGTGGTTTTACCGTGGTCAACGTGGCCAATCGTGCCTACGTTAACGTGTGGCTTGGTACGTTCAAACTTGCCTTTTGCCATGATTTAATTCCT
>Ga0265297_10000598_pt1 | contig 103633 bp, 100 predicted proteins | sample Munlanlwell13791_FD_192502 | JGI IMG/M metagenome (GOLD analysis project Ga0265297, IMG submission 192502) | Leachate microbial communities from a municipal landfill in Southern Ontario, Canada - Leachate well 137-91 | ecosystem: Engineered > Solid waste > Landfill > Unclassified | place...
GCAACCGACAACATCCGAAAAGATATTTTCTTATAATAAGCCAGCTTTCCGACTACGACCGGGCTTGTCCAACAACCGGTTCAGATTGTGGCTCGCTATCGCTCACACAATCTAACCTTATTCGTTAGGCAGCGGTCAATATGTTCGCACCAGAAGATAGCCAGCCAGCGGAATAAACGCGAAAAGCACAACGATACCGAGACAGCCTGAACCGGAGCCGACATTGCCACGGGAAAACTGAGGCGGCCTGGATTGAAGCCACTTAGCATGGCACGCTGGGCAGAAAAATTTGGTTTTGTTGTTACGCCATGCCTCGATTGTACGTTCGGTATGACGTGAAACTACACCGCAACGTGCGCACTTAAAGCTTTTCTCCTTGGGCTGACGCTTTGGTAGAAGCCTGCTCACAAAGGATAGGACAATGACGCCTGCAATAATAATTCCGAAGATAGCTTCCGATGACATTTGGCTCCCCATGCCTAACAAGTGATTATATAGTTTCCGTATATCATCCCTGATTGCCGCGTTCTAGGCAATAAACTCTGGAGTTTTTGCAAAATCCTGACTGTATATCTTTCCGTATCGGCAGATTGTAGCTTCTTTTATTACGTGACAGACGGTTTCCGGCCATTCAACGCTCGCGTTAATATCGATCAACAAAAGTAATCAGATCAGGCAATCAGGACAAGCCGGACTTATGCATTATGACCGCGAATTTCTGACGTGCTCGGCCTTGTTCGCCAATTCATAAGTTTCCTAATGCAAATACTTACCTGTAAAATCCACTGTTTTATTATCATTGGAGCAACAGCAAAATGGGTAGAGCCTATCAAAACCGAAAAGTGTCCATGGCTAAGACGGCAGAAGCCAAGACCAAGGTCTACAGCAAATACGGTCGTGCAATTTATGTGAGCGCCAAGTCGGGGGGCGTTGACCCGTCAGCAAACTTGACCTTGCGCGGCTTGATTGAACGCGCCAAGAAAGACCAGGTTCCTACCCATGTTATTGAAAAAGCCATCGACAAGGCTAAAGGCGCCGGCGGTGAAGATTTCGCGGTTGCCCGCTATGAAGGCTATGGCCCCGGCGGCTGCATGGTGATAGTCGAATGTCTGACCGACAATCCTAACCGTACTTACGGCGATGTGCGCCAGTGTTTTGTCAAAACAAAATCCAAAATCGGCACGCCCGGCACGGTCAGCCACATGTTCGACCATGCCGCTATCCTGGCATTTAAACATGACGATGAGGATGCGGTTCTTGAAGCCTTACTCTCGGCAGATGTCGATGTCAGCGATATTGAAAGCGAGGAGGGAAAAATCACCGTATTCACGCCCCAGGCCGATTACTTCAAAGCCAAGCAAGCCTTAACGGATTTGTTAGGCGAAATTGATTTTGAAGTGGACGAGATTCAATTTCTGCCCAAAGGCGGCAGCCCGATCAGCGGCGATGATGTCGCGCAGTTTGAAAGGTTTTTAGACTTGTGCAACGATTTGGACGACGTGCAGAATGTTTATCATGATGCGGAGTATTAACAGCCGTACCGTAAAGCAAACATGACGCCCATTAACAGCATCTGTATCTATTGCGGTTCCAGTCCGGGGCGGCTCGACGCCTACGCCTCGGCCGCTGTTGCGCTGGCCGAGTCGCTGGTCAGCCGAAACATCAGGCTGGTATACGGCGGCGCGAGTATCGGCATCATGGGCAGGGTGGCGGATCAGGTATTGACGCTCGGCGGCCAAGTTGTCGGCGTGATACCGAAAGCCTTGGCGCATAAAGAAGTCGCGCACCATCATCTGACCGAGCTGCATGTGACCCAATCGATGCATGAGCGGAAGATGCTGATGGCCGAGCTTGCGGACGGCTTTATCGCACTTCCCGGCGGCATAGGAACGCTTGAGGAATTATTCGAGATTTGGACTTGGGCGCAACTGGGGTTTCACCATAAACCTTGCGGCCTGCTCAATGTGGAAGGTTATTATGATGCGTTGATCGAGTTTTTAGATCACGTAAAGGCAGAGCAATTTGTTAAAGAACATCACCATGCGATGTTGATGGTGGAGACCCATCCTGATGCGTTGCTGGAGCGCTTTGTCAATTACCGGCCGCCTGCCGTGAAACATTGGCTTGGCAAAGACGAGACCTGATCGGTTAAACTGATTCCAGCCGGGGAAATAAGCCCCCAACTATGGTCGGGTGCTTGGCGCTCTCAATACGACTTAATTTAAAGGAGATAATTATGCATTCCATTTCAGGGCGGTTTAATCATAAATGCTGCCGCTTTGTGATTTTGATCCTACCACTGATAATCACCGGCTGTTCTTTCTCGGACAGTTCCAGGAGTAGTTCCAATAGCTCCGAGAGTATTTCCGACAGCTCAGGGAGTTTATCCGATTCATCAGGCTCTAGTTCCAGCAGCAAGTCGAACAGGGAAAAGAAATACGAAGGCGAAGTGTCGGATTACACGATGGCTTATGTGAAATCTTCCCATGCGGATGCCGATTACGCCGGCTTTCTTAAGGGCTTAAGCGATATTGCCGCGAAGATCGGTATCGTTAACTGGGATGAGGAGCCAAAAACCTACAGGGGGATCGGCAAAGGCTTGAAGAAAGCAGGGGTTGAGGGTGCCGCTTACGAAACCTATAAAAAGAATTTTGCAGGCTCCGATCAGCAGCACATGCAAAGTATTCAAAAAGGTTACGAGTCCGAGAAATAAACTATTCGTCTTCAAGGTCGGCGATCCGGGACGTGATGCGCTCGAAATTACAGGCCATCGGCGTTCTGGCGGCCTTGGCTTTACCGCCATCCGCCGGTACGGCCGCCGGCTTTAATTACCTGTATATAGAAGCCGGCGAAGGCAATTCGAGCGGGGGGCATACCGCGATTCAATTCGATGATGAAATTTACCATTATCAACATGTCGATTCCGGCCTGATCCGCCTGTTCAGGCAAGAAAAAACCGAATTTCATTTTTTATACCGCTACTTGCAGAATCGGCCTATGCATCTAAGCCGCGTCGAGGTTGGCGAAGACACTTTCGATCTGCTTAAAAACCAATTCAAATGGCGGTTTTTGACGCAGGAACGGCAGTTCAAACTGCTCGACGATCTGCATAAAGAGCGGATGTTTATCCGGCATTTGTTGCAGAAATCAACCGGCGGCCACGCTATTGCCTCCTCCGATGCGGCTCCGGTTTTGCGGTTAAAAGGCGTCGGGCTTTTTTATCCTGAACCGGGCCGGCAGCCTCAATACACGGACAGCAACCTAACAAAACAACAATCGCTAAGCGTTCAAAGTTTGCGCCGGAAAGTGGAGCAGCGCTATGGCCCGGACTTTTTGCAGCGCCGCCGTGAAATGATCGAAGCGCAAATCAAAACATTAGCGCCCAGCCAGTGGCCTGCGATAAATTCGGATTTGGTCGCTGAGGAATTTCCTTCCTCAATCTATACCTTCACGGAAAGATATTCGGACTATCTGACCGCATTATTTGCGATCAAGGCCCTAATGGATGCGCCGCCGTTGCAATCAGATGTTCTGTTGCTGACGAGTCAGCCTGTCTTCAAAATTTCCGAAGCGGAAAGACGGGCATTGGCTGAGTTGCAGGGTGATTTCGAAACCGGCCTGATCAAAGCGCTCGATTCAAACCGCCCGGACTGGGGCTATGCCGTTTTAGTCGATATGGCCCGCTATATCGCTATCGACGCGTCATTGCAGTCCGGGTATTGGGTTTTTATCGACGATTTTGCCGACAACAGCGAATCGGTCGGGCCGGATCAGTACCTTGAACACAGCGCCCAAATACGGATGCTGGTTAGCGACGCCAGGGCGACTCTGGAACGTAACCGCCTATCGGCAATATCCCGCCAACAGTTGGGCGAGGCGGAATACAGCCAAATCGAAATGGCGGGCAACCGTTATATCGAACTGCTGAACAGCGAACAGCGTCATGATTTCCGTTATAACGGTCAAAAAGCCCTGCCGTCAAAGAGCATCGTTTTCCCGGACGGCCCGGTTCCGAATCTTAGCCCGGAACAATTAACCACGGCGCTGTCGGCATTGGATAACATTGAAAGCAGTCTGCTTGAAGCATTAAAACAAAGCTATCGCTATGATCTGTTTAGCCGCAATTGCGTGACCGAACTGTTCGGAACCATCAAACAGGCTTTGATAAAGCCCTACCGTTCCGGCGATAAAGTTGCGGACCCGGAAGCTTTAACGATAAAGGAATCCGAACAGCGTTTGGGCGGATATATCGAGACAGCCTATAACTTCGTCCCGTTTGTCGCCTATCAGGCGGTTTTGGATCATTACCATGTGACGCAGAGCTGTGATCTGGATTCTTACCGCGGCCTCGAATTGGCAAAGCTCTCAGCCCGGCAAAACAGCCTGATAACGGGACTGAGGGAATCGAATATCATCAGCAGTCGTTTATACAAATACAATCCCGACGACGCGTTATTTGTATTTTTTACCGACGACAATGTGCTGTTGAGGCCGTTGTTCGGTGTTGTCAACACCGGTGCCGGGATCGGCCAAAGCGTTTACGGCTTTTTCAGCTGGCCGCTGGATTCGGGGAAAAATTTGCAGTCGGGCGCAACCGGCATTCTAATGAGCCTGCCCGAATTGTTTTTTTTCAATATGCGCAAGGGCAGTTACAGGTATTTATCCCTGAATCAATTGACCCATGCGGACTTTCCGGATCATTGATATGATCTTTTACGTTTTTAATTTAAACCGCGACAGAGGAGTACGGGCATGAACGATAGATTTTTTGAAAGAGCGGGCGGTCTTGCGATCGTCGCCGTGCTGGTCATTGCCTGTCTGAAGATCATCGCGCCTTTTTTGGGACCGATGCTTTGGGGAGCCATCATCGCAATATCGACCTGGCCCTTGTTTGACCGGCTGCAACGGCAACTGGGGGGGCGGCAGGGTTTTGCTGCCTTTATCCTGACGACAGGACTGATCCTGGTTTTTGTCGTTCCCATATTCCTGCTGGTTTACTCCTTGACCGAGCATGTCGCTTCAGTGAGCGGGCTGATCAAGGATCTGACAACGATGACATTGCCGCCGGCTCCGGTTTGGCTGGTTGATGCGCCGCTGATCGGCCCGAGAATCGACGTATTCTGGCAGCAGGCAAGCACCGACATGCCGGCCCTTCTGGAGACCGCGAGACCCGCCCTCAAGGACGGGATGACTTGGCTGCTGAAACAAAGCGGGAATTTGACGCTGTCGCTTCTTGAATTTCTTCTGGCAATCGTGCTGGCCGGATTTCTATGCGCTAACGGCGCCGGGGCCAAGGAATTGCTGAAACGTTTAATTTGCCGGGTCGCAGGAGAAACGGGCCTTGAACTGATTGCTATTGCGGGGCAAACCGTCCGGGCCGTATCCGTAGGCGTGGTGGGTACGGCGCTGATGCAGGCTTTATTGAGCGTGTTCGGCTTCGCCATTGCCGGCATACCGGGTGCGGGCTTGTTGGGCTTATTCTGTTTTATTCTGGCTATGTTGCAGCTCGGCACGGCCCTGGTCTGGATTCCGGCGGCCGTCTGGCTGTCCTATCAGGGCGAAACGGGGTGGGCGGTTTTTACCGTCGGCTGGAGTATCTTTATTAATATAGCGGACAATTTTGTGAAGCCCTACCTGATCAGTCACGGCAGCGGCTTGCCTATTCCGCTTATCTTTCTTGGCGTATTGGGCGGCTTGCTGGCATGGGGTTTTGTCGGCATCTTTGTCGGCGCTACCCTGTTGGTCGTCTGTTTTACATTGCTGAAAAGCTGGTTGGATCTGGAACAAGCTATTGATCCCGTCGATACCGGGGATTCTAAGGAACATGCATAAATTAATTTAAGCAATCAGCATGAAGCGCATGAAGACTTAAATCCTTCATGCGCTTCATGGTTTAAAAATAAAATTTGCTCAAGTTATTTCATGCACGATCCTAAGCATTAGGCTTGGCCTTAGAAATTTCGTAGGGTACGCTGTGCGTACCTTATCGAAGGCTCAGCCTCATCGGCTTGGCCTGACTATTGGCGCCAAAAACCGACTTTCCGGCCTTGGCTGAGATGCGCTGGTATTTGGCGTAAGCGAGGCCGGCGGAACTGCGCAATTCCGCTTCGCTCGCCTGGGTTGCAAAACCTCGGGCAATCGCTTCCAACACATAGGCTTCCGGCGCCATGAAGCTGAAAGTGGTTACCACCGGCTTTGAACCTGCGGCCAGCAAATGCCCCGAGAAAAACTCATCGCTTAGGCAGGCCAGGACAACGGCCGGTTTATCGTGTTCGGCATGTTTGGGGAAGCGTTTTATGATGGGCTGGTTTTGTTCGTCCATCAGGCCGTCATGGCCGATGAATACGACCATTTCACGCTGCGCCGCATCGGGCGGCGTAGCGGCTTGTTGCATAAAATCAAGCATTGCCTGATCAATCTTGCTGCCGCGATATGCGTCGGCGGTAACGGTGAGCCGGTCCTTCCAGGAAAACTGGCAGCGTTCCAGGATAGTCTCGTTAATATCTTTTTCGCAGCCCAAATTTTTCCAGCCGTCCGCCTTGCTCAAAAAGGTTTTCACGCCATAAGCCGCGCCCCAATACAGGTTGTTACGAGGATCATCGCCATTGCCGATTTTCGCAGGAACAGGCACGATGCCTTGCGATACGTTGTCGACCAGGGAAACAATCACGGAAATATGCGTGTTGGGTACGGCTGCGGCATAAGCCGGCAACGCCGCAAAAAACAGCAGGCTGAATAAACAAATCGAGCGCAGGGTAGTCATGTGTACGAACCCTCCAGAAGGCAAGGCAATAAGGATCATAGGATGTTGATAGGGACTCCGCCGCGTTCAACCGACACGGATCATAGCGCAGTGGGTTTAGACATAGCAAAAAATGTTTTTTATTTTTGCAGTCTGGGGCATGATCATAACGTTATGGAAGGGATGCTGTGCGTATCATTGAACGCCGGAAGGTATGCACGGCAATACCCTACGCTATTTCACTATCCGCCAAATAGCAGCCCGGATCCTCGGCCCAGAAATTTCCTGTCGTTTGCGCGGCCCTGACGCGGGTGTTGCCGTTGCAGATTTCCTGGTAACGGCATCTTCCGCAGCGTCCTTCAAGCGGTCTGGGATGTTGCTTAAGACCCGCCATCAACGGATCGCCGGTGTCCATCCATATTTCCGAGAAAGGCCGTTCCTTTATATTGCCCAATTCGTAATGCCACCAGAACGTGTCGGGATGGACGTTGCCCAGATTGTCGATATTGGCGACATTGACGCCCGAGGCATTGCCGCCCCATTGTTCCAGCTTGGCTTTGATGTGATCGGCTTGATCGGGGAAATGACGCGCTACCCAGTGTAAAAAATAAACCGCATCGGCGTCGTTATTGCCGGTCACGAATTCCCGGTCTTTACCTTCCTTGAGCCATTGGTAACTGGTTTCAAACAGCAAATCCATCGCGGTCCGGGTCATCGCAAAATGGGCGTCGTCCTTGCGGTTCTTATTGCCGCGGCCGCCGTAATTCAGATGCGACAAATAGAATTTGTCGATATTGTGTTCATCCATTAGCTGCAACAGGGCCGGGAAATCCTGGGCGTTATCCTGCGTCAACGTAAAGCGCAGGCCGACTTTGATGCCTTTTTCCAGGCACAGGTGGATGCCGTGCAGGGCTTGGTCGAATGAGCCTTGTACCCGGCGGAACCGGTCGTGGGTATCCTTGATGCCGTCCAGGCTGACGCCGATATATTGGTAATTAATCGCGGCGATTTCATCGATATTAGCCGCGGAGATTTTGGTGCCGTTGGTCGATAACGCGACATAAAAGCCCATGTCCTTGGCGCGCCGGGAAATGTTAAAGATGTCGGGATGCAGCAATGGTTCGCCGCCGGACAAGATCAACACCGGCACTTTAAAGGCTTTCAGGTCGTCCATGACCGTATAGATTTCCGGCGTGCTCAATTCGTTCGGGAAATCGATGTCGGTGGACGTCGTATAGCAATGCTTGCAGGTGAGGTTGCAGCGGCGGATTAAATTCCAGATAACCACCGGAGCCGCCGGTTTGCGCGCCGGTTTTAACGGTGTCGGGTCTATCAGTTCGCGCATGTAGTGGCTTAGTCTAAACATAATCAATAACTACTCAAAAGTTAGAAAAATAGAACACGGATACCAAAAGTAGGCGCCTCTAGGCGACACGGCTTTAACGGATAAACACTGATAAACCGTGAATAAAAAATCCGTTTAAATCCGTCTAATCAGTGCTATCCGTGTTCTATTATGCACTCGTTCGAAAACCGGTTTCGCTCGTTCCCAAGCTTCAGCTTGGGAATGCAGTCTTGGAAGCTCCAGCTTCCCGAGTCGCGAAGCTGGAGCTTCGCTAACTGGGTTCACCACGAACGGTTTAACTTAAAGCGGGGCGGGGTTTGCAACCCCGCCCCTGACGTTTCCGCGAAGCCTAAAGCAAAGTGGGTATGCTTAATCAGCGCAAAACGTTTCGGACGGGGCAACATGCCCCGTCCGGCTTGCTAGGATTTTCTGCTGCTCGGCGACTGCTCCATGCGTCGCCTAAAGCGCCTACTTTTGGTGCTCTACCTCCTTGCAGTCGTCCGAAAACCGGTTTTTTTCAGGATTTTTGTGCTATATAAAACATCAGAACCCAGATTATAGTCGCCGAGCAGATCGGAAATTTGCTGAATCTGTTGATCGACGGCTTCCTGAGTTTTTCCATGCACCATCGCAAACAGGTTGTATAGCCATTCGGGCGGATGCCGGGGGCGATGGTAGCAATGGCTGACAAATTCCAGTTGGCCGACTTTTTGCCCCATTTCATCGATGAACTCATCCGGGATATTCCAGACGGTCATGCCGTTAAAGCGATAGCCCAATTTATAGTGGTTGGGCACTGCGCCGATACGGCGGATGATGCCGCTGTTTTGCATGGTTGACAGTCTCATCATAACATCATCCGCGGTCAGGCCGAGTTGCTCTGCAATAGCCTGGTAGGGCTGAGGCGTTAACGGCAAACCGGCTTGGGTCGCCTGGATGATTTTGCGGTCCGTTTCATCGAGCATGCTTAGGCTTCCAGCTTCAGGTTGACAAAATATTCTTTGTTTTTCGGCATGTTGTAGACGGTCAGTCCCGTTTGTTGTTCTATTGCACTGACGGTTTGCCGGATTTGTTCGGGCGTTTCCGTGGCGATCACAAACCACATATTCAGCTCATGGCTGCGTGCGTAATTATGGGCGACTTCAGGAAAGCTGTTGATGATTTCGGTGATTTCATCGAAGCGCTGTTGCGGGGCTTTAACGGCCGCCAGGGTCAAGGCTCCGCCCATTTGTTCGGCGTTATACAAGGGGCCGAAGCGGGTCAGGACGCCGTTATCCAACAGCGCTTTCAGCCTAGCTATCAGCTCCTGTTCGGTCAGTCCCAATTGCACGGCGACTTGTCGGTAAGGCGCGTCGCAGATCGGAAAGCCGTTTTGCAGGGCGTTGATAATTTTTTTGTCTATTTCATCCATCAGCTAAAGCCGGGGTAGGATTTTTATAAATGGCGCCGCGTTGCTTGAAACAGCGCTTGCTGAACAGGATTTCCTTGTCGAAACCGCTTAAGCCGCAAGCGTCAACGAGTTGTTCCAGTTGCTTTAACACGGTGGCCTTGTCTTTGCCGTGGATCATGCAATACAGGTTATACGGCCATTCAGGCTGCCGGGGGCGCTGGTAACAGAGCGTCACGAACGAAAACCGGCTGATATGGCCGCCCAGTTGCTTGATTAGATGATCCGGTACGTTCCAGACGATCATCGCATTGGCGCGGTAGCCCAGTTGCCGGTGTTTGACGATGACGCCCATGCGTTTGATCAGGCCTTGTTGTTTAAGCCGGGTTAGGCGCTCGATCACTTCGGCTTCGGGCATGTCGCAAAGCTGTCCGATTTCGGCATAAGGTCTGGCGCAAATGGGCAGACCCAGCTGGATATGTTCGAGCAGTTGACGGTCACGAGAATCAATCATTATTCAAGTCCAGCTTAAAACCCAAATCAATGAAAAAATCGTCCAGCATCGGCAGCAGCATGGCCGGGTAGGATGTTTCCCGTTCTATCGAATCGATCACCGCGTGTAAGTGTTCGGTATCGGACGCGATGACCACGAACCAGAGATTAAACCGGTGTTCGCGTTCGTAATTATGATTGACTTCGGGATACGCGCTGATTATATCGGCGACAGTTTGCAAATGTTGTTCGGGTACCGACATGGCGACCAAGGCGCTGACACCGATATGATTGGGCGGAATAACCGGCCCGATGCGGCTTATCAGGTTGTTATCGTTCAGCTCGGTAAATGCCGATAAAACCTCGGCCTCGGTCACGCCCAGCGCATCGGCGATGTCCTGATAAGGCCTGGCCGACAGCGGGAAATCGTGCTGGTAGTCGTTGAGCAGCTGTTTGTGCAAGGTCGTCAGCATGGGTTTATAAACCGATTTTATGCGCGCGCGAGCTAAAGAAAATGCCGTTGGGTTTGTTGGCGGGTAGGCGGGTGATTTCCTGCAAGGTGTCCGTGTCGTAAACCACAAGCTGGTTGTCGTCTCTTAGCGCAACCCAGACTTGCTCGCCGCGCGGCGTGAATTCCATGTGCAGAACGCCTTTTCCGGGCGACAAGGTTTTGTGCAGGGACAGGTCTTTGACGTCGATAATCTGCACCTGATGATTGTCGGGGAAGGCGAAGTTAACCCAGACGTGCCGCGCATCGGGCCTTGCCATCACAAAGACCGGTTGCCCTGCGACCGCTATGGTGTCATGCAGTTCCCAGGTGTTCTTGTCGATGACCAGAACCTTGTGCTGGCCTATCGCGGGTGCAAACACGTAGTCGCCGGCTACCGCCCAGCCTTCAAGATGCGGCATTTTATAAACAGGCAGTTTTTCATCGTCTTTGCCGTAGTCGGGCAATATGTGTTTGACTCCAGCCTCGGTGTTCCATAAATCCAGCAATGCCAGTCCGGGTTCGCCAAACAAACCGGCGATATAGTAGTGTCCGTCCGGCGACATTAACGCGTCGTAAGGCTGTTTGCCGATGTTCGGGAATTTTTTAATGACCGGCGCTTTGGGATTTTTAAAGTCGGCCATCCATATTTCACCGGCATCGAACAGCGAAAATACAAAGCGCTGTCCTGGGGCGTCAACCAGGCCGACCACTTTGGAGCGCAGCCCCTCGCCGTAGTCGGAAGGAATGTCGGCAACCAGTTCCAGCGTTTCGGCTGAAAAAACCTTAACGCCGCCGGGTGTGTAGTTGGACACGGCGATTAATTTTCCGTCCTGGGAAATAGCACCGCCGATGCTGTTGCCGGCCTGGATGATGCGCTTGTCGATGGCATCCTTGAGCATATCGATTTTGGTCAAGCCCCCGTCGCGGCCGAAAACATAGGCGTAACGCTGGTCGCGGGAGAAAACCACGGAAGCGTGGGACAAATCGCCCAGTTTTTCGATCTTGGCTAAGCGTTTATGCTCGGTGGTGTTGATGATCAGCGCATTGCCGTCTTCCCGTTCGATCACGATGCCCAGGTCGCCGGTGGCGCGGGGCTCTGCGATGGCGTTGAGGGAGAATAGCAGGGCTATAAGAGGGAGTAGCTTAATCATAGGTATATGTGTTATTCCAGCGTAGGCCGGAATAAGACCACCCAAGCCTGCCCTGAGCTTGTCGAAGGGCGTAGCGCGAGGTGGCGTTTCCGGTGAATTCGTGTGGTGTTTGCTGTGTTTTTTATTCACCACGAAGATCACGAAGAAAAATAGACTTCGTGATCTTCGTGCCTTCGTGGTGAGAAAAATGCGTAATAAAAATCGATTTTTAATGCTCAGGCTTCCGCAAAACCCCAACCAGCCAAGCAGCCTCATCCCGATTCATAAACGGCTGCCAAGGCGGCATGGCGGTTCCTTCTCGACCGTTAAGAATGGTTGAAATTAAAAAATCATCGGGCTTCCCGGCCAATACTTCGGGCAACAGGGCAGGGCCAAGGCCGCCTTTTAATGTCAGTCCATGACACGCTCCGCAATCATGATTGAGCATGTTGCGCAGCGTGCTTTGCCTTTCCTGAGACGGCTCGCCGGCCAGGCCGGCTTTGGCTAAAACAGCTGTCATAACCAACATTAAAAGCGGCAGTTTTTTCATCGATGTTACGGTTTTAGCCTGCCATAGTACATCGCAACATTACTAATATCGTCATCGCTTAAGGAACCGGCGATAGCATTCATAATGTCGGACTTGCGGGTTTTATCCCGGTACTGTTTTAGCGCCGTTTTCAAGTAATCCGCATCGCGTCCGGCCAACGGCGGAAAAGGCGCGTCGGCTGAAGGCGTTCTAATGCCGTGACATTGCGAACAAACCGCCGCCGCTTTGGCCTCGCCCGCATAAATGCTGGCCGCATTGACGCTTTGGGCGGACATCAAGCCTAATATCAACGATCCTGTAAGAGTTGATAGTCTCATTATTTTGCTCCTTTCATCTCGTCAGGAGAAAGACCGCGAGTCATGTATCTGACGCGGCCGTGAGAAAAGATACCGGCCGGGCTTTCCATGGCTACGGAGGCGACTTTTTGCAATGAGGTGGAATCATAGACGACGACCTCATCTCCGCTGTAACCGGCGCTGACATACAGGAACTTGCCGTCGGCGCTGTATTCAGGGAAATAAGCATGTCCGCCTACATCCAGGGTTTTAACGACTTCCAGGGTAAGCTTGTCGATCAGCTGGATGGTGCGGGCGCGACGGTCTTTAGAGATGATGTCCACCGCGACATAAGGCGCATTGGCGTGAGCTGCTGGGGACTCGGTGCCGCCGGAAACAGGAACCTGCTTGACCACTTCCATTTTGTCCAAATCCCAGACGCTGACCACTTCTTTGTCGCAGTCGCCGAAGTTGGTGCCGAAACCGAGCGTGCGGCCGTCAACTTCAACCGCAGCCCCGCCACCAACGTGAGGCACGCAACCGGCTTCCAGTTTTTTGATGATTTTGCGGTCTTTTAGATCAATCGCGGTAACGATGCTGTCATCATAAGAAGCAACCATGAGTTTTTTACCGCCATGGGACAGGAAGGCGTCATGCAAATGGCGTCCGACGTTTTCTATTTTAGTGACCGGAAAGCCTTCTTTTAAGTCAACCACCCAAACTTGACCGGCGTTTTCCAGGGCGATGGCGAAAATATCGTCAAACGGCGTGCCGATGATCATGCCGGAATCGGAGGAGACCATTTTGCCATCCGGGTCGATGCCTTCCAGTTCGAAGGTTTTCAACGGTTCCAAGGTGTCGGCATTAAGGATAACGGCGTTGTGCGGTACATAAGAACCCGCCATGATGTATTTGCCGTCGCGGGAAACGCCCAGCCCTGGTCCGTTGAATCCGGTTTTAACGCTGCGCACCGCTTGCATCGAATATAAATCGACTTTAAAGATTTCCGCCGTATCGGTTTTTACATAAGCCCAACGCGGGTTGGCGGGGTTATAGTCGATAATGTGCGCGGCGGTGCCGGTGGCGACTTCGCCGATTTGTTTGTGGGTAACGCTGTTGATGAACACCGCCTTGGAGCCTGAGCCGCGCCCGTATTTGCCGCGAGCCGCCACGCCGATTACATCATCCATACTGTTGATTGCGTAGGTGGGCTTTGCGGGCAGGGTGCTTTCGTCCTTGACATACACTTTGATCGACGCCTTGATGTCGTCAAGGGTCCAGGCTGGGTTGGCCTGTTTTGGCGTGGTTTGCAGATGTTTGACCAAGCCGCGGATTTCGTCATCCGATAAACGACCGTAGAACGGAGGCATCAAGGTGTCGAAACTTCCGGTCATGATCAGACTGCGTAAAGCCGTAGGACTGCGGCCTTTCAAACTATCGGCATTCAAGCCGGGAGCAATAAACCCGCCATGGTCCGAGCCGTGACAACTGGCGCAATTATCTTCGTATAGCTGGTGCATGTTTTTGGATGTATCAGAGCTTGCCTGTACACCAAAAGGTAAAATAATAGCGGCTAAGCCGAGAAGGACTGACTTGGGTAGGCGTTTTTTTGTAGTCATTATGTTGGTCTCCAATGTAGTATTGAATCAATATTATCGTGTATGGTTGGAAAGCTCAAGCAATCATGCTTGTTTAATACGAGAAAAATTCATGGTTGCTGCAATTTGTTGTTTTGCATCATGTAATATCTGTAACGACATTTCCGGCGTTGACGGTTGGCGTTCCTGTTTTTGAAAGGCCGGCAGGGTAATGGCGGACCGGTTTTGCCAGGGGCTTTATTATTGTTAGCCCCTCAAAGGGGTATATTCATGAGCCGCCTAAAGACGATTATTTTTATTTCCACAAACTGAGTTGTGCTTTTCTTTTTCTAGCGCCCTATATACGCCCTAACAACATTTTTATCCAGTCCCGCCGAACAACCTCGGGCCCGGAAATTTTCTCCGGTAAAGTTCTTAGTTTTCCCCATAAATTGCCTTGCTATGGAATTATAGTGCTGTTGAAGCGGACACGCCTTGATGAATTCAACTCAATTGGTAAAACTCTCCACGCGCTTCAGACTGTCCGCCGTGTCTATTTATCGAACTCTGAAAGGTACGCACAGCGTACCCCGCGAGACTGAGATTATTTGCTGATTGTGGGACTAAACAGCTAATCAAGTTTTAGTCTTCTGTCGCTCGTTGCCGCCGTTGCAGTTTGGCTACCCGTTTTTGCACCAGCGTCTTGGCGGCATCTGCGCCGATATGAGCTTCACCGCGCTTTTTGGCTAGTTCTATTTGTTTTTCGCGCTCTATGAAACGGGTTTTCCGTTCAGCGGTGATTTTATCGTAACAATGAGGACAGCTAACGCCTTGCTGATATTTGTCGCTGGCTTTATCGGCTTCGGTGATTGGCAGGCGGCAGGCGTTGCATTGGTCGTAAACGCCTTTTTCAAGCTGGAGATTAACCGTTACCCGCTCGTCGAAGACAAAGCATTCGCCTTCCCAAAGCGTTTCTTGTGCGGGGACTTCTTCCAGGTACTTTAATATCCCGCCTTTGAGATGATAAACCTCGGCAAAGCCCTGTTCTTTTAAGAAGGCCGTGGATTTTTCGCAGCGGATGCCGCCGGTGCAGAACATCGCGACTTTTTTGTGTTTTTCGGGGTCGAGGTTTTCTTTAACGTACCGGGGGAACTCCCGAAAGCTGGCCGTATTCGGGTTAATCGCGTTTTTGAAGGTGCCGACTTTAAATTCGTAGTCGTTGCGGGTGTCCACCAGTATGACCTCAGGATCGGAGATCAGTTTGTTCCAATCTTCAGGGCTGACATAAGTACCGACCACGCGCTTGGGGTCGATGCCTTCGACGCCCATCGTCACTATTTCTTTTTTGAGTTTGACTTTGGTTCGGTTGAACGGCGGTTTGTCGGTCAACGATTCCTTGTGGTCAATGTCCGTCAGGCGAGGGTCGCTACGCAGCCAATCCAGCACTGTGTCGATGGCTTGGCGTGACCCGGCTATCGTGCCGTTGATGCCCTCGCCGGCCAGCAACAAGGTGCCGCGAACCTGATTGGCTTCCATGACCTCATGCAGGGGTTGGCGCAAAGCCTGGTAATTTTCCAGGGTGACAAATTTGTACAGGGCACAAACGACTATGTGGGACATTATGATTCCTTGTTGCGGACCGGAACGTAAATCCGGTTATGTAGTGATTACGCGATTGATCGGATCATGTCCAGCGCCAATGCCTCGGCAACTTTGATGCCGTCGACAGCCGCAGAAAGAATCCCTCCGGCATAGCCCGCGCCTTCCCCGGCCGGATAGAGTCCTTTGGTATTCAGGCTTTGGAAATGGTCATTGCGTTTGATTCGGATAGGCGATGAGGTGCGGGTTTCGACCCCGGTCAATACAGCGTCATGCATCGCAAAGCCTTTTATTTTTTTATCGAAAGCCGGGATAGCTTCGCGTATCGCAGCTATCGCATAATCGGGCAAGGCCGAGCTGAGATCGCATAAGTGTACGCCCGGTGCATAGGAGGGCTGTACCGTACCCAGCTGTGTTGAGGGGCGTTTGGCGAGAAAGTCGCCAACCAGTTGCCCCGGCGCTTCGTAGGTTTCTCCGCCCAACTTGAACGCGCCAGCTTCCAGGCGGCGTTGGAAATCGATGCCCGCCAACGGATGACCGGGATAATCGTCAGCGGTGATGCCGACGACAATGCCGCTGTTGGCGTTACGCTCGTTGCGCGAGTATTGGCTCATGCCGTTGGTGACAACATGTCCCGCCTCTGAAGTTGCAGCCACGACAGTGCCGCCTGGGCACATGCAAAAGCTGTACACGGAGCGTCCGTTTTTACAGTGATGGACCAGTTTGTAATCGGCGGCGCCCAGCAACGGATGCCCGGCATTGCCGCCGAACCGGCAGCTGTCGATCAGGGATTGCGGATGTTCTATGCGAAAGCCGATAGAAAAAGGTTTGGCTTCAATGTAAACGCCTCGGTCATAGAGCATTTTGAAGGTGTCGCGAGCGCTATGCCCGACCGCCAGCAGCACATGATTGGAGTTAATGGTTTCGCCGCCGGCGAGCACCACGCCGCGCACCTGTCCGTTATCGATGAGAATGTTGTCAACCCGGTTCTGGAAGCGGATTTCTCCGCCTAACGACTCGATGGTTTCTCGTATCTGTTCCACTACGCCTACCAGCCTGAATGTGCCGATATGAGGCTTGCTGACATGGAGGATTTCGGCCGGTGCGCCGGCTTTGACCAGTTCAGTCAGCACCTTGCGTCCGTAGTGATTCGGGTCCTTGATCTGGGTATGAAGCTTGCCGTCGGAAAAGGTTCCGGCGCCGCCTTCGCCGAACTGTACATTGGACTCGGGGTTGAACCGGCTTTTACGCCAAAGGCCGAACGTGTCTTTGGTGCGTTCCCGTACCTCTTTTCCCCGTTCCAGAATGATCGGTTTAAAACCCATTTGAGCCAGAATCAAGCCGGCAAACAGCCCGCACGGCCCTGTGCCGATGATCACGGGGCGTTGCGCCAGATTCTTTGGCGCTTGGGTTACAATACGGTAAGTGGTGTCCGGTGTTGCAGAAATGTGCGGGTCGTTTTGCAGGCGCTTAAGAATAGCCTGTTCGTTTTTGGTTTCTACATCAACGGTGTAAACAAGCAGGATCGCATTGCGCTTGCGGGCATCATAACCTTGGCGGAATATGGTGTAAGCGATCAGCTCTTCCGCGCTGAGGCCAAGCCGCTCAAGTATCGCTGTTTTGAGTTGGTCTTCAGGGTGATCGAGCGGGAGTTTAAGTTCAGTGATTCTCAACATGTAATGTATTTCCGATTGGTTCCTGACAGAACCGATTGTTTTGCCGGTGGCGTATGATGATGTTTTATTTTACCTTAACGCAGTTTTTCTTGTTAGCTGCACCGTGCGTTTGTGCAAGCAGGTCAAAAAGGGGGGGTTGCAAATGGCGCTAGGAAAATTACTGACGGTTATTGGCGTTATTTTGGCGATTATCGGGCTCACGGTTAGTTACGCGCCCTGGCTGATCGGCTGGTTTGGCAAGTTGCCCGGCGATATACGTGTTGAGGACGAGCAGCGGTTCGTGTTTATCCCGATTACCTCTATGTTTGTTGTCAGTATTATTTTGACGCTAATTTTTAATCTGTTTTTTCGTAAATAATGAACTGCATGGTATTATGCTTACAATATATTGTCGGATACCTTGAGTTCTTGTAGAATATTCCGATTAAGTACTGCAGTGCTCATAATACCTGTAATTTGGAACAAGAATGGACATATCACAAGAATTGCTACAGAAAAAGATTCTGATTGTAGATGATGCAGCTTCAATGCGGACACTAACCAAAGCTATTCTGCGCGAGGCCGGATTTACCCACGTTTTTGATGCGCCGGGTGGTGAAGAAGCATTGCTGATGATGAGAAAGGTAAAGATTAATATCGTGGTCTGTGATTGGAACATGCCGGGTATGAGCGGTCTTGATTTGTATAAGACAGTAAAAGACGACGCCAAATTAGAAACGCCGCCCTGGATAATGCTGACTTCTTCGTCCGAAGGCGACAAGGTAAAGGAAGCCATTATGGCCGGAATAACCTCATATATTGTAAAACCTTTTAAGCCGGATAACTTGGTCAAGCAAGTTGTGGCTAAACTTTCTTAACGTTTTATAGGCAAAGCTTTACGCCCCTTACCACATTCGTAGGCAATGCGTTAACTTCGGTGACCGCAAACAAAAAGGCCCCATTCGCAACAGCAGATTGCAAATGGGGCCTTTTTATGGACGATTGTTTTCTATGTCCGGCTTAGCGGTCGGCGCCCGTCTTTTTCCGATATTTTTCTTGTCCCTGTGGCGTATTTTGACTTTTTCGGCGGTTGCTTTTTTAGGTTCTATTTTCTTTTTGCCGCCAGTCGCCTTTCCTGAAGCCTTGAGTTTTTTAGGGCCTTTATACTTGCCTTCCAACTCTTTAATGCTGCGGTGTTTGAATTTCTGCTTCAAAAAACGCTCAATGCCGGACATTAAATTCCATTCAGTGTGTTTTACCAGCGCAATGGTCAAGCCCAGCTCGTCGACCCGGCCTGTCCGTCCTATGCGATGGATATAATTGATGCCGTTTCTCGGCACATCAAAATTGATGACCAGATTAATACCCTTGATGTCCAGGCCTCGGGCGGCAAGGTCGGTAGCAATCATGACCTTGACTTGGCCTTCGCGGAATAATTCCATCATCCGGTTGCGGTCTTTTTGATCCATTTCTCCATGCAGCACACCGACACGGAGTTTTTGTCCGCGTAGCGGACCGCGAAGAGCGTCCGCCTGAATCCGGCTGTTGGTGAAGACCAGCGCCTTGTCATAGGTTTCATTTTGCAGCAGCCAAGCCAGCAGCTTTTGTTTATGATCATTATCGTCGGCCAGCACAATTTGCTGTTCGATGTTGCGGTGTCCGTCATGCAGCGTATTTAAGGCGACGACTTCATGATTTTTCAGCACCTTGTCAGCCATTTTGATGACGCCGAAATGCGTCAAGGTGGCCGAAAACAGCAGGGTTTGCCGCGTAGCGTTGCAGCTGTTGGCGATGGTCAGTACGTCTTCGCTAAAGCCCATATCCAGCATGCGATCGGCTTCATCCAATATCAACACTTCCAGATTGCTGAAGTCCGGTATCTCTTGCTCCATCAGTTCCAATACTCTGCCTGGAGTCGCAATGACGATTTCCGTATTTCTGCGCAGCATATTTTGTTGCAGCCTGAAATCATCGCCGCCTGTGATCAGGCCGGTTTTCAGGTCGGTAAATTCAGTCAATTGTTGGCAGTGCTTAAAAATCTGCTGGGCCAATTCGCGGGTCGGGGTCAGCACCAAGACTCTTGTGCCGGATTTTGCGGAGGGCAGGGTTAGCAGATGATGCAGCGCAGCCAGCAGGAATGCGGCGGTTTTGCCGCTGCCGGTTTCGGCGCTGACCAGCAGGTCTTTGTGTTCCAGAGCCAGGGGGATTGACTGTAGTTGTACGGGCGTGGGCTGTTCAAAGCCCATTTTTTTAACTGCCGACAGCAGTTGCTCATCGAGTTCCAGGCTGGAAAATGACGGCGTTTTGTTTGTTGGGTTTGGCTGCATGGATCTTTAAATGGCTGCTAAAGCGCAAGGATGATAAGAAGCAATCTGTGCAGGTATTATAGACTTTTTGCAGACGGGGTTATGATTAAATAACTATTCATTGCAAATCGGTTTTTTAGCTTTTAAGCTAGTTCAAAGCAGGAATACCATCCCGTCGACAGAGAACAGGAACAACGATGATACCAATTAGAGACACTGCCCCCTGCCATTCCAGACCTTTAGTCACCTGGGGGTTAATGGCGATTTGCATTACTGTTTTTGTGTCGATGAAATTGATGCCGGATCAAATGAGTTACAGGCTGCTTAATCTTTATGGCATGGTGCCTATCCGCTATACCAATCCGTATTATGGCTTGCCGTTCGATGGCTATTTATCTTTTTTGACCAGCCTGTTTCTGCACGGAAACTGGCTGCACCTGATCATGAACATGTGGTTTTTATGGATATTTGGCGATAATGTAGAAGACAGAATGGGGCGTTTGCCTTTCTTGATTTTTTATTTAGTGTGCGGCCTTTTGGCTACTTTTTTGCAGTGGTTTTTCGACCCGGAACTTGCGATCCCCGTTGTTGGCGCATCGGGTGCGATAGCCGGCGTATTGGCGGCTTATTTCTTTTTATATCCACTTGAGCGGGTTGTCGTGTGGGTTCCCCTGTTTTTTTTGCCGATAGTCATTCATATTCCGGCGATTGCTTTTTTAGGTTTGTGGGTCTTGGTTCAGCTCCATAGCGCGACCACTGCAATGCTGTTTGAAGGGACAGCCGTCGATGTGGCCTGGTGGGCTCATTTAGGCGGTTTTATTGCAGGTACTATTTTATATCGGTTATTTCTTCGTAAAGACCAAGCCGAAAAAAATGAATTAATTTGACGGTGTTCAGGTATAATTTGCCGCTTCAAAAAGCGGTGTTTTTGACAATACACCAGTATCAGGAGTTATTTCCTGATTTAAAAAAGAATCCTTAAGTTCAATCAGGTCAAAAGTAATATGAAAAAAATTAACGTTGCGTTGGTCAGGCTACTTCAGTTTGTAGTTTTTGTGGTGTCCATATTCATGGTAATCGTCTATTTCGGCGCCATGGTTTTACTGCCTTTGGATGCCGTTGTATTGCTGATAAAGCTGATGGGAGTAGTTGGTCTTAACGGTTTTATTGCGGCCTTTATTGCTGTGCCGGCTGTCGGCTATTTAGGTTTGATGGTTTATAAAACGCCAGGGCTTTGCAAAATGGTAGTCGATGCAGGCGTTGACCTGATCAAGACCGGTAAAACCCGGGTTGAAGCGTTTAATGAAATCGCCGATGCAGTAAAAGCTTAAGTTTGCGATTGTTCATATTAAAAAAGGGTGTGCCGGTTTCGGCACACCCTTTTTTTGTGCCTGTTATTTTGAAGACCGCCGCTGCTGCAATGCCCAATAAAAAATCAACGCCCCGAATGCGGCAACCAAATGTTTTAACGAGTGCCCGCTGAGCAAGCCGAAAATGCTGTAAAGTTGAGCGTCGAACAGCTCCATTAGTTTCGAGACCGCATAAGCTATAACGACGCCCCAAATATACTTGTCGTTATCCAGTTTCGAGTCGAACAGCCGCAGGATCAGCGGTATCAACAATACCGGTAAAAACTGCACCAGCACATAAGCGCGTAAATCTCCGTTGCCGTTAATTTCAGTCACATACCAGTAGAGTACCGATGCAATGCCCCCTATCAGCAAGGGGGCAAATAATTGTCGCGCCAGCTGAATCGAAATATATTCCCCGACTATGGCGCAGAACAACGCCATAAAAGCAATCGTCATCGGAAGGCGGTCCCAAAGCAGGGTTTGATTACCGGGTTGAAGGTGGTAATACGCAGAACCGAAACCGGTCAAAAGCACTCCGGCAAAGAATGTCAAATACATGGGCTGCAATTCGGACAATCCTCCCTGTATCCGACGTAGCGCGACCAACCGCATGCCGATGATACCGATAATGACAAACGGTAAACTGGACAACACATTGAAAAAGTTGGCAATGCCTAGGATGCGGCGCTGGTCGGCGAAATTATGGTAGGCCGCTTCCTGGGCAATGGGATCGAGACTAAAAACAGCGATTATTGCGACAACAATAATCGCCGGCATAATTGTTAAGCGGTTATCGGCAAGCATAAATGTAGAGCGTGGAAAAACAAAGGACAGATAGTAATCGCTCTTGTATGATTAGGATACACCTTGTTATTTCATGGAGTACCCTGATGTCTATCCTGCTCGCGTTAATCGCTTTCATTATCCTTGTCGCACTGTTTTTTATCGGCATTTACAACCGGCTCGTCAACTTACGCAACGGCGTTAAAAATGCGTTTTCCCAGATCGATGTCCAGCTGACCCGGCGTTACGACCTGATACCGAACCTGGTCGAGGCCGTTAAGGGTTATATGAAACACGAGAAGGAAACGCTGGACGCGGTTATCAGTGCGCGGAATGCCGCGGTAACGGGGCTTAAGGCCGCCGGGGCAAATCCTTCCGATCCCGAAGCAATCAGGCAACTGGCAGGCGCGGAGGCGGCGCTTCAGGGCAGTCTGGGCAAAATGTTTGCATTGGCCGAGGCTTATCCCGATCTCAAGGCCAATCAAAACATGATGCAGTTTCAGGAAGAGCTGGCGTCTACCGAAAACAAAGTGGCTTTTGCTCGGCAGGCTTTTAATGATGCGGTCATGATTTATAACAACGGCCGGGAGAATTTCCCCAACAATATTCTGGCCGGCATGTTTAATTTTAATGCTGCCGAGCACCTGGAAATAGAAGCGCCGGAAAAACGCGAAGCGCCAAAAGTTTCTTTTACTTAAAACCACTCCGGTTAAGCAGATGAATTTCTTTCAAAGCCAGGAAGATGCCCGCGGCAAGACCCGCACCCTGATATTGATGTTTGTGCTGGCCGTGCTTGCGATTGTCGCGGCGGTCAATTTGGTGATAACGGCTCTGGTCATTAATGCGGGCGATGAAACGGCAGCAACGACGCTTCCCGATTTCGACTGGATCATGAGTCATCTGCCGTTGGTTGGCGGCATTTCATTGGTCACTATCGGCTTCATCAGCTTGTCCAGCCTATACAAGATTGCGTCATTGAGTTCAGGCGGCGGCAAAGTCGCGCGCAGTCTGGGCGCTACGCTGATTACCGCGGAGACCAAGGATCCGTTGCGCCGCCGTTTGTATAACGTCGTTGAGGAAATGGCGATTGCGTCCGGTATTCCGATGCCGGAAGTTTACGTGCTGGAACGGGAGGCGGGCATTAACGCCTTTGCGGCAGGATTTACTACAGGCGATGCGGCGGTAACCGTCACTCGCGGTACGCTGGAAACGCTTTCCAGGGACGAATTGCAAGGCGTGATCGGGCATGAATTCAGTCATATCCTGAACGGCGACATGCGGCTGAACACGCGGCTGATGGGAGTTTTGTTCGGCATCCTGGTTATCGGCCTGATCGGCAGGGCGGTGTTGAACAGCGCCCGATACGGCGCTGTCCGCTCCGACAATTCCCGGCGTGACGGCGCCGGGGCTATTTATCTGGCCGGTTTAGCGCTGTTTTTGATCGGTTATATCGGCGTGTTTTTCGGCCAGCTGATCAAAGCGGCAGTGTCCCGGCAACGTGAATTTTTGGCCGACGCCTCAGCCGTGCAATTTGCCCGCCAGACCCAAGGCATTGCGGGCGCGTTAAAAAAAATAGCCGCCGCTCAGCAAGGCTCTGAGCTACAGACGGTCGATAGCGACGAAGTCAGTCATATGCTGTTTGCGACCGGGGCGTCATTCAATTCATTGCTGGCTACGCATCCGCCGTTACTCCGGCGCATCAAGGCCCTGGAACCGAATTTCGATGAGGCGGAAATAGACCGGCTTGCCGAGCAAATGCGGGGACAAATTCAAAACGGTTCGGAAGTTATTGAAGAAAGTACAGCAACGGCCGGTTTCGCGACGCAACACTTCGCCGTGACGCCGGATGCGGTGACTGAAACGGTCGGCATGCCCGACGAAGGACATATGCAGCTTGCTTCGAGCTTGAGGCGGTCAATACCCGAAAACCTGTATCGCGCCGCGCATTCCGGCACTGACGCCTTGCCGTTAGTCTTGGCGTTGCTGCTGGACGCCAACGAAGCCGTGCGCCGAATCCAATTAGACCTGATTGCCGAACAATTGGGCGGTACGGCGGTAATGGCTGCCGAAACGCTGCAACGGGAGATGCAAAAACCGGGGGCGGCGTTTCGTCTGTCCTTATTGCAAATCGCCTTCCCCTTGATTAAAAACCGGCCGCTGGAACAGCTTGAACGCCTAGCCGATCTGGTAGAGCGCTTGATCAAGGTCGATGGCGTCGTCGATACGTTCGAGTTCGCCTTGGGTTGCGTTTTAAAAACCCACCTGAATGATGCCGTTCAACCGCAGCATCGGCACGGTAATCTCCGTCTGACGCAGTTGCCCGAAGCGGTCGCTACATTGTTTTCTGTCGTGGCGAAGCAAGGCCATGCCGAAGCGGGTATCGCCGGCAAAGCTTACCAGCAAGGCATGGAATCTCTGGGACGCCATGAGCGGCGGATAAAAATGCTGATGGATACGGGACAATGGCCGGAGTATGCCCCTCCTGGGGATTGGGTTTTCTCCACAGATACTGCATTAAAAACGTTGGACGGATTACGGATGCTAGACAAACAAGCACTGATTTCAGCGCTGGTGCTGACAATCTCTCATGACGGTAAAGTTACCTCCGATGAGGCGGAGTTGTTGAGAGCGATATGCGCAACCCTGCATTTGCCTTTGCCGCCGTTTGTTTTTGATGCCGGCTGATAGCATTCGAATCGCTTTTGGTATATTCTCAATAACGTTGTGCGGTTTGCCTTGAAGGACTGTGAAAACGGAAAACCTGGGCAAAATAGTCAATAATTCATTTGAAGATGAGGAGCGGGCATGTCAGCAATAATATATATAGCAACGGTTATCTTTGTCGTTTATGTTGTCTATACGGTAGTGACGGATAAAGAAAAGGGCCGATGATAAGTGTCTCTAAGGTGTAAAGGCTTTGAAAATCCTCTATCTTAGCGTCGCCCCGGTTTTATTTTGACGATGAGTTGAGGTGGTTTTTCGGTTACCTCCGGCGCTCATGGAATTGAAAAGACTGACGAATGCCGGTAAGAAATTGTCGCGTTAAACCGAACGAACGCAATCAGTTTGACCGGAAACAATTAAATTTCTTCCACCATCTACGCCCCTAGGATCAGGGTTTCATGATGGCTATCGATGATGCAGGAATTCCGGCGTTTGCTGCATTGCCCCAATGTTTTGAGAGCCGGGAGCATGCACGATCGTTCATTGGCTATGAGTTATGTTCCTGGGCTTTGGGCTAAGGATGGAAATACGGGCAGTTCAGGTACAATACAACGGGCGTCATTTCAATGTAGCCTTCACCCATTATCGAATTATCCGGGCGTTTATTAATGGGCCCAAACTGTCTACGCCATAAAATTTACATTTATTTTCAATGACCCGAACCGCCATAGATTTATCTCATCGCCTGAAAAAGCTACCCTTAACCCGGCTTTTTCTGTTTTGTATTTTCTTCTCCATAGCCGCGACGGAGATTATCGTCGGAGCAATGGGCTTGCTTCTGAAAGGGGAGATTACCTACGATTACCTGTTGACCGGATTTTTTGCGTCTCTTTGCGTTGCGGCGCTGGTTTCCTCCGTACTGATTTTTTTCCTGAACTTACATCGCTTGGACAAAGATGCGCTGCGCACCAGCGAAGAGCGCTGGAAATTCGCGTTGGAAGGTGCGGGAGACGGCGTATGGGACTGGAATTTGCAAACCGGCGAGGTCTTTTTTTCCCCGCGTTGCAAGGAAATACTCGGATATGATGAGGATGACTATGAAAGCCGGATTTTGAGTTGGGAATCGACGATCTATCCTGACGATTTCCAACGCGTGATGAGCGAGTTGCAGGCTCATCTGGACGGCGATACAGACAGTTACAGCAATGAGCACCGCGCACGATATAAGGATGGAAGCTGGAAATGGCTGCTGACGCGCGGCAAGGTGATCGACCGGGATGCAAACGGCAAAGCCTTGCGCATGATCGGTACGCAGACTGACATTAGCCTGCGCAAGCAGGCCGAGGAAGCGGTACAACTGGCGGCGCTGGTGTTCGAAAACGGCAGCGAGGGTATGGTGGTGACCGGCGCAGACGGCACCATCGTTGCGATCAATCCTTCTTTCACGCAACTGACGGGATACACGCCGGAAGATGTCATCGGTAAAAACCCGAAAATCCTCCAATCCGGCCGTCAGGATGCCATGTTTTACCAGGCTATGTGGCGCAAGCTCGTCACTACGGGGCACTGGGAAGGCGAAATATGGAACCGCCGCAAGAACGGTGAGGTTTATGCCGAATGGCTTAGCATCAATTCCATCTTCAACAGCGATGGCTCGGTAAACCGCCGGGTTGCGTTGTTCTCCGATATTACCAAGCGAAAACAGTCGGAAGAACTGATTTGGCGGCAAGCCAACTTCGATCCATTGACCGGACTGCCCAATCGCAGTATGTTCCGTGACCGTCTGGAGCAGGCGGTCAAGAAAACCCATCGTGTCAATTCTTCCTTGGCGTTGATGTTCATCGATCTCGATCGCTTCAAGGAAATTAACGACACGCTGGGACACGAAGTAGGCGACGCGCTGCTTGTGGATGCGGCGCAACGCCTGATCCATTGCGTGCGCGATACCGACACCGTGGCGCGTCTGGGCGGCGACGAGTTCACCGTCATCCTCGGCGATTTGGACGCTATCGACAGCGCCGAACGCATCGCTCAATCGATTTTGAACAGCTTGGCCCAACCGTTCCAATTAGGTAGTGAAAGATCCCAGATATCGGCCAGCATCGGCATTACGTTTTATCCTAAGGACGCCACTGAACTCGAGGATTTACTCAAAAACGCCGATCAAGCTATGTATGCCGCCAAGGATAAAGGCCGCAACGCATATTGCTGCTTTACTCCATCGATGCACGACGCCATGCTGAACCGGATACAACTGACCGCGGACTTGCGCGAGGCCCTCGCCGAAAACCAGTTCCAGGTGTATTACCAACCTATTGTGGATATTACGACCGGCGCCATCAGTAAAGCGGAGGCGTTGATCCGTTGGCTGCATCCCGTGCGCGGCCTTATAAGTCCCGATGATTTTATCGCTTTGGCCGAAGACACCGGACTCATTACCGAAATTGGCGCGTGGGTGCTTCGCACCGCCTGTTCCCAGGCCAAGGCATGGCGCAATCAGGGGCAGCCGTCATTGCGGATTGCGGTGAACGTCTCGGCCCGGCAGTTCCATGATATGCATTTCATAGATACCGTGAGCGCCGTGCTGATAGAAACCGGCTTGCCGCCCGAAGCGCTGGAGCTGGAGATTACCGAAGGCATGATGATGCATAACATGGAACATACCATTGCTGTCATCCAGACATTACGGGTACTGGGGGTGCAAATTTCCGAAGACGACTTCGGCACCGGCTATTCAAGTCTGAACTATCTAAAGCAGTTTCCGATCCATACGCTCAAGATCGACAAGTCGTTCATCCGGGATATTGGCAGCGATCCTGACGACGCCGCGTTGGTAATCGCCATCATCGCGATGGCGAAAAGCCTGCGTCTTTCGATAGTCGCCGAAGGCGTGGAGACAGAGCAGCAGCTTGCCTTCTTGCGCGACCAAGGTTGCACCCAGTGTCAGGGTTACTTGTTCGCCAAACCGATGCCGGAACAAGAGTTTGGGGCTTTCTTGGCGGGGCCGCGCAAAGATTGATATATTCTGCGCGACTCTGATATTTATCGAAAATAACCAACCGGGGCTGTTTTAGGCCAAATCCAGCTCGCGCGTCGAGTCCAGCAACTGTTCGGCCAATTGTTTACCCGCTTCTATCAACGGATGAATAACGAAAGTGGCCCCCAATCGATACAGTTCGCTTTCCTCGTCGTTGTGAAAACAAACGGTGCCGATACTGCCGGCGAATTTAAGGCTTTTTAACTGCTTGATCGACGACGATCTTGCTTCAAATTCCGGCATGGTCAGGATAATCCCTTTGACTTTTTCCAAGGGCAGCGTCTCCCATAGCGCAGAGTCTTCAGCATCACCGTAAATCACCCTTCGCCCGTCGGCAAGCAAGTTTTTTAGATTGATAGGGTCGGCATCCAAGCCCAGCACGCGCATATCCTGCTGCTTAAAAGCGAGATAGGCCGACATGCCGGTGCGGCCCATGCCCACCACCAGCCATTCCGCTCCCCCGATGCTGCTGGGTAGTCTGTCCAGATGTTCGACCTTACGTTCAAAACGGACTAATCCCGGTTCCAGAAAGGAAAAGATACGGTGTGAAAAGCGATTTAATGGCGCCGCAATAGCCAAGGAAAGCGCAACCGCCAGACCGATGACTGCTTCCCAAGCGGGGGGAAGCAGTTCCGCCTTGACGACCACACTCGAGGTGATCAACGCAAACTCACTGTAAGTCATCAACGCCAGCGCGGAAACAAAAGCCGTGCGTGCGCGTAAGCCGACCAGCAAAAATAACGCAAAGAAAAGAATGCCTTGCAATGGCAATAGAGATAGCAGCTCAAACACTTGTATGACTTCGTCATAACCCGGCAAATCGGCCAAGCCGATTTGAAGGAAAAATGCGGCTAAAAAGGTTTCTTTTAACCCCCATAGTTTTTTAGAGAGATCGTCTATGTCGGGGTGCCCAGCCAGCATAACGCCCATCAGCAATGCGCCAATATCGCTGGAAATACCGACCTTTTGCGCCAATACGCCGCCTGCCAATGCCAGTACTATGCCCAATAACAATTTCAATTCATCGTCGCGGCTGGCGTTAAGCAATCGATACGCCAAAGGGCGGAGAAAAGGCAACAGCAGAAGGCACAGGGCCCAAGGCGACGGTTGTTTGTTATTGGCGACAGCCAGCAGGCCGATGGCGACAATATCTTGTAAAATCAATATGCTTAGTACATCCCGGCCGTACAAGGTGGATAGTTCGCCGCTGTCTTCCAATACTTTAATCGCGAGCACTGTACTGGAAAAAGCCAAGCTCACGCCTATCACTAAGCCGCCGGTAACCTGCCCATTAAAACCAAAGTAGACCAGTGCGGAAACCAGGGTGACGATAAGCAAGTGCAAGGTGCCGACACTAAGCACTTCGCGTCGCAACAACGAAGAAAGCTTCAACTTCAGGCCGACCGTAAATAAGAGGAGTTCAATGCCGATATCGGCTAAATGACTGAGCGTTTCGTTGGGTTCAACGCCGGAAAGATTTAACGCGTATCCCGCCATCAGGTAGCCTACCAAAGGGGGTAAATGCAATCGGCTGGATATTAATCCTGCCAGATAAGCGGCGCCGACCCAAATTAATTCCATAATAAATCCTGTTTCTATAAGTACAATTGCTGATCTATGATAGCGCAAATTTTGTTTAGAATAGAACGGCCTAGTCAAAACTAGGATAAAGTAAGTTATCAGGAACGTTTTTAAACCTGAAAAGCTGACGTTGTGGCGGCAAAGGAGAACATGTGCTTAATAAGATAATCCACGACGCGCTGATGATCTGGGTAACCATTGAACCGATTGGGACTGTTGTGCTTTTTGCGGCGCTGGCTTCGGGACTTTCGGCAAGAGAACGCAAAAAAATTGCAACAAGGGCGATTGCTTACTCGGCTATCGTTTTGCTTGGCGCAATTCTTATAGGGCAAATCCTGCTCGCTGCGATGAACATTCAGCTTATTTCGTTGCAAATTGCCGGCGGCATCATTTTATTTCTTTTTGGACTCCAGATGATTTTCGGCCGAGCGGTAACCACTTTTAGCCAGTCTGAGGCCGGGCACGATATTGCGGTGTTTCCGCTGGCAATACCTTCCATTGTGGGACCGGAAGCTATCATGGTGGTGATTTTACTCACCGACAATTACCTCTATTCCGTCGCCACGCAGGCGATAACGGCCGGGATAATGCTCGGCGTCTTGGCGGTTACTTACCTATTAATGCTGCTCGCGGAGCATCTTCTGCGTATCATCGGGAAGAACGGCGCTGCGATACTGGAGCGTATTATGGGAATAATCCTAGCCACACTGTCCGTAGATTTAGTTATCGATGCGTTTTGGACTCTTCCAAAGCCGTAACAGGATGCGGATCAGGCATGGGAGGCAGGCGGGCGTGTTAAATTAAGTCGCCGGGAGCGGCGTAACTGAAGCGCGAGTGCCTTTGCGGCCGGCTTTATTGCTGTGGGGAATAAACTTAAGCACGAAACAACCGTCTAATTTCAGATGCCGGGGCGTAGTTCATCAATATTCTACGAATGATATGATTTATCGACTTTTAGCAGATTCCGTCCTGATTCTTCATCTCCTGTTTATCGGCTTCGTCGTTTTCGGCGGATTTTCCGCGTTACGTTCTCCCCGGATTGCGCTAGCCCATATACCGGCCGCCTGCTGGGGCGCATTTATTGAGCTGACCGGCGGGCTGTGTCCGCTTACCGTGATCGAAGTCGAATTTCGCCGGCTTGCCGGAGACGCCGGTTATTCGGGTAGCTTTATCGAGCATTATCTTTTGCCCGTGATCTATCCTGCCGGCCTTACCGGAGACATTCAATTTGTGCTGGCGGCTTTGGTGATACTGATCAACGCTGCGATATACGGTTGGCTTGTTTACCGGAAGCGCGGTTCCCGGTTCCAATAGTTTGTCGAAGGGGGAAGTCTGTGGCTGGGGTGCGCGCAGCTTCAACGGTTTTTGTGCCTCAACCCGGAACGAGAGGGTTGAGCGTTGATCCATAGCAATAACGGAGAAGGCAATATGAAACAACTGCGGCTTGCGATCATCGGTCTGGGAAATTTGGGGCGCAAATGCGCCGATCTCATTTCTGCCGATCAAACCACGGAGCTGACGGGTATTGTCAAGCGCATCGTCGCTTCCTCGGATTCCGAGTCTAAAGTGCCTGTCGTTACCCACATCAGCGAGTTGGCGGAAGTTGACGCCGCACTGATCTGTGTCCCGCCGGACGCGGTCGTGGACGTTGCCAAAGGTCTTTTGCAACGCCGGGTTCCGGTCGTGGAGTGCGCGCGTTTCCACGATGAGGCTTTTGTTAAGCATAAGTTGGAAATTCACCGGAGCGCGCTGCTGCACAAAGTCCCCGCTATTGTCGGCGCGGGATGCGATCCTGGCGCGCTTTCCCTGTTCCGCAGTTATTTTGCGCTACTGGCCCCTCACGGTCATACTGAAACCAACCTGCACACTGGAGTCAGCCTGCATCATACGCTGGCGGCGGAGGGCGTCAAAGGCGTCAAAAAAGCACTGGCGACCGAACTTAAATCCGGCGCAACGCTTCAATGCTATGTCTATGTCGAATTGGATGAATCGGCGGACGAGGCCGGGGTGGAGCGCGCCATCGTAAACGATCCGCTGTTTCTGGACGAGCAAACGCTGGTATTGCCGGTACCGAGTATCGCCGAGCTGGAAGAAACAAACCGCGGCGTGACGCTCGCACGCCTCAGCTCACCTGCCGACGTCGGTCATTGCTCTTTTTTACTGGAAGCGCGTTTTGACGAGACTGGGCTTGCCGCGAGGATGATGCTTGCCGCCGCGCAATCGTTACCGGCTCTGCAAGCGGGCGCTTATTCGCCGCTTGACCTGCCTGTCGGCGCGCTATGGGGCGGATTGCGTTCAGCCGGGGAAAAGAAGTGGGTGTAAATCGGCTGCTTTTAGCGCATCATATCAGCATGAGTCGGGATGTTTGTGCTTATTGCTGTAAGGAGCGGGCTTGTTGCCGGTTTTGCTACAGTTCTACCTTAACTTAAGTGGAGGATTGACAATGGCTATTGGTGAATTTTGCAATCGCGACGTGGTGTTCGCGACCAGGGAAATGAGTCTGCCGGAAGCGGCGCAATTGATGCGCGAATACCATGTCGGCGATCTGGTGGTCGTCGACGATGTTGGCGGTAAGAGGGCGCCGGTCGGCGTGGTGACAGACCGCGATATAGTCATCGAGATTATTGCTAAATCGCTGAATCTCGATGAGTTTAGCGTGGGCGACATCATGGCTCCGCAACTGGTCAGCGTGCAGGAAACCGAAGGCGTATTTGAGACGATACGGCTGATGCGGACCAAGGCAATTCGCCGTATTCCTGTGCTTAATTCGGAGGGCGGGCTTGCCGGCATCGTGTCGGCAGACGATATACTGGAGCTTCTGGCCGAGGAAATGACCGAACTGGCCAAGGTCGCTCCGCGCGGACAAGAGCGCGAGGCTAAACTAAGAACTTAATCAACGCAGGCTGATTGAGTGCGATGGGCCTGATGTACAAGCCCATCAATCGGTTTAGCACCGGGTCCAATCACGCATCAAGCGGATCATTTATCTTTTGATTTGAACTTATTATAAAAGCCTTTCAGTTTTCCCGGCTTCTTTGCGGCCGGTTTCGATGCTTCGTCAGGAGTAGCCGGTTGTTGCGCCTCAGCCGATGTTAACGGCTGGAATTCTTTTTCATCCGCTTTTGTAGCGCTCCACTGCGGTTCTGTTTTAACCGGTTGTTGTTTTTTACCGAACAGGTTTTTGATTTTGCCCAGCGAACCTTTGGCGGGTGCAGCCGGTGATTGTTCTATATTCAATACCACAGGCGGCGCTTCTTCGACGACCGGTTCCGGTTTTATCTCTGGCGGTATGCGCGTGGATACGACGAACTCAATTTGCGTATCTTCATTCTGCAGGGTAACTGCGGCCAGAGGTTCTTCATTAACCTGCGGCGCCAAAGTAACCTGCCCCGGTTCCGCAACAATCGGGGTATCCGCAATTTTGGGGCTTTCTTGCAACTGCACCGGCGGTTCTATGATATTAACCGGTTTTATCGTTTCCGGTTCTGCGGGGCGGGGTGCATCAGTGCGGTATTGTTTCAGGGTATCGGTCAATGCCTGATGGGCGTTATCCTGATGTTGAAGCATCGTTTTTTGCTGTTCAAGCGCCTGCTCCAGTTTTGAAAGCTGATGGGTGTGGGCGGCTAATGTTGTCTGCAAAGCTTGAAAAAGACCTTCTTTTTCGGCCAGTTTCGCCGACTCCGCCTTATAAGCTTGCTGTAATTCGGTTTTCGCCTGCTGCTCGGAACGCAGACGCTCTATTAATTGGCCGATGACTTTGTCATGTTGCTGCCATAACGCGTCCGCTTTCATGTCTTCGCTCGCAAGCAGAGGGCGCTCGCCAAGATCAAAGCTTGTCGCCAGCGTCTGAATAATTCCGGCAATCTGCTGGTTGCGTTGATAGATCAGTTGTTCAACCGCTAAAGCCCGTTGCGTTTCGTCTTGAGCCGCTTGCTGGGCTTTTTCCATTTGTTCGGTAGCCGCGGCTAATTCTTCCTGATTTTGCAGTAGCTGTTGTTGAGCGGCATTTAGATTTTCGATGCCGGCTTTTTCACAGGCGACTTTTCCTCTTTTTAATGCGGCAATCCTGATGCTGTAAAATATCGCGGTCAGCAGCCAGATTGCTGTTGCGAACGCTACCGTAACGGACAATGGGTTGTTCATGGCAAAAAAATACCATTCGGGAAACATTGCTTTGATAAGGGGTAGGTATGTTTGCATGGGAGTTCCTCAATAATAAGACTATTGCATATTGTACCCGGAGCATTGTTCGCGACGCTGATATTTTTAACGTAGACGTGTTTATTTAGCCAAAGCAGGGTTCGCTTCCCAGCCGCCGCCCAACGCTTTGTAAAGCGCCGCCAGCGCGGTTGCCGTGGCGGTTTCGCTCTGGGCCAGGCGATCCTGGTCCTGCAACAGACGCGATTCGGAATCCAGTACCGTCAGGAAATCCGAAACGCCTTCCGCAAAGCGAAGATGCGCCAGGTCATGCGCCCTTTCGCTGGCTTGGGCCGCCGAGGTTAGCAAGTCCCGCCGAATTCGCGTCCGGTTGTAATTCACCAACGCGTTTTCCGTTTCTTCCAAAGCGTTCAGCACCGTTTGTTCGTACTCGGCCAGACTGGCTTCGGCGCGGGCATCCGAGGCTTTAATGCGGGCATACACGCGGCCCAAATCCAGCGCCGCCCAACTGATCTTGGGACCGACCGAGTAAGCGTCGGAACCCACTGCGCCGAGCCCGGACATGGTGCTGGCTTCGAGAGAGATGCTGCCGACAAACGTCACCCTGGGGAAAAGATCGGCAGTGGCGACGCCGATGCGAGCGGTAGCCGCCGCCAGGGTCCGCTCGGCGATACGAATGTCGGGACGGCGGCGCAACAGCTCCGCGGGCCGGCCGATGTCGATATTTGCGGGAATTTTGGGCAAGGGTGCGGGTTTGGACAGTTTTTTCGTCAACGCGCCCGGAAGCTGCCCGGTCAGCACGCTGAGCCGGTGCATAGCTTGGTAAATGGCGCTTTCCAGTGGCGGAATGCCGGCCTTGGTGGAATCGAGCTGGGCTAACGCCCGCGAAGTGTCGAGTTCAGTCCCGCGGCCGCCTTCCAATCTGATGCGGGTTATTTCCAGTGTTTCGGCTTGGTTGTGGGCGTTCTTTTCCGCGGTTGCCAACTGGTTTTGCAGGCCCCGTAATTCGAAATAGTTTCTGGCTACCTCGGCGATCAGGCTGACGCCGAGATCCCGAAGGCTGGCTTCCTGCGCATCGACTTCGTCGCTGCTGGCCTCCACGTCACGGCGGACGCGGCCAAACAAGTCGAGTTCCCAAAACGCATCGAAGCCCGCATTGTAGAGTTTTATTTCGCGGGGCGCGTAATTCAGGTTGTTTAACGCGCCGAGACTGCGTTTCGAGTCCGTATAATTGGCGTGCGAGGTCACCGTAGGCGCCAGATTCAATCCTGCTTGCAGGTACAGAGCCCGTGCCTCGAGCAGATTGGCGCGGGCGGCCTGGAGATTACGGTTGTGCTGCACCGTAAGATCGACAAGTTCGGTTAGCTCCTTGTCTTCAAACAGTTTCCACCATGCTGCTTCCACGCCCTTTTCAGAAAACTCAGGCAGGGCGGCATTAGAGAAAGTTTGGCCTGCTTCGGTGGCCGGGGTCTTGTAATCGGGTCCTACCGCGCAGGCGCTCAGTGCTGCGACGCACAGGAAAGCCTGTCCCCAAATTAAGCTGCGTTCAATCGCAACGGATAAGGTATTGCCGCGTTGCAGGGGAGGGTGAAGTTCTGCGGAGTGCATAGTTATTCCTTGGTTGATAAGTCGGGGCCGGACACAGGCTCATGCGGCATCAAGACCGGGGCCTTGCGCTTTGAGGCTTGCCAGCGTTGCGCCAAGCCCTGAGCGATCACGTAAAAGACCGGCGTTAACAGAAGACCGAACAGCGTCACCCCCAACATGCCGCTAAACACCGCAGTACCCAGCAGCTGCCGTGATTCCGCTCCCGCCCCTTGGGCTTTGACCAGCGGAAACACGCCCATGATGAAAGCGAAGGAGGTCATCAAGATGGGGCGTAGCCGTATCCGCGACGCTTCCACCGCCGCATCGAAACGGTTAATCCCGTCCTCTTGCCGCCGCTTTGCAAACTCGACGATCAGGATAGCGTTCTTGCTGGATAAACCCACCAGTACGATAAATCCGATCTGGGTGAAGATGTTGTTGTCCATATCGCGCAACCATACGCCGGCCAACGAAGACAGAATACACATGGGCACGATCAGGATCACCGCAAACGGTAACGACCAGCTTTCATACAGGGCTGCCAAGGCTAAAAACACAAAGATCACGCTTAGCGGGAAAACCAGCATGGCGACGTTTCCGGCTAATACCTGTTGCAGGCTGAGTTCGGTCCATTCAAAGTCGAAGCCGGGCGGCAGTTCCGCGTCCATCAGTTTATTCATGATGGTAATCGCCTGGCCGGAACTGACTCCCGGCAAGGTGGCGCCGTTAATTTCCGCTGTCGGGTACATGTTGTAATGGCTGATGTTGTTGGGGCCGGTAATTTTCTTAACCGACATCAGCGACCCGAGCGGCACCATGCCGCCTTGATTATTCCGCGTCTTCAGCTCGGCGATGTCCGACGGTTCCATCCGAAACTCCGAGTCGGCCTGCGCCACGACCTGATAGGTTCTGCCAAAATTGTTGAAATCATTGACATACATGGAACCCAGATAGATCTGCAAGGTATCGAAAACTTCTTTCAACGGGACATCCATCGATTTGGCGCGGGTGCGGTCGACGTCCAGGAAAAGTTGCGGCACTTCCGCACGGAAGGTCGTAAACAGTCCGGCCAATCCCGGTTGCTGATTGCCTTTGGCGATCATCTCGTTGGTCGTGCTCTGCAACGCGGCAATACCGGCATTGGAGCGGTCCTGGACTTGCAGCTTAAAACCGCCCACCGAACTCATGCCCCGGATCGGGGGCGGCGCAAATACGGCGATTTGGGCGCCTTCGATTTGAGAAAGACGCTGCTGGAGGTCTTTGATTATAGCGGTGGAGTGAAGCTCAGGATGGCCCGAGCGCTGTCCGAAGTCATCCAGCGTCGCGAACATCGTGGCGACGTTGGATTGGCTGGAGCCGCTCAGGATCGAAAAGCCGGAGTAGGCAATCAAATGTTTGACTCCTTCCGTTTCCAGGATAATACCGGTGGCCTTCTGGACCACTTCCTGAGTGCGCGCAAGAGAAGCTGCGTCGGGCAGTTGCGCATACATAATCAGGTAGCCCTGGTCTTGCGGAGGAATGAAACCCGTCGGCACTTTTTCAAAGGCCAGGAAATTAAGTCCATTGAGGCCGATATACAGCACCCCTACAACCGCGGTCATGCGAATCAGTCTGCCGACCAGCCGTGCGTAGCCTTCGCTGAAAGAGTCGAAGAAGCGGTTGAAGCGGACGAAGAACCAGCCGAACAGGTGGTCAACCAGCCGCGTGAGCCGGTCCTTGTCGCCGTGCGCCCGATCCAGTAACAGCGCGCACAGGGCCGGACTTAAGGTCAGTGAATTGAATGCCGATATGACGGTGGACACTGCGATGGTTAGAGCGAATTGCTTGTAGAAAGCGCCCGAAACGCCGGTGATGAAGGCGGTCGGTACGAACACGGCGACCAGCACCAAAGCCGTCGCGATGATAGGGCCTACCACTTCTTCCATAGCCTTGCGGGTGGCGTCCCTGGCCGATAATCCCTCGGCGATGTGGCGCTCCACATTCTCCACCACTACGATGGCGTCATCCACCACGATGCCGATAGCCAGCACCAGGCCGAACAATGACAAGGTGTTAAGCGACAAGCCTAATGCCGACATTACCGCGAAGGTGCCGATCAAAGATACCGGTACGGCGAGCAACGGAATGATGGTGGCGCGCCAGTTCTGCAAAAATATCACGACCACGAGCACGACCAGAAGGATGGCTTCAAGCAGGGTTTTGATGACGGCGTCGATGGATTGCTCGACAAATATAACGGTGTCATAAACAATCGTGTAATCAAGGCCTTGGGGAAAGCGCGGCTTGAGTTTCTCCATGGTTTCTATGACCGCTTTTTTTGTTTCCTGGGCGTTGGAGCCGGGCAGCTGGAAGATGGCGAGGCCCACCGAAGGTTCGCCGTCCATCAGCAGTCCCGAATTGTAGTCCTTGGCGCCCAGCTCGATGCGGGCCACGTCCTTCAGATAGGTCACTTGGCCATCTTTGCCCTTCTTAATGACGATTTCGGCGAACTGATCAGGCGCCATGAGCCGTCCCGTGGTACTGACCGTATATTGGAAATCGACGTTCTCCTTTGTCGGTTGTTGGCCGACTACGCCCGCCGCAACCTGGATGTTTTGCTCGCGGATAGCGTTGACCACGTCACTGGCGGTCAGGTTGCGGGCGGCGATTTTTTCCGGATTCAGCCAGAGACGCATACTGTAGTCGCGGGCGCCGAAAATCAGAATTTCACCGACGCCGGGCAGCCGCGCCAGGGTATCCTTGATTTGCAGCAACGCGTAGTTACTTAAATAAACGCTGTCGTAGCGCTTGTCCGGGGAGATCAGGTTGACGACCAGGCTCAAGTCCGGGCTGCGTTTCTTGACGCTGATGCCTTGCCGGCTCACTTCCTGAGGCAGCCTGGGATCGGCCAATGCCACGCGGTTTTGCACCAGCACCTGGGCCTTGTCGAGGTCGGTGCCCGGCTTGAAAGTAATCGTCAGCGCCATGCTGCCGCTATTGGACGACTGGGAGGACATATACAGCATGTCCTCGACGCCGTTCACTTCCTGCTCGATAGGCGTGGCCACGGTTTCGGCCACCACCTGGGCGTTGGCGCCGGGATAGACCGCGCTGACCACGACGGTGGGAGGCGCAATCTCGGGATATTGGGCAATAGGCAGGCCGATCAGCGCAAGTCCGCCGACCAAGATAATGATGATGGATAACACCGCCGCAAAAATCGGGCGGTCGATGAAAAAGTGAGTGAATCGGTTCATGGTCTACTTTGCTCCATCTTGCTTGGTCAGCGAGATGCGTTCAGGATTCACCTTAATGCCCGGTTTGAGTTTCTGGATGCCTTCGGTAACAATCCATTCGTCGGGCTTTAACCCCTCGGTAACCACGCGGGAATCGCCGATATGCGCACCCAGCGATAGTTTGCGGTATTCCACTTGGTTTTCCTGATTGACTACCCAGATAAACTGCTGCGCCTGGTCCGTACCGATAGCCCGGTCGGGAATCAATATCGCGGGGTACGGAGCGCTGCCGCGAACCCGCATGCGGGCAAAAAAGCCGGGACTTAACAATCCATCCGGGTTGGCGAATACACCCCGCATGGTCAGGGTACCCGTGGCCGCATCTTCACGCGGCGAGATATAATCGAGTTGGCCCAGGTGGGGGAAGTTAACCTCATCGGCCACAGCCAACTCGACCGGCGTGTGTTCATCGCCCATGTTGCCCGTACCTCCTTTCTGAGCTTGGCGCCGGTATTTCAGTACCGAGCGTTCGTCCGCATCCACGTAAACATAAACAGGGTCGGTGGAGACGATAAAGGTCAACAGGGTTGGATCCGATCCGCCGCCGTTGACCACGTTACCGGCGGTGATTAATTCGCGGCCGATCCGTCCGTTTATCGGGGAGCGCACCTGGGTATACTCCAGATTTAACCGTGCCGTGTAAACATTGGCCTCAGCAGACTGAACGGCGGCAAGTGTTTCGCGCAGCCCCTTACTGCGGGCGTCATGCTCCTCTTCGGAAATGGCTTTGGCGCGAAACAAACGCTCGGCGCGCGCCAGGTCGTTTTTTGCCAATTCGTGCCGGGATTTAGCGCCTTCCAGTTCAGCTACGGCATAGTTCAACTGAGCGGTGAAGGGTTTCGGGTCGATCTGGAACAAAAGGTCGCCTTTTTTTACCTGGTCGCCTGCCTTGAAGTTGACTTTATCCAGGTAGCCGCTGACCCGCGCGCGCACGTCTACCGATTCCACGGCTTCGATACGCCCGGTGTATTCGTCCCATTCAGTAACTTGCTGGGACACAGGCTGCGCGATTTTGACATTGGGCGCCGGGCGCTGATTAGAGCCGGGATCGTCTTGATTTCCGCACCCGACCAGCGCCAGCAGGGTGACGGCGGCAAGCATGCCGTTTCGTGTGCGCTGCATTGACCTTTTCGGGATGTTCAAACGATGGATAGCAACCGATAGATACATTTCTTTTTTCATCGTCTTTACACCCTGATATTTGATAGCAATAAATGATAAGATACATTATCATTTAATCTAAGGTATCCTACTGTTTTAGTCAACTAATTTTGTGAGTGCTACACCATGATTAAATGCGGGCGCCCCCGAAAAGGGGAAGAATGCCTAAGCCGCGACCGGCTGTTGGACACAGCCTTCAGCCTTTTCCTTGAAAACGGCTACGGCAACCTCAGTTTGGAAACCATCGCGCGGGATGCGCGCGTGTCAATGCGGACTATCTATAGTCAGTTCGGCGGTAAGGCCGGATTATTCGGTGCTGTGATCAAGCGCTGCAGCGACCAATTCGTCACCAGCCTGTCGGAGGAAAATGTTCTGGAGAATTCTCCAGAGGAAGCATTAATTTCTTTTGCCAAGCAATTCCTGTATCGGATCACAAGGCCGGAGGTGGTGCGTATGCGCACCATACTGATTGGCGAGTCGCTGCGATTTCCCGATCTTGCCACTCAATTCTATGAGCAAGGGCCGCAACGCACTCTCGATCATCTCACGCAGTTTTTCGCCCGGCAGCAGCAAACGGGGTATTTTGCGGCGGTAGATCCGCATTTTCTTGCCGACCATTTCTTGAGCGCATTACGCAATGGACGGTTTCAAAAGCTGCAACTGGGTTTGGAACCAACACCCGACGAAGCGGAAATCGATGTTTGGGTCCGGCAGTCCGTTGGCCTCTTCCTGCGCGGTTGCCTGAATAATGTGAGGGGATAGTTTTTGCTGAGGCTTGTTACTCTACATTAATAAATTAATATAACTTAATAAAAAACCATCAAATATTGATTTTTTCGCCATATTGTCTACTCTTTGTAATGACTGAGGTTAGCTTGGGGAAAAATCATGAAAATGGCTATTTTCTTAAAGACGATATTGACGGCTATTATTGTTCTTTGTTATTCGATGCCCGTGCATGCGGTTCCTGTAAAGACATTTAAAAAGACGGCTCCGCCTGCTAAATTAATATTAACATTGCCGAATCAATGGCTCGCGGCAGAAAAAACAAGCGGATTAATGAATGCGGCGACGCGCGACAGCGACACCGAAGCTCAAGCGTTTGCATTAAAGAGAAAACCGGTTAACGTGAATTGCAATATGGATGTTATTCAGAACACGGTAGGCGAGGCTCCCCTCAGCAATCGGCTCTTTGGGAAATGCGGCCTTCATTACCATTATTGAAGAAACCGTGAGTTTTCTTGTCCGGCCTTGCATCTTTACAAGGCTAATAATTACGGCGCAATCATGCCGTTTTGCAGGTAACCTTCGTCATAATTGAAAACGATATTTGCGTCAGGCAATATCAGCTTTTCGTTCTTGTTTTTGTAATCAAGACGAAACAACATATCTTTAATCACGTTGATGCGGGCGGATTGTTTATCGTCAGCCCTGACAACAGTCCAGGGCGCGTTGATGTGATGGGTTCTGGCAAGCATGATGTTGCGGGCCAGACTGTATTCATCCCAATACTTAGTCGCCGCTTTATCGATGGGACTGCTTTTCCATTGCTTGAGCGGGTTTTGCTCCCGGTCTTCCAGGCGTTTTTTTTGTTCATCCCGGCTAATATCCAGATAATATTTCAGCAGTTTAATGCCGGATCGAACCAGCATCTGCTCGAAGTCGGGTACGGTTTCAAGAAACTCATGGTATTGCTCATCGGTGCAAAATCCCATGACGCGTTCCACTCCCGCGCGGTTGTACCAGCTGCGGTTGAACAGCACCATTTCCTGAGTGGAGGGAAGGTGCGCCGCGTAACGCTGAAAGTACCAACTGCTGTTGTCCCGGTCAGAAGGTTTGCCGAGAGCCACCGTGCGCGTTTCACGGGGGCTCAAATATTGGGTAATGCGTTTTATCGTGCCGTCTTTTCCACCGGCGTCGCGGCCTTCAAAGATAATTAGAATCTTATCGTTATGCTTGATAATATGATTCTGGAGCTTGACCAGCTCGATTTGCAATTGGTGTAGCGTTTTTTTGTATTCTTTCCGGTTCATTATTCTTTTTCCATTTCCGCCGTATAGCTTCCGTAGCGCGCAGCGCCATTAAGTTTCGCGCGTTTATACAACGCATTTTGCGCAGCCTTGATATTTTCCGGTTTTCCTTGCCACGCTTGCAGCACCGGTTGCTGCAATGCCCGTCCGTAAGAAAAGCTTAATTGCCACGGTGCATTGCCGGCCATCGCATTCATGGCATTAAGATTTACCGTGGCTTCCTCAGGCGTTTGTCCGCCGGAAAGAAAATTAATTCCAGGCATTGCCGCGGGGACGGAACGGCGCAACTGCGCAAGGGTTTTTTCGGCAATTTCTTCAGGACTTGCTTTGTTTTGAGCGTTTTTACCCGGCACCACCATGCTGGGCTTGAGTACGATATATTCCAGTTCCACACGATGCCTGTGCAAGGCATGGAATACGGCATGTTGGACAGCTTCCGTCACTTCAAGGCAGCGCTCAATGGTGTGGTCGCCGTCCAGCAACACTTCCGGTTCGACAATAGGTACGATGCCCAGTGACTGGCAAATCGCGGCGTAACGCGCCAATACCTCGGCATTAGCGGTTATGCCGAGCGGAGTCGGATTAAGTGCGCTGATGGAATAAATCTCGCGCCATTTGGCGAATCGGGCGCCATGTTCTTTGTAGCCCGTCAGTCGTTCAGCCAGTCCGTCCAGGCCTTGGGTAATTAAATCGCCGGCTGCATTTGCCAGGGGCAGGGTGCCTTTATCCACTTTGATGCCCGGTACTATGCCTTGTTCGGCCGCCACTTGCGGAAGCAGCTTGCCGTCATCGGTTTTTTGCTCCAGGGTTTCTTCAAACAGGATAACGCCGCTGATGAATTCGCCTAAGCCCGGCGTAGTCAGCAGTAATGAGCGATAAGCGCGGCGGCTTTCCTCGGTTGATTCTACATTGATCGCTTTAAAGCGCTTGGTCATGGTCGGGTGGCTCTCATCGGCGGCCAGTATGCCTTTGCCCTTGACAACCAGGTCGGTAATTGTGGATTGCAGTTCGGTTTGTATGCTCATGATAACTCTCCGGTTATGACTTCGCGCTATTGTAGGCCGCGTTTAAAGAAAACCGAGTAAGCGGATCGGCGGCGGCTGAAGACCGGGCATTGGCGCTGGCCGGATATTTGCCGGGCCGTGTTGTTACGCAGGATCAAACGATCCTCCTGAACTCGATTTTCGGCGGCAATCTCCGTTGTCATACCGTCAGAAGCACCCCGATTTCGACTTGCAAGGTCTCAAGCCGTGGAATATGGGGTTGGCGGTCTTAATTTACTCGGCAGGGGAGGAATGATGCCGGCTATGCGCCGGTATTTCATCGTTACCGTGTTCGCTTTTCTGGGCGTCAAACCATTCATGTAGCGCTTCAACAAACCGGGGGTATTCAGTCGAATAATGGATTTGTGCGCCATTAGGTAAGGCTTCGTATTCAAATTTTATATCGTTAGTTTCCGCCTTTTTTAATTGGGCGAGGCCCGGCATGCCGGCGCCGTGGATGCGCTCTGTCGCAGAAAAATCACCTTTTCTGAACTCATTGGCAATTTTCAGCAGATGCGTCTGGACTAATTTTATTTGCCCGGCATTGTCCGCCGATTTGGCGATCACATGCTGAACTCCGCCATGAACGGTTTTGGTAAATGTTTCCAGTGTTTGAGCCAGGGCAAACGGCGCCGATTGCTGAGTGCGTTGATGCACTTGATCGTTAGGCGTGGCGGCGGTTTTTTCAAGAGCCGATGCTGTCGCAGAAAATAGTATAAATCCGGTCAATATTAATAGGTGATTTTTCACAGTCTTACTCCTCGTTTAGTTAAAGCTAGATGAGAACCGCTAAAAACGCATAACGAAGTATCTGGCGTTTGCGCACCATAAGAAATCCGTACAATTACTTACATAACTGATGTTACGCGGTCTTTGTTTGTTGCAGAGCGGTGCTCGGCGCGGCAAACGTGGAAACACCGTCCGTGCGTAATAAAATAAGCGCTAATGGGTACTCTATCCTAAGAAAATGGCGCTCTGCCCTGATCTTCGATGGCTGTACGCCTTAAATATGACCGAAATAATGATCGGTTCCAATGCTGCTGACTGCGGCGATTTCTTCTTGGCGGCATTATTTGGTTTTACATGCTTGTTTTTTGTGTGCTAAAAGACAGATATACTTTTTATCATTGTGGAAATAACCTTTTGTGTGCCGTGTCACATCTTTTTTTGGCATTGTATGGTCGTCAGCTCCTGTTCTTGGCCGAGAGCAGAAACTATACCGGTTAAGCTGTTCCGAAGTATTGCGCTTAAATTGCACAAGTTCGAGAAATAACCGGACCAAGAGTGCTGTGTTTATGGTTTTTAAAAAGCCACGTAAAATGAGCGGGCGGTAAAAAATGACAACAATAAAAACACATTTAACTGCCGTGCTGCTGCTATGCATTCTGCTGCCTACCGGATTAATAGGCGTTGCGGCGTACTGGTTTTTATACGATGCGATCAAGGAAAGCCGTGTCGAGGATGTGGGACAGATAGCCAACACATGCTATGAAGCAACGCGTAGGCGGCTGTATGAAGATAACGAGCGGGCTAAAGGTTTGTTGGAGACTTTAATTGCCGTCTGTCGCGGTAGCGGCGAAGGTTTCAATGCTTGCGCCCGGGACAGAATAGAGATATTTGCCGACATCAATCATGCGGCCGGTCTTACCCTGCATTCAGGGATCGAAAACGACATTATTGTGGGCGCCGATGCTATGTCGCTCGATACCTTTAATAAACCGTTTCCGCCTGGGCAGATAGCAGCCATATCAACCTCCAAGGTAAACGGCGCCCGCTTGATTTCCTTTATTGCGCTCGATTCGGCATCGGGCTTGAGCCTGGTGACGACTTATCCTGGACAACGATTGCAAGATATTTTCGTCGCATCTTCTCTATTGGGGCGGTCAGGGGAAACTTTTCTGACTGATAACCAAGGCTTTTTTGTCACCAAGCCGCGTTTTCCGCCGCCTCAAGGGCTTATTCAAGACATTTCAGTTGAACCGATGGGGCGCTGTTCGCACAATGAAAGCAACCAGGTTCTCGGTGTTGATTATCGCAACGTTCCCGTCATTCATGGTTTTTCGTTTGTGCCGGAGATCGGCGGCGGTTGCATCATGGCACATATTGAGCAGGCGGAAGCTTTCGCGCCATTGAGGCGATTGGTTTTCGGGCTGAGCATCGCGACCTTCCTTTTTGCTTGTGCGGCCTGGTTAATCGCAACGATGGTCGGCAGGAGTATGACAAAACCGCTGATCGACCTAATCGATATGGCGCGGGCCTTGTACAGGGGAGACTTCACGCATAGGGTCCGCTCAACAGATTACTGCGAAATTGCCGAGTTGGGGCAGCTGTTCAATAGCATCGACCAACAATTGGGTGACACGCTAAACAGGCTGAAAACCTCCGAACGTGAGCTGGAGAAACAGGTTGTTGAGCGTACCGCCGAGCTTGAGCAGCGGCATAGAAAATACCATTCGGTCATTCAAAGCACAGGGGAAGGATTCTGGCAAGTGGATAGCGAAGGGCGGTTGTTGGAAGTCAACCCCACGTATGCCCGCCTTTCCGGGTATTCCGAAACGGAATTGGTCGGTATGCGTATTAGTGAATTGGAAGCGCAGGAATCCCCGGAGGAAACGGCAGAACGCATCGCCAATATTATGCGGCAGGGAACCGATACGTTTGAAACCCGGCATCGCCGTAAAGACGGCAGCGAGTGGGATGTTGAAGTCAATGTTTCTTTCATCGATGAAGGCAGCGGATATTTTGTCGCTTTTTTTAGAGACATCACCGAACGCAAACGGGCCGAACAGGAATTGCATATTGCCGCTGCCGCGTTCGAGACTCAGGAAGGTATCGTTATTACCGACGCCGACGAAATTATCGTGCGCGTCAATCGGGCATTTACCCAGATTACCGGTTATACCCCGGAGGAAGCCATCGGCAAGAAACCTTCCATCCTTAAGTCAGGGTGTCATGATCCCGACTTTTATCACGCCATGCACTACATTTTGCAACGCGATGGACAGTGGGAAGGGGAAATATGGGATCGGCACAAGGATGGACACGTCTATCCAAAATGGCTCGCCATTACGGCCATTAAGGATGAATTGGGGCGGATCACCCATTATGTGGGGAATTTCAAGGACATTACCGAGCGCAAAGTGTCCGAGGAAAAGATAAAAAACCTGGCTTTCTACGATACGTTGACTGGATTGGCGAATCGGCGCCTGTTGACTGAGCGCCTGGATCATGCTATCGCCGTTAATGCGCGTACAGGTTGTCACGCCGCGTTGTTATTTCTCGATCTGGATAATTTCAAGTTGTTAAATGACACTCAGGGGCATGGTGTGGGCGATGAGTTGCTGATTGAAGTTGCGCACCGGCTGAAAGCCTGTGTGCGTGAAGTAGATGCGGTGGCGCGGTTGGGCGGCGATGAGTTTATCGTGCTGCTGGAGGATCTTGATACCGCCTATGACAATGCCGCGGTTCAAGTAAAAACCGTTGCGGAAAAGATTGTTGCGGCGTTGGCCGAGCCTTATAGCTTGAGCAGTGTCGTACATAATTGCTCAAGCAGTATCGGCGTAGTGCTGATCGGCGATCCCGCCACGACAGCCGATGCCGTACTGGCGCGGGCCGATACCGCTATGTATGCCGCAAAAAAGAGCGGCAAAAATGCGTACCGTTTTTTTGATCCGGCCATGCAACAAGAGCTGGAGCAACGGGTTAACTTTGAATTTGCCTTAAGACAGGCCATCAACAATGATCAATTAAAGCTTTTCTACCAGCCCCAGGTTGACGACAATGGCCAGATGGTCGGCGTGGAGGCGCTGATTCGGTGGAATCATCCCGATCTTGGCTTAATTTCACCGATGCAGTTTATTCCGGTCGCCGAAGAGACGGATACCATTCTGGTTATCGGGCGCTGGGTGTTACGGACCGCCTGCGCCCAGCTCAAGGTGTGGCGCGACCAGCCCTTGACCCGAAAACTCAGTATTGCCGTAAACCTTAGCGCCAGACAGTTCTATCAACCCGGTTTCGTCGATGAAGTGCGCGAGATCATGACGCAATACGCTATTGAACCGATGCAGCTTAAACTGGAGCTGACCGAGGGGATGGTATTGAAAGAAATGAATACCGCCATCGAAAAAATGCTGGAACTCAGGTCTATCGGTGTGCTTCTTACCATGGATGATTTCGGTACCGGCTACTCATCGCTCAGCTATCTGAAAAACCTGCCGCTTGACCAGATAAAAATCGATAAAAGTTTTGTCGATGGCATTAAGGAACATAGCAATGACGCCTTCATTATAAACAGTGTATTCGCCCTGGGTAAGTTGATGGGGATCAACGTGGTTGCGGAAGGGGTGGAGGATCATGAACAGGATGAATTTCTAAAATCTCTGGGCTGTACGGTGTTTCAAGGCTATCTGTTTGGCAGGCCGGTACCTGTCGAGGAGCTGGAAAGTCAGTTATTGGCCGGTGTTGCAAAACCCAGAGACGCGAGCATGATCTCTATTGATCCTGAAAATCGTAGCTGAGTAAATAATGCAAGGCCGCTGCTGCAGAGCATGTGCCGGATGGCCTGATTTAACGAGGGTATCGCGTTATTCCGATTTGCCGAATTCGACCTTGAGTACGCGGGTGATTCGAGAATCGCTGGATATAATTCAATCTTTCGATTTAATGGTGGCGATAGGTGGAATTGAACCACCGACCCCGGGGTTATGAATCCCAAAACACCCAAAAACCACAACACGCCACAATAAACAATAATAATTAATTCAATCGCTTAACTGTTTTTCCTTGTTGCCCATTATTGCCATTTTTTGCCCTTTTTTATATTCAATTGCAACGTGAGTGCAACGTGAGAGTATAATCAAACCCTAGAAACAAAGCGGCCTTTAGGGTGTAATCAGCACCGACAAGGCCTACCAATAACTTAATTCAGGGTTAAGCAATGGCTGGGAGCATCATATCAGAATGCCGGTTGCTATCCTATAGGGGCAATTATGGCAACTATCACTAAGCGGCTAACCGCAGACGGTAAACCTTATTACACTGCACAAGTCCGGCTAAAAGGCTATCCCGCACAAACCGCCACATTTAACCGTCTTACCGATGCGAAGAAGTGGGCGCAAGATACCGAGAGTGCAATCAGGGAGGGCAGGCACTTTAAAACAGCGGAAGCGAAAAAGCACACGGTCGATGAAATGATTGACCGCTACCTATCCGGCGCGAAGCTTACCAAAGTTCAAGATGACCATACCGGCCTGCACCTAAGACGTTGGAAAGAGGAAATCGGTTATATGTTGTTGGCCGATGTGAACGCTGATGCTATTACTCTGGTTAAGGAAAAACTTCTTAACGAGGAATTTAGAGGTAAGCCACGCAGTCCGACCACTGTACTTAGATACATGGCCTCACTGAGTACGGTTTTTACTACAGCCGTCCGGGATTGGGCATGGCTGGAAGATTCACCCATGAAGAACATCAAAAAGCCTACCGCAGCACGTGGGCGCGTCCGGTTTTTGAATGATGACGAACGGGAACGCCTTTTAATTGCCTGCAAGGAATCCAGAAACAAGCAGCTTTATTTATGCGTGATTCTGGCAATCAGTACCGGTATGAGGCAAGCTGAACTGTTTGGCCTTCAATGGTCAGACGTAAACCTCAAAGAGCGTTATCTAATCCTGCACGAAACCAAGAACGGCGAACGGCGGCGCGTCCCTTTGTCCGGGCTTGTGTTAGAGCTGTTACAAGAACATGCCAAGGTTCGGCGACTTGATACACCTTTGCTATTCCCTGGCATTAAAAACCCACTGAACCCGATTGATTTACAGCAACCTTGGGAGACTGCGAGAAAACGCGCAGGGATAGTTGATTTTACATGGCATGACCTACGACATTGCACCGCGTCTTACCTAGCCATGAATGGGGCTTCACTGGCTGAAATTGCCGAAGTTTTAGGACACAAGACCTTAAGCATGGTGAAGCGTTACGCGCACTTATCAGACGGCCATGTTTCAAATGTGGTCGCTTCTATGAATCAAAAGATTTTTGGGGGCGTGTGATGGCTAACGATGGCGATTATGTTTTGGCGGCAGATATTCCAACCTTAATAGCTGAAAAATTTGAGCCGATACCAGAATACACCGAACGAACTTTGGAAAACATAGAAAAAGGCATTCCAATAGACGCAATGAATTATAGAGCTAGGCAATTGAGTAATGCTGACGTTGAGTTATTAACTAGTGTTTTCAAAGATTGCAGCCTGGATTTTAATAATATTCTTGGTTGTACAGAAAGCGAGTACAAGCTATTTCAAATAGCCTTTGATTCGTCAGAAAATAAGCCGGATTGGGATATTTTCCCCACGTTTACAAACCATCTCAGTGAGGCGTTAAACAGACAATGGAACCTATGTGCCGAACACTCTATACAGCTCGAAAGGGCGGCTAAAAATGGAGAGATTAAGATTTTATCGAAGCAACGCATCCCATTAACCACGCTTGAGCCGGGTGCAATAATCAGTCGTGAACATGCAGAGAAATATTTAAAAGAGCTTGGATTATCACTACCTGATGCACCGAGCCAGAACGGCGAAACCGTGGGGAATGATGACGAGGGCAGCCAAGACGACACTGAACCTAATGAACGCGGATATACCGTGTGGTTGCGCAAAACATGGGTTAAGGAAAATTGTACAACGGGTGCGCCATTTTTTAATGCTCTTAAGAAATATAAAGGTAAAGAAGATAGCCTTGTGATTGACTGGTGGAATTTCTCTACTAAAGGCCTTGGGGTTAAGCTAAAAACCAATACTGGGGAAATTGAACTTTCAAGGGTGCAAATTCAAAAGATAGTAAGCAAATTTAGACGTGAGGAGAAGGAGAGAAAAAACCTGTCAAGTGATAATTAACCAGAAAAGCCACCAAAAATACAAAAAACATTCCTCTAGCTTTTCCTCTAGTTTTTCTTTTTCCTCTTGCTCATTTTAGGAAAAAAACAGGGCTTTAAATACTTATACCGCAAAAACGCGGCGTATTCGGAGTATTTAAAATGCCAGTTCTATCAACAGTAAACCAATTCACAGAAAAACACCCCGCCTTTACTATAGGCGGCCTTAGAGCATGGATTTTCAACGAAAATTCAAACGGTCTTGCCAAGTCCGGCGCGGTTGTAAGGATAGGCCGCAAAGTCTTGATTGATGAAGCCAAGTTTTTTACTTGGATTGAAGCACAAAACCAAGGGGGCAACTAATGAAAGCTCCTACATTCCCACGCACCGACACACTTACAGCCCGCGCCTTAATGCGCCTTGTAACCGGCCAGCAATTCACACACAGAGACTTTCAGAACGAGACAGCAAGTTATCGGCTGTCAGGGTATATCGAGCAGCTACGCAACCGCCACGGCTGGCAGATTGAAACCAAGGAAGAAACAGCCCCAACCAGTGACCCAACAGGACGCGCTACAACTTATGGACGCTACCTAATCGAGCCAGAAATTTTGAAAGCGTTACCGGCTGAACTGGGCGAACGGATAAATAAATTTATTGACGCGGTGAAACGCTTTGAAGCAAGGGCGCGCGATGCGGCATAACATAAAAAAGCCCACTGGATGCGTCAACATCCAGCAGGCTAACTTTCAAAAACTGCGAAATCATTGTAACCGAATTACTGACCGCGGAAAGGCCAAGTTTATCTTGCTGGCTTCGTGGTTATCGTTTATTCAATTTTAAACAGGTTTCCAGTCATGGCAAAGAAAAAACCAAGGCTGGGCTTTGACCAGAGGGGCGGTGTTTTGGCCGTCTCTCGGGCAATGCGCGAGTCATACGCTTATGCGTCGATGCCTGCCACTGCAAAAGTGTTGATGGACTTATTACAAATGCAATGGCGCAATGATAGGCCAGTTGCCTATGGAGTACGTGAAGCAGCTCAAAAAATAGGCTGCACAGCAAATACAGCGACTAAGGCGTTCAAAATCTTATCTGAGCGCGGTTTCATTGTTTGCGATGCTGAGTCACTTTTCAATAGTAAAACGGGCAGCAAGTCGCGTGAATGGCGATTAACGTGGATGCCGTTTGAATATCGAGACCCGATACATAATTGGGAAAAATGGCAACCAGAAAATTAACTCAACCGTATCAAAAAGAGATACGCAAATTGATTTTGTGTGCTTCATTTTGACACACAAATTTTATCAAATAGGATTTGTGTCTTAAAAAGAGATACGCAACAGGCAAAAATCAATGACTTACAAAACCCTTGTGTGCTTCATTTTGAGACACTCCTACTATAACCATACACATAGATAAATAATCAGGGCTACAGCAGCAATCGCAAAGCCGGAACGATAGAAAACTAAAGACCATGCTTTCATGACTGGGATTAACGCACTGACTAAAACATTGTTTCTGCAAATTGGCGAGGTGAATAACGGCAGCATGGAGCCTGTGTAAATTTGCACACCCAAACTAACCGAGTTGGCGACATAACCAAGCCCCATTAATACAGTCTCAATCGTGACCTTTTGTGACTCATCGTGACATTGTGTGACATTGCTTGTGCTGGTATCGTGAGCGTAACGTGACCGGCTTTGTGAGCAAGGGAGGCTTGCGTCAGTAAGGCTGGGTGGCACTTGGTGAGCATGGCGTGACCGCGATAACGGTAACGCAATCTATATGGGACGGCTTATAACAGACATGGCGCGGGTTGAAGATGAATTTGGGACACTAAATGAGTCATCTAAAAGAAACTCCAAACGCAACAGCTAATCATAGGTACGGTGCGGCATGGAGCGGCAAAAGAAACAGTCAAACGCAACAAATAACGCAACGCTAAAAGTGGATTATCAAAACCAACCCCATGCAATAAATTTTTATGAGGCAGTTTCCGCGCAGCTAGCCGCAGAAGCTGTATAGGTTGGGGCGTAATTTATTGCATTGTTTCCGCGCAGATTACCGCGCACCTATTACCATATTGAATTTTTACAGTTAGTACGCACCTAAATACAGGTGCATCAAGGGTTTGAGTCATGTTATTGGGGTTCTTGGTGCGCATAAATCAAGATTGTGAAATCCAACCCATGAATGAAGAAGTCAAGGCCGGGTAATTCCGGCTTTTTTGTGCTAATGTCATACCAATTCTTAATGGCCAATTTTCATTATTGCCCTAATCAAAATACAGGTGATTTCTATGGGATTTTTTGATTTTTTCAAAAGAAGGATTGAGTCAAAAAACAACGATGTTATATCTTCATCTAAAAAGCCAACAAATTAAGCTAGATGCAGAGGATTTGGTTTGTTATAGAGAAGTTCTTCAAAAAGAAATGGCTACTATTACAGCTTTTTCTAAAAAAGAAATTATGGCTATATATGCCTTTATCGAAAAAGGGGGCAGCCCATCAAACCAAGGGCACCACCATCATGTAATTTTTGAGCAGTATTTTAAGAATCGCGAATGGTTTTGGCCGGAATTTGATGGCTTGAAAAATGTTTTTGTTGATTTCGATTTTGATTGTCAATTTGACCCGTGTCGGCCAATTGAAGAACATGAAATAATGTCCGCTCTTGATAGGCTAAAGGTTGCAGAAATAAAAGAAAGATTACTGAGCATTGGCGTGTCGTTTGAACCCAAAACAAAGAAGAAAGATTTAGTTTCTTTGGCGTTTAAACAACCATTAATATTTGAATCCATATCCAATTCTCTTGTATTGATAAGGCGCTCAATAGATTACGTTGTTCAGAGACGTAAAGCGATATATTCCATTCTTATGAGAACGCTTTTGTTTAGGGCATTGAAATTGCGCAATCAGAGGCGAAGTATCAAGGCAGGAATCACAAAGGCTAAGTGGGGTTACGCTGGCAGTTCTTGTGGTCAAGGTCGTGGGTCTTATCCAGGCCACAAGGAAGCGGATGGGGAAATATATGATATATCACGGGGGCTTGAGATTAATGGCCAGTATGTCCAACCAGGTACATTAATTTTTTGTACTTGTGTTGGATACCCAATTATAAATTTTAAGGATTAAACGTTCATGATTGCTGGCCGAGTAAGGTCGGGTAACACCGGCTTTTTTATGGTTGGTTGTACTTATTTGTAGTTGTTTATAATATAATTTTTTTAATAATTCATTAATCAGGGGCATGAATCCTATGGCAATCAAAAGCAGCACATTTGGTCGAGTCGAGTTAAGCGGCAAAGATGCAGCGCGATTCGTCCAGCACATGAACGAAGATAAAGCCAACCCCTTGGCATTTGCGGCGTTGGCGCGTGGTCGTGAAATCAGCGAGAGAATCAAGAAGGGCGAAGTGTTTAAACTGAATTGATAGGCCTCTTTGATATTTTCAAGTTCAGATGGTAGTGCTTTGCTGTCTGTCCCGTGGGGTAAATTTATTTGCTTAGTAAAATTTAGCTACTATAATGTATTCACAACTCATCTTATGGGGCTGTCATTAAGTTGGCTTCACTGTAAGACGAAAAGACCGCCTTCTGGCGGTTTTTTCATTTCTGGGGTAAGGAATGCGCACAATTGTTTATATTGACGGGTACAATTTTTATTTTGGTGTCCTAAAAAATACGGCTTACAAGTGGTTAGATATTGTCAGCTTGGTTAAGCATATTTGCCATGTCCAAAACCCACAAATGGACATTGTTGCCGTAAAGTTTTTTACTGCCCCGGTAATAACCCGAGTTGCGACAAAGGGCGATAAGGCTTTGCAGTCTCAGGATAGTTATCATAGGGCGCTGCTAAATAGTCACCCAGAAATCATAGAAATTATTAACGGGTATTATCTTCTGGAAAAAGGCTGTCCTCCACGTTATAAAAAACCTATCGATAAGCAAGACCGGGTTGAGGTCTGGCGGCTTGAAGAAAAACAAACCGATGTAAATATTGCTCTACAGCTCTATCGTGATGCTGTTTTTAAGAATTGTGACCATGCCGTTTTGGTTTCCAGTGATTCCGACCTTGTACCGGCATTGGATTTTTTAAAGCAAGATTTTCCTGATTACCCAATTGGTTTAATTTTGCCTCGAAGGGAGTCAAATAAAACCGAGCGGCCACCGAACTCGAATTTATCCAATCTGGCTAATTGGACTCGTTCATATATCCTCAATAATGAGTTGGAAAGGTTTCAGTTGGCGGTTAAAGTCGCTACTAAGAAAAAGCCCGCGATTAAACCAGATTATTGGTAAGGCTAACCAATCAACAGAAAATCACTTTGGTGAAGCGTTATCACTTCTTGATATAAGCCGGGGAATACCGGCTTTTTTGTGCCTGAAATATCGGCAAGTGTTGCGGGTTATTATGGGTTTTTATTTTCAACTGCAACGTGAGTGCAACGTGAATAATTTTAGACATAAAAAAAGCCCTTCGTCTAAACGTAAGGACTTGATTTATATGGTGGCGATAGGTGGAATTGAACCACCGACCCCGGGGTTATGAATCCCGTGCTCTAACCAGCTGAGCTATATCGCCATTCGGACAGGCCTTTTGAAGAGCGGGAATTATAAATACCCGCTCTTCCTTTGTCAAACGTTGAATCGGAAATGCACGACGTCGCCGTCTTTAACGATATAATCTTTGCCTTCAAGCCGCCATTTTCCGGCGTCTTTGGCGCCTTGCTCGCCTTTATAGTCGATGAAATCCTGATAGGCGATGACTTCGGCGCGGATAAAGCCTTTTTCAAAATCGCTGTGAATCACGCCAGCCGCCTGGGGGGCGGTTGCGCCTACTGGAATGGTCCATGCCCTGACTTCTTTTACGCCCGCAGTGAAATAGGTGGCGAGATTCAGCAGTTTGTATCCGGCTCTTACGACACGGTTCAAACCGGGCTCTTCCAGCCCCAAATCATCAAGAAATTCTTTCTTTTCGTCTTCATCCAGTTGGGCTATTTCGGCTTCTATCGCGGCGCAGATAGGCACTACCATCGCGCCTTCCTTGTCGGCCAAGGCCTGCACTTTATCCAATAACGGGTTGTTTTCGAAGCCGTCATCCTGAACATTGGCGATGTACATGGCGGGTTTGAGCGTCATCAGACACAGGTCTTTAAACAGGGCTTTTTCGTCTTCGGTTAACGGCAATGTTCGCGCGGGTTCTCCTGCGTCCAGGTGCTTGAAGACTTTTTCCAACACGTCTTTTTTTGCCTGTTCGTCTTTGTTGCCGGTTCTGGCGGCTTTGCTGGCGCGCAACAGGGCTTTTTCAACGGAAGCCATGTCGGCCAGGGCCAATTCGGTATTAATGACTTCGATGTCGGAGAGGGGATCGATTTTTCCGGCGACATGGATCACGTTGTCATCCTGAAAGCAGCGCACAACATGGGCTATCGCATCGGTTTCACGAATATTGGCTAAAAACTGGTTGCCCAAGCCTTCGCCTTTTGACGCGCCCGCAACCAGACCGGCGATGTCGACAAACTCAATCGTTGTCGGCAGCACTCGCTCGGGTTTTACAATTTCCGCAAGCTTATCCATCCGGGTGTCGGGTACCGGAACTACGCCTACATTGGGGTCGATTGTACAGAAAGGGTAGTTTTCGGCCGCGATTTTCGCACGGGTTAATGCATTAAATAAGGTCGATTTCCCGACATTGGGTAAACCGACGATTCCACAATACAGCGCCATAGGGTTCTCTGAGGTATTAGATAAGAAGTGAGTGCGGCAAGATGATCAAGCCGAAACAAAGCGGGGATTATACAAGCTATGGCTTTAATCTAAAAAACTAAAACAAATGACGGCGCGGGAGCTTGTGCTGGAGTTCATTGCAGCCGTCAGGTTTTTTCTTCGCGTTCGTTGCGTTGCTCGTGGCAAATCATCAAACAAATGGCTACACTAGAGCATATTGCTGACACGCCAAGATAAAAACTACATGCTGAAAAAGACGTCGCTTTACAATCTTCATCTTGAGTTGGGCGCCAAAATGGCGCCGTTTGCCGGTTACCTTATGCCTATGCAATACGGTAAAGGCACGCTGCACGAACACCTGCACTGTCGCAGCCATGCCGGTTTTTTCGATATTTCCCATATGGGGCAGTGCCTGATTCTGGGCGACGAGGCGGTTCATGAAATTGGCCAACTGATAGTCAGCGACATTGCCGGGCTTAAAGCCGGAGAGCAGAAATATACGGTATTAACCAACAGCGATGGCGGGATTATCGATGATATCGTCATTACCCGTATCGATTCGGGCTTGATGATTATTGTAAATGCCGCTAGTAAAGACAAAGTCTTTAAGTATTTTTACAGCCATTTATCCGGCCGGTGTTGTTTTAACGAATTGACAGGGCAGTCTTTATTTGCCTTGCAAGGACCTGCCGCCGCAGCAGTCATGAAAAAATTTTCCGCACAAGTCGCTGAGCTTTCCTTTATGCAGGCCTGCGGCGCCTACATCGACGGCATAAAATGCAACGTCAGCCGTAACGGCTATACCGGCGAGGACGGTTTTGAGATTCTGGTAAGCAATCATTATGCCGAACAAGTTGCCCGCCTGCTGCTGGACGAAGACGAGGTTGAGCCTATAGGCTTGGCCGCCAGAAACACCTTGCGCCTGGAAGCCGGGCTATGCCTTTACGGTCACGAAATCGATGAATCGATTACGCCGGTAGAGGCGGGTCTCCATTGGCTGCTTAAAAAAAACCATGACCAATTTCCCGGGGCCGACAAGATTCTGGCTCAATTGCAATACGGCGCGGAAAAAATCCGCGTGGGTTTGCTGGTCGATAGCAAAATACCGGTGCGGGAAGGCAGTATCATTTGTAACAGCGAAGGTATCGGTGTAGGTTATGTGACCAGCGGCAGTTTTTCTCCCAGCTTGGGCTATCCGGTTGCTATGGCGCTGCTTGATCCGTATACCGTTGACTTGGGCAATCCGTTATATGCTCAAGTGCGTGATCATCGGATTGAAGTTGCCGTGACCCCGCTGCCTTTTGTCCCTCATCGCTATTACAGAAAGAATGGGGATGCTCCAGCATAGCCGGTTCCGCAATGGAACCTGGATGGCGGCGACCGACATGGCGGCCGGGGAAAGGCTTTATATTGGGGCTTGAAGCGGTGTGAGAAGCCGTCATTCATGCCGGGTTGCACATGCTCACCCGCTAACAGATTTTTTTCGTGCTTTTCGTGCTTTTCGTGTCTTTCGTGGACAATGCTGTTTCCCAAACTGCTGAGTAGGTAAAAATCATGACCCCATTTCGTCCCAGCCTGGCCCAATTGGAAATGCGCGGTAATTTCATCAACCGCCACATCGGTCCCAATTCGCAGCAAATCCAAGAGATGCTGGCGGAGCTGGGCTTAAATGATCTGGAAGACATTATCGATCAGGCCATTCCGGCCGATATTCTGAACCATGAGCCGTTAAAGTTGACCGAAACGGTCAGCGAGCGCGCGGTGATCAAGCATCTGCGCAAAATGCGCGAACGCAATAATGTGTTCACTTCGATGATAGGCATGGGCTATTACGACACCGTCATGCCGGCGGTGATTAAGCGCAATGTGCTGGAAAATCCCGCCTGGTATACGGCGTATACGCCTTATCAGTCCGAAGTCAGCCAGGGGCGGCTGGAAGCATTGCTTAACTTTCAACAAGTCATTATCGACTTGACCGGCATGGCGCTTGCCAACGCCTCGCTGCTCGATGAAGCCACGGCGGCGGCGGAAGCCATGTCCATGTCGCGGCGCTTGTCCAAGAGCCGGGCCAACAGTATCTTCGTGGACCGGGACTGCCACCCGCAGACCATCGCGGTGATCAAGACCCGCGCCCGTTCCCTCGGGTATGAAGTTATCGTCGCCGATCCTTACCGGGAGCTGGAGCAACATGATTTTTTTGCGCTGCTGCTGCAATATCCCGGCTGCACCGGCGAAATAAGAGATTTAACGGAAGTCACCGCGATAGCCCAGGCCAAGTCGGCGCTGGTTACGGTCGCGGCGGATTTGCTGGCGCTGGTGCTGCTTAAACCGCCCGCCGAATTCGGCGTCGATATCGTCGTCGGCAATTCCCAGCGCTTTGGCGTGCCGATGGGGTATGGCGGGCCGCATGCCGCGTATTTTGCGACCAAGGACGAGTACAAGCGCTCGGTTCCCGGACGCATTATCGGCGTGTCCAAAGACAGTCACGGACAGATTGCGTTGCGCATGGCGCTGCAAACCCGCGAGCAACATATCCGCCGGGACAAGGCCACCAGCAATATCTGCACCTCCCAGGTGCTGCTTGCCGTAATAGCCGGATTTTACGCGATTTATCACGGTGCAAAAGGCTTGCGCCTGATTGCCGGCCGGGTGCATCGCTATACGCAGATCCTGGCGGCGGGCATCACCCAACTGGGCCATCAGGTGCTGAGCGAATGTTATTTCGATACCCTGGTTATCAGCGCCCCGAACCGGGCGAAACGCATCGCCGCCCAAGCCACGGAAGCCAATATCAACCTGCGTGTTATCGACGCGGATCATATCGGCATATCGCTGGACGAAACCACTACGCGGGAAAACTTAAGGGATGTCTGGCAGGTGTTTGCATCGGCCACGGCCGATCTCCCGGACATCAATGTGTTGGATGCCGCATTGGGCGAGTGCATCCCTGAAGCCTTATTGCGGAACGATCAAATCCTGCAACATCCGGTTTTCGACCGTTATCATTCCGAAACCGAAATGATGCGTTATATGCGCCGTCTGGCCAGGCGCGATATAGCGCTGGACCGCTCGATGATACCTCTGGGTTCATGCACGATGAAGCTGAACGCCGCGACCGAAATGCAGACCATTTCCTATTATGAATTTAACGCATTGCACCCGTTCGCGCCGCAGTACCAAACCCACGGCTACCAACAAATGTTTGCCGAGCTGGAAGATATGCTGTGCGACCTGACCGGTTTCGATGCTTTTTCGCTGCAACCCAATGCCGGTTCCCAGGGCGAATACACCGGCTTGTTAGTCATCCGCAAATATCATGAGGTCAGGGGCCAGGCGCAGCGCAACATCTGCCTGATACCCGCTTCCGCGCACGGCACCAATCCGGCCAGCGCCACGATGGCGGGGCTTAAGGTCGTGGTCGTCGCCTGCGACGAAAACGGCAACGTCAGTCTGGATGATTTGCGCGCGAAAACCGCCGAATATCGCGACACCCTGGCCGCGTTAATGATTACCTATCCGTCCACGCACGGCGTGTTCGAGCAGGCGTTCCGGGAAATCTGCGACCTGATCCACCGCCACGGCGGACAGGTTTACCTGGATGGCGCCAACTTCAATGCGTTGGTGGGTTTGAGCCGTCCCGGCAAAATCGGCGCCGACGTCGCCCATCTTAATCTGCATAAAACTTTCTGCATTCCGCATGGCGGCGGCGGTCCCGGCGTCGGTCCGATAGGCGTAGGGGCGCACCTGGCCCCTTTCCTGCCCGACCATCCGGTCGTCGAGGGCGTTAATCCTGCGAAGGGTGAGCACGGCACTATCGGCGCCGTGTCTGCCGCGCCTTGGGGTTCGGCCAGCATCTACACTATTTCCTGGGCCTATATCGCAATGATGGGCGCAGCCGGCTTGAAACGCGCAACCTTGACCGCGATCCTGAACGCCAACTACATCGCCAAACGGCTGGCGCCGTATTACCCGGTTTTATATACCGGCAAAAACGGCTGGGTCGCGCATGAATGTATTATCGATTGCCATGCGTTTAAAAAGACCTGCAACGTCACCGTGGAGGACATCGCCAAGCGATTGATCGATTACGGTTTTCATGCGCCAACGGTGTCGTTTCCGGTCGCCGACACCTTGATGATAGAACCGACGGAAAGCGAGGATAAGGCGGAGATCGACAGATTCTGCGCGGCACTGATCGCTATCCGCGAGGAAATCAGGGCCATAGAAACCGGCGAATCCGATGCGGAAAACAATCTGCTGCATCATGCGCCGCATACCCATCGCTTGTTATTGGAAGAATGGAATCTGCCTTACTCCAAGCAACAAGCCTTTTTTCCAAATAACGATCAGCATGACGATAAATATTGGCCGCCGGTCGGGCGTATCGATAATGTTTACGGCGACAGGCATGTGTTTTGCAGCTGTCCGCCGCCGGTGGTGGATGATGAATAACTGATGTTATGTAAACTAAAAAATTCACCACGAAGACACGAAGAGCTCGAAGTTTTTTACTCTATTTTCCTTCGCGTTCTTCGTGTTTCGACAACTGCTCCATGCGTTGCTCCACCTCCTGCATCCATGCAAGTCGTTCGTGGTGAATAATTTATCTCCCGATTACACCCGCAAGGGTGTAACTTTTCCTGTCATCCGGTAATTCCGGTAATCTTCGACAACCTGGGCATGGTCGAATGCCAGCACGACCGGAAGAGTGTCGAAGGTAAAAATACCGAAATTTTTGGCATCGTCGGCGGCCCGCGGCATTCCGGCCGCTTCGGCAATATAGACGGCGGTGACCGTATGGTTGCGGGAATCGCGTGCGGGATTGGAGTAGAGGCCGAGCAAAGCCGTCAGGGTAATATCCAAACAGATTTCTTCCTTGGCTTCTCGAATCGCGGCATGTTCTACGGTTTCGCCAATATCGACAAAACCGCCCGGTATGGCCCAGCCGTATGGCGGATAGGCGCGTTCGATCAACACGAACGGCCGCTCGGGCTGGTCGGTCAGCTCGATTAAAATATCGGCCGCCAATAAAGGGGTGACGGGTTTTGGCATGTTATCTCCTGAAAGCCGTGGGTGAGTGGTTGAAATTTCTGGCGGAGCTGAATGTGGAGCCATCTTGCGGGCTTTTCGCACCGATTCGCGCGGAGGGTCGTTTACTTCTGAACCAGTATCCAGGGTTTCACTACAACAGCCCATACATCGGCATCTTCCTCAAGCCAGGCAATGGCCTGTTGATCGGAGACCAGGGCAAGCTGATTGTTTTGCATCCATGATGCGACTTGGTCTTTATTGTCGATCGAAAACTGGTAGGCCACCTCGACCAAATCCAGGTCCGGGGCGACAAATACCGCCGAGCCGCTTGCAAAAAAGCGTTGCAATTCCTTCCAGGCGATTTGTGAGGTTTCCAGATTGACTTTTTCTCTGTCAATATCGCAAGTGTTTGATTCGTACATAATTTTCTCTTTATTGTCGGTCGGTAATGCGTTATTTACACATTTGAATGGTGTCGTTATCAGCTCAGCTGTTATTCTATAGCCTGCGATTATAAATTACTAAGTCAAGAGAGATAAATCATGTCGTTTTTTGAGTCAATAACAAAGAAATCCAAGTTGAAAGCCGCTATCAAGCAAACGATGGACGCACGCAGCAGCGAAGGCGGTACGGCCGACCAATTATTCAAAAAAGTCTATCAGGACTATGCCGAGGTTGTCGCTAACGAGCCGTTGATTGCCGAAGCCTTATATAACTGGGGGCTTGCGTTGCTGCACCAGGCGAGAACCAAATCGCGCGAGCAGGCGGCCAGTCTTTATCAGGATGCTATCGCCAAATTTTCTTTTTGCCTGACTATTGAGCCCGCCTACCTTGGCGCGGCATTGGATGGCGGTGTGGCTTATATGGAATTGGCCCGCGTTAAAGCGGTTGAACCCAATGACAGTCTATACGAAAGAGCCAAAAACTATTTTGAAAAGGCCAATGCGATTCAGGCCGGTTCGGCTTCTTATAATGTGGCTTGTATTTATGGTTTGCGGGGCGAAAAAGAGGCTTGCCTGAATGCGCTGGAAATTTCTAAAAACAAGGGTTATTTACCGGTTGTCGCCGATATTCTTGCCGACCCGGACCTTAATCGCGTTAAAGACCAGGATTGGTTTGCCGATTTTATAGAGTCGTTAAATAAAAAACCCGAGCCTGCTGCCGAAATTAGCGAGGCGGTTGCCGAAAGCGCCGCTGAATCTGGCGCCACAGATGAGCCTAAAAAGGCCGAAATAGAGCAGGGTTCTGTGGAAAATGCCGCTGTTGTTGCCGAACCCGAGGCCGTTGTTGAGCATAAAGCCCAAGCCGATGAAGACGCGGCTGAAGCGGATGCCGTAGCGGAAGGCGTTAAATAGTGGTATGACGGCAGGAAGAGAAATAGCGATGTTTTGCTTTAAATACGCGGTGGTTGCCGGGTTGATGGCGGGATTCGTTCAACCGGTTTTCGCGGCTGATGACGGCCTAAGTCAGACCTTTTCAAACTGCATGAATCAAGCCGGTGGCGGTACCCAATCAATGGTTGAGTGTATCGGCGCTGAAACGGAGCGGCAGGACCTCAGGTTGAATAACGCTTACAGGGATATTATGGCCGGACTTTCTGCTGAACGTAAGAAGCAGTTGCAGGAAGCCCAATGGTTATGGATTAAATACAGAAAGGCTAACTGCGACTTTTATTATGATCCCGAAGGGGGAACGATAGCCAGGGTCAATGCCAATGACTGTTTCATGTCCGCTACTGCGGCGCGGGCTAAGGAGTTGGAGGCTTTAAAACCCCAAGATTGAGTTATCGGTCAACCGGAAAACATGCCGCTAATAAGGCTTGCATTTTGGACAAGCCTAATTTTCGGGTTAACTCAATATTGTGTTGCGGGATGCTTTCCGGGTCGGGGTGGCTGGCTACGGCCTGAGCTATGCTGGTTTCCCGCAGCAGATGCAGCATGGGATAAGGTGAGCGGTTGGTGTAATTTGCCGCATCGTCCGCTTCCGCGCCTTGAAAACAGTAATCGGGATGGAAGCTCGCCAGCTGGTAGACGCCTTCATAGCCCTGTTCAGCCAACAGGGACTCGGCGATTTCAAGGAAATCCAGGTAGTCGTCAAATTCTGCAAAGGCATCGGCATAAATCAGTAGCGTGGTTTCAATGCCGGGTTCCGCATCCAGTCTATCGCATTCAAGCATCAGGTGTAGCAGGCATGGCTCTATTTTCGTATCGTGATTGACGCTGAAATAAACACTGCCTCGTTCCAGTTCGCGCTGTGAGAACGGGCAGATGCCGTATTCAATGATGACGGATTTTAACCAGGCTTGTGTCGCGGTTATAACGTTTTGGTCTGGAGGGGTTTTATCGGTCATGGTCGGTTGCCGGTTAAAACAAAAAAGCCCCGTTGTATGGGGGCTTTTGAAGGGCGCAAGTCTATATTATTTTATTTATGACTGGTGCCGGCTACGATTCTTTTCTCTCTTTCTTCGCTGGCTTTTTCGATCTTTGAGAAAACCCGGAGTATGTCGGTGGACGATAAAATGCCGAGCAGCTTGTTGTCTTTATCGACGACAGGTAATGCACCGATTTTATTGTCGGCCATTTTTGCCGCCGCTTCCGATGCGTAAGTTTCAGGGGTAACGGTTATCACGCCGCGGTGCATGATATGTTGTACTTTTTTCGGTACTACATGCAGTTCTGTCGCGCCTGTGCCGGTTGCCGCTTCAATTGCGTTAGAGTTGCTTTTAGGTCCGAGTGCTTTGTATAGGTCCCGGTCCGATACAATGCCGATAACTTTGCCTTTTTCAACGACGGGTAAGTGGCGGATTCTTTCGTAATGAATTAAGAAAAAGACACGATCAATCAAATCGTGTTGCTCGACTGTAAATACTTTTGAAGTCATTAAATCTTCAACACGCATTATTATTCTCCATGATTGTAAAAAACTGAGTAAGAATAGGGAAATAAACGTATTTTTACAAGAGATAAAATTTGATGTGTTATAAAATAATCGGTCACGGTTTTGTTTGGTTTTTGCAGGTCTGAGTATGTTGAATCGATCTGCACGAGTGTTATTTAGAGTCTAAATCTGTCTTAGCGACACACACAATGGAGTTAGTTATGCGCGTCATCCTGTTAGGAAGCCCCGGTTCCGGCAAAGGAACTCAAGCTCAATTTATTACTGAAAAGTACGCTATTCCGCAAATTTCAACGGGTGATATGTTGCGCGCCGCAGTGCGGGAAGGAACGCCGTTGGGCATTGAAGCAAAAAAAGTGATGGATGCCGGCGGCCTGGTTTCCGATGACATTATTTTAGGATTGATTAAGGAACGCATTGCCCAAGCCGATTGCGCCAACGGCTTTTTGCTGGACGGCTTTCCCCGCACGATTGCCCAGGCTGAAGGCCTGAACGAAATGGGCGTTATCATCGATACGGTTATTGAAATCGTCGTCGAGGATGAGGAAATTGTAAAACGGATGGCGGGCAGAAGAGTGCATTTGCAATCCGGCCGCACCTATCATGTCGATTTTAATCCGCCTAAAGCTGAAGGCGTCGATGACGTGACTGGCGAGCCGTTGATTCAGCGCGATGATGATAAAGAAGAAACCGTGCGTAAACGGCTCAGTGTTTATCATGAGCAGACTAAGCCGTTGGTAGGGTTTTATTCGGCGCCGGGACAAAAAGTCAAGTTCAGTTCGATAACGGGTGTCGGCAGTGTCGATGAAATCACCAAAAAAGTTTTTGCCGTTCTGGGATGATGGTTTTTTATTCCTCTCCCAAAGGCGTTTAAATTTCAGGATTACAGGTTTTTAAAATTCATGATAAAGAAAGTTGCAGTTTTACCGGCTGATAGTTATTTCGTTGTACGGAAGGGTGGCTAAGATGACCAAGTTATATAATGTTGCGGTGGTTGGCGCGACCGGTGCGGTAGGCGAGGCCATGCTGTCTATTCTGGAAGAGCGCGACTTCCCTGTCGGCGAGGTGTATGCCCTGGCCAGCAGCAATTCAGCCGGTAAAAGAATCCCTTTTAAAGGCGGCTCTTTAGTCGTACAGGATTTGGCTACGTTTGATTTTTCAAAGGCGCAAATCGGTTTGTTTTCGCCGGGCGCATCCGTTTCGGCGGAATATGCGCCAAAGGCTGCCGCGGCCGGCTGCGTTGTTATCGATAACACTTCGCAGTTTCGCTATGACGATGATATTCCGTTGGTGGTGCCGGAGGTCAATCCTGAAAAAATCGCCGATTATAAAAATCGCGGCATCATCGCCAATCCGAATTGCTCAACTATCCAGATGCTGGTGGCGTTAAAGCCCATATACGATGCAGTCGGGATTGAGCGAATCAATGTCTGCACCTATCAGGCCGTTTCGGGTACGGGTAAGGAAGCGATAGAAGAGTTGGTTAAGCAAACGACCAGTCTGCTTAATATGCAGCCCATTATCACCAACGTCTATCCTAAACAGATCGCTTTTAATGTATTGCCGCAGATCGATGTGTTCATGGATAACGGTTATACCAAAGAAGAAATGAAAATGGTTTGGGAAACCCAAAAGATCTTGGGTGATGACAGCGTGTTGGTTAATGCGACCGCAGTACGGGTGCCGGTTTTTTACGGACACTCCGAGGCCGTGCATATCGAGACCCGTAAAAAAATTGATGTGGCTACAGTCAGGGCTTTGCTTGGGCAAGCGCCCGGTGTGACGCTGATGGACGAGCGCAAGGATGGCGGCTATCCGACGGCTGTGACCGAGTCGTCAGGCAACGACGATGTGTTTGTAGGGCGTATCCGGGAAGATATATCGCATCCCCGAGGCATAGATTTATGGGTGGTGGGCGACAATGTTCGGAAAGGCGCCGCGCTTAACAGTGTGCAAATAGCGGAAGTGCTAGTAAAAAAATACATCTAGGCTAAGCTTGTCTACATATTTGACTGGACGCGGTAAGAGATTGTGGGAACTATTGTGAAGAAAGGCAAGGTGCGACTGTTAACTAAAACGTTAGCAGTTGTGTCTTTGCTGGCGCCTGTTAGCGGCCATTCGTTAGGGATTGGCGATATTAAGTTACATTCGGCTCTTAATCAAAATCTGGATGCTGAAATTTCGTTATCACTGTCCGGCGAAAACGTATCCGACATCAAGGTCAATTTGGCTCCACCTGAAAAATTTAGTGAGGCGGGAGTATCATGGAACTATTTCCTGTCGAAAATTAAATTCGAAACGGTTACTCGTTCTAATGGCTCGGCAGTCATTAAGCTGACTTCGAAGGAAGCGTTAAAAGAACCTTTTTTGGATTTCCTGCTCGAAGTCAGCTGGCCCAAAGGCAGTTTGTACCGTGAATTTACCGTATTGGTGGACCCTCCATCAGTTTATAACCAGGCAAGCAGTCCCATTTCAACCAATATTGACATCTATGCGCAAACGCCGGTTGCCGCGCCTCAACGGCAAGCGTATACAAATGGGCAAAGTAGTGACGGAGAATATGGCCCTACACTTGGAAACGATACGCTTTGGAGCGTAGCCGAACGCGCAAGAGGACAGAGCGACGTTTCTGTGGAACAAATGATGATGGCGATTTTTGAAGCCAATCCTCATGCCTTCTATAAGGGGAATGTTTATGCATTGACCACTGGAAAAATGCTCAAGATTCCTGAAAGAGAGGCCGTTCTAAAATTATCGCGAAACCAGGCATTAGAGGAGTTCAACCGACATACGAGAGCCTGGAAAACTCGCTCGGTTCCAGCCCAGGCGGAAACGGCAAAGAAAAAGCCGGTCTCGAGTCAAGTCGAAGAGCGCGTCCAGAGCAAAGCCGAGGAGATTGTCGATAATCAGTTAAAGCTGGTTGCCCCGGCCAAAGCGGTGGTCGCTGACCATGCCGTTGTCGCGCCGGTGAATGAGCCGGTAAGCGCCGAAAAGAAAACAGCCGATGCGTCGAAAGTAGTTAGTGGCAAGGCTGAAGGTGCGAGTGAAACCGCACCGGCAGATAGTGAGATACAAAGCAAGATAGCAGCGCTGGAAAAACAACTGGTGATGATGCAGGAGTTGATTGCGTTAAAAGATCAACAGCTGGCGGCTTTGCAGAACCAAGTCCAAGTTCAGGCAAATCCTGTTGTTCAAGAGCGGGTAGTGCCTGCCGAGGCGGTAGCCAAACCTGTAGATCAAGCTGCGGTCGCTTCCCAACAAGCGGTTCCTAAACCCGCTGAGCAAACGCAACAAACGCAACAGGCGCAACAGGCGCAACAGGCGCAACAGGCGGCTCAACCGGGAGTGGACAGCTCATCTGACTTCTACTCGTTGGGCATGGGCGGCGCCGGAGCGATAGTTTTAACGCTGCTTGGCTGGCTTTGGTGGCGAAAACGTAAGGTCGATGAGGAAACGAATACCGAGAGTATGTTTGCCTCCACTCTGATTAAAATGCCTGAAGTCGATGAGCCTCTTACTGCACCGGTTGTCGAAGAGGGTGTGGTTCATAATGCGGGTACCGTCGGGGAAAGTTCTTTCTTAAGCGAATTTACACCGAGTGATTTTGATTCATTCGACACCGACCAGGGGGAAATCGATCCTATATCCGAAGCTGATGTGTATCTTGCTTATGGCCGTTATCAGCAAGCTGAGGAATTGATACGGCAGGCGATTAAAGATCAGCCGAATCGTGATGAATGTAAGCTGAAGTTACTGGAGATTTTTTACGCCAACGAAGACAAAGCCGCTTTTGACGCCTACGCCAATGAACTGGCGGAGGCGGGCAAACGAAATGAGGCCGAGTTTTGGGAGCAAGCGACCGAAATGGGGCGTGATATTTGTCCTGATTCGCCATTGTTTTCTTCCGGTGACGATCTATTTGCGGTGGCTGGCGATGCGGAGCTTGAGCATGGCGATGGAAGTATCGTTGTCGAAGGCGTCAACAGGGAAGCTGCAAATACGGGAGCGGTTTCTTTTGAGACGTTAGTCAATGAGAATGTTGTTAAGGAAGCAGTCGATGTTGACCGAGTTAAACATGATTCTTTTGTTGACGATCAGAAAAATAATGACGGCATAGATTTTGATTCAAGTTTATTTTTGGCGGGTCTTAAAGAAACAGATGAAGCGGAAAAGGGCGTCATCGCTTCTGCCCCGCAATCGAATGCCTCTTCAGTAGCGCAGGTAGAAAATATTGATTTTGACTTAAATTCGTTTTCGACGGGCGCTGACGTTGAAACTGCGGGTGATGCGGAACAGGACGACACGGCTTTCGGTTCGCAGTTAGACGACCTCGACTTTGATTTGAGCTCGTTTTCGACGGACGTTAAAGCGGCGGATGAAGCGGAACAGGACGACACGGCTTTCAGTTCGCAGTTAGACGACCTCGACTTTGATTTGAGTTCGTTTTCGACGGACGTTAAAGCGGCGGATGAAGCGGAAAAGGACGACACGGCTTTCAGTTCGCAGTTAGACGACCTCGACTTTGATTTGAGTTCGTTTTCGACGGAGGTTAAAGCGGCGGATGATGCGGAACAGGACGACACGGCTTTCAGTTCGCAGTTAGACGACCTCGATTTTGATTTGAGTTCGTTTTCGACGGACGCTGGAACTGCGGATGACGCGGAAAAGGGCGGCGCAGCTTCCAGCATGCAGATAGACGGCATTGATTTTGATTTAAGTTCATTTTCGAGTGGTGCTCAGGAAGCGGATGAGAAGACCGATAAAGATATTAATGCATCCGGTGGATTGTCGGGTATCACCTCGGTAGAAACAAACCCGGCCAACAAGAAGCAGGCGTTTGAATCGTATGAGTTTGATTTCAGTCCCAATCATGAAAGCGACGGCCTTGATTTCAGTGCTTTGGAATCTGGCGATAAGAGCAGCAAGAATGTTGACTTTGATGCGGATAGAATCTTAGATTTTAATGATGATTTGGAAGGGGTGGGCGGCTTTGACTTTGATTTTGACTTGGACCTGCCTCTAACAACAAAAGGGAAGGATTCCAATCAATATGACGCCTTTGGCGTTTCCGATCTTACCGATATGGACGAGTTGGAAACCAAACTGGACTTGGCTAAAGCGTATATCGATATGGGGGATGCGGATGCCGCCAAAGATGTTGCTAGAGAAGTGCTTGAGCGGGGCACGGCCGAACAGAAAAAGACGGCCCAAGGATTACTTGACGAGTTGGATTAGTTGGATTTTGTTTCCCACAAAAAAAGCCCTAGAAGGGCTTTTTTTGTGGGACTAGGATTGGCCGAGAATACTCAGGATGGCTTTTTGGTGGCGAGTGAAATTTAAGATGCATTGCTGCAGCGTTAAAAAGTGCTGATGAGTGTCGGCATAATTGTTGTTTAACAGGCGGATTTCCAGATCGTTTGCCGGCTGTCGAATCTCGAGTAAGCCGCAAAAACTTACAGATCCGTTCAGTTTATGGGTAACTTCCCGGGCAAGATCATATTGACTGTTTTCCAGTGCATCTTTAATTTGAATAAGTTGTAGCGGTAATTCCTCGAACAGTTTTTCAAAAATGGTTAAAGCAAGATGAGGGTTGTTTTTGGTTTTGCCCAGGATTATTTGGGTATAATTAAAAACTGAAGCCTTTGTTTGCCAAATATCCAGGATCTCGTTAAGTCGTTCTTCCGTTATCGGTTTAATCAGCCAATCATCAAACTCCACTGGATATTGCTTCTCGTTTTGGGGCTTTTCCTTCCGATCAATGATAGCTATGATCGGTGTCTTGCTGTTTATACCGAGTGGATCTTTGAGGTAATCGATAAGCTCAGACTGCCTGGAGTGGCCATTTACAGTCAAGTCCAGCAGTATCAGGTCGAATTGAGTCGTTGCAATGAGTCTTAAAATGTCATCATGTTCGTTGGCGACAATAATGTTTTGATTGTGGCGTTTTAATGGCGAGCGGACCGTGTCGCCGGTTAGCAAGGCAATAAATTGTCCAGGCTGCTTGGTTTTTAAAGGCATTTTTATGTTTCCTGATAGAGGTGTCGGTTTTATGACGCTTTCATATTTTAAGATTGTGCCTCTTGCTGAATTTATTTGCTTAACTATTCGATACTTATAGATGACGCTGAATGTAGTTAATTGTTGACATTTACAAGCATTCCTATCCTGTTCTTTTAAAAGGATCTTTTTTCTTGTATGATTTGGTTTTCTGATGTGGATCCATGATAGCATTCAACTGTTAATTAATGTTAGCGCAGGGATGAGCAGATTGAAGTTGCAATATAAATAATTGTTTATATGTGTGTTATTGTTTTATGGTCTTTAAATTGCATATTTATGGATTAAAATCGGAGGGGTTGCAACATGGCTGAACTTGAGCAAGAAGACGGAGAGGAAAAGAAATCTCCTAAAAAACTTATCATTATAATTGCCGCCGCATTGATTTTATTGATTGCCGGGGGCGGTGTCACTTTCTTTCTTATGAAAGGGGATTCGTCTAAAGGGGAAAAAGTTGCACATGAAGACGGGGCCGCAGTTCATCCAGAAAAGCTCTATTTTGATATGAGTAAGCCCATTATTGTTGATTTTCCCTCCGGTTCAGCAGTCAAACATGGGAGGATTACGGTTTCCATGTTGGTTGAAGGCGCCGAAACTATTGATGTTCTGAAGAAAAATGAACCCATGATACAAAACAATTTGTTGATGTTGATTGGCGCGCAGGACAGCAGTGTGCTAAATACCGCTGAAGGCAAAGAGATGTTGCGTAAAGCCATATTAGATGATGTGACCGCCGTTTTAGTAAAAATGTCAGGGAAGGGCAAGGTTGATGAAATATTTTTTACTTCGTTTGTAATGAAATAACTTATGAGTGATTTACTCTCACAGGCGGAAATTGATGCGCTGCTGAACGGTGTCAGCGACGGAGACATCGAAACAGAGGATGAGTCCGAGTTTTATTCTGAAGCGGATGACGAAGAATTTCATGAAAAAGGCGTTGTCAGGGAATATGACTTTGCCAGCCAGGAAAGAATTGTTCGCGGGCGTATGCCGACCTTGGAAATGGTTAACGAACGGTTTGCCAGGTTTATCCGTATTTCATTATTTAATTTCTTGCGCCGTTCGGCGGAAATTTTTATATCGGGCATTCAGGTTCAAAAGTTTTCCGAATATATACAAGGGTTGCTGGTTCCCACCAATCTGACGATTGTCCGGTTTAACCCCTTGCGCGGCAAGGCGTTGATCGTCATCGATCCGCGACTGGTTTTTACGGTGGTGGACAATTTTTTTGGCGGCGCAGGACAATTTTATAACCAGACCGAAGGCAGGGAGTTTACGCCGACCGAGATGCGTGTGGTCAGAATTATCATTGATATGATTTTCAAAGACTTGAAGGAAGCCTGGAAGCCGGTTATGGAGCTCGATTTTGAATATGTGGGCGCAGAAATCAATCCGCGGTTTGCCAATATTATCGGCCCTGGTGAGATTATTGTAATTTCCACTATTCATGTCGAGTTGGAAGGCGGAGGCGGCGATGTCAACATTGCTATGCCTTATGCGATGCTGGAACCGATCCGGGAATTGCTGGATGCCATCAGTAGCGACAGTGGCGAGGTTGACGGCAGCTGGCAGGCTGCTTTGCGCGGCGAAGTGCTGAGAGCGGAAGTGAGTATAAACAGTCTTCTGGTCGAAAAAAACATGACCATAAGAGACGTTATGCGGTTAAAAAAAGGCGATGTAATACCTATCGATATGCCGGAAACGGTGACTCTGAAAGCGGAAGGAATTCCCGTTTTTGAAGGCAAGGTTGGTATATCGGACGGCAATTATGCAATACAGATTATTGATAAGGTAAGATCTTGAATCAACCCGATGCACGCCGGGGTTTGATGGTAACAATATTAAATTGGGAAATAAGATGAGCGAATATCCAAATGCACCTGATGATGGGGAAACGGTTGATGATTTTGAGGCCGCCGCATTTCAGGAATTTAATAACCAGTTTGAAGATAAAAGATCGTCCTCGGTCTCAAGTGATGAAGTTAACCTGGATGTGATTTTGGACGTTCCGGTTACGATTTCGATGGAAATAGGCCGGACCCAGATTAACATCAGGAATCTTTTGCAGTTAAATCAAGGCTCTGTGGTTGAATTGGAGCGTTTCGCCGGGGAGCCGCTTGATGTGTTGGTAAACGGCACTCTGATTGCGCACGGTGAAGTGGTGGTGATCAATGATAAATTCGGTATTCGCTTAACCGATGTTATAAGCCCGTCGGAACGGGTTAAAAGATTAGCCTGATGCCTGGAAAAAAGTGCGTCGCTTGGTTGTTGTTCTTGTGGTTTTCTCCCAGCTTTGCCGCACCGGGCGCTGATGTACCGAAGCAAACCGTCAGGACAATTTCTTCCGGGGACATGCTCCATTGGGGGATTGGCCTGCTGATAGTTTTAGGCATTTTTTTTCTTTGTGTTTGGAGTATGCGCAAGTTAAGCGGGATTACCGCCTACGGCGCGGGAAAAATGCGTATTATCGGCAGCCTGTCGTTGGGTGTACGGGAAAGAGTTATTTTGCTCCAGATTGGAAAGAAACAGCTCGTTTTAGGCGTGACGCCGGGGCGCATAGACGCCTTGCATGTGCTGGAGGGCGACGATTGCCTGAACACCTCTGCCGGAATGCAGGAGGCATCGCCGTCTGCCGGCATAGACAACGGATTTGCGCAAAAATTGATGCAAGCAATGAAAGGACGGTCTGATGGCTAAAAACATTTTATTTCGCTTGCTGCTTATAGGCATTGCTTTTCTGTTTATCGAAACCCCCGCTTTCGCCGCCGCAGGGATTGAAGCGGTCACCGTGACTACAGGCAAGCAAGGCGCACAGACCTATACGGTAACAATCCAGATTCTGGCGTTAATGACCCTGTTAACGGTGTTGCCGGCGCTGTTGTTGACCATGACCTCGTTTACCCGGATCATGATTGTGCTGAGTTTGCTGCGAACAGCTCTAGGAACCGGGCAGGCGCCGAGCAATCAGGTGTTGTTAGGCTTGTCCATGTTTTTGACTATTTTCATCATGATGCCGGTCCTTGACAAGGTGAATGCAGAAGCCGTCCAGCCTTATCTTGAAGAGAAAATTGACGTGACTGTCGCCATGGAAAAGGCTTCAGAGCCATTTCGGCAATTTATGCTGAAACAGACCCGAGAGGCCGATCTGGAATTATTTATCAGGATTTCCGGCAATGATGAGTTGCAGTCAGCCGAAAATGTGCCGTTTTCGTTATTGCTGCCGGCTTTTGTAACCAGTGAATTGAAAACGGCATTCCAGATAGGTTTTCTGATTTTCCTGCCTTTTTTGATCATCGATCTGGTGGTCGCCAGCGTACTGATGTCCATGGGTATGATGATGTTGTCGCCGATGGTTATTTCCCTGCCGTTTAAAATCATGTTGTTTGTTCTTGCTGATGGCTGGTCTTTGATCATGGAAATGCTGGCGGCGAGTTTTTATGTTGTGTAGGGACGGCCGGCTGGCCGCCCATTCGAGGTAGTTTATGGCGCCGGAAACTGTTTATATGGTTGGGCAGGAAGCGATGATTGTTGCGGTCAAGCTGACTGCGCCGGTGTTGATTCCATCTTTGGCAGTAGGCCTGATTATCGCGATGTTTCAGGCGGCCACCCAGATTAATGAGTCGACGCTGACGTTTGTACCCAAGTTAATCGTTATAGCGATAGTTTTGATGCTGATGGGGCCGTCGATGCTGCAAATGTTCCTTGATTATTTTCAAGAATTGATCAGGGACATTCCACATTTGATTGGTTAAACATTGAACTTCACCGAAGAGCAGATTCTCGGTCAAACGGCGTCATTTATCTGGCCGTTAATGCGCATCAGTGCGATGTTTGTGTCCGTGCCGTTGTTTAGCATTCAGTCCGTGCCGGCCCGGGTCAGGCTGGTGCTTTCGGTGGCGATAACACTGGTCGTCATACCGTTGCTTCCGCCTTTGCCGACTGTCGAAATGTTCAGTTACACCGGATTGATGATGGCTATTGCCCAGGTCATGATCGGATTAACCAGCGGTTTTATTTTACAGCTGGCTTTTGCGGCGGTCGTTTTTGCCGGTCAAGGCATAGCATTAAGCATGGGCCTGGGCTTTTCGATGATGGTCGACCCGCAAAGCGGACAACAGGTGCCGGTAGTTGCGCAACTTTACACCGTCACCGCCACGTTAATTTTTATCAGTTTGAACGGACACTTGGTGTTGATACAAATGCTGCTGGACAGTTTTAAAACTTTGCCCATTAGCGTCGAGGGTATCAATGCGACCGGTATTTGGTCAATTATCGTTTGGAGCAGCCAGATGTTCTCCGGCGGGTTGTTGTTGTCCATGCCTATCGTCGCCAGCCTGTTGTTGGTTAATGTCATTTTTGGGGTTGCGGCCAGAGCGGCTCCGCAATTACAAATTTTTTCGGTAGGCTTCCCGGTGACGTTGATGCTGGGATTGTTGTTGGTTTGGAAAACGTTGCCTGATGTGCTGGATCAGTTTTCCGGAATGTTAACGGATGCCTACGAGTTGATCGGGCAGTTGTTGAGGTTGTAAGTTGTGGCTGAAGATTCTGATGAAGATAAAACCGAAGAACCCACCGGTAAGCGTTTAGAAGACGCCAAGAAAAAAGGTCAGATTGCCCGCTCCAGGGAGCTTAATACCTTTGCGATGATGATAGTAAGCGCCTCATTATTGCTTATGCAGGGAGAGAAAATCGGCCATGAACTGTTGGCAATGATGCGGACGGAGTTTCAATTGAGCCGTGCAAGTATTTTCGATCCGGCCACAATCATTGTGCATTTTAAACAAACGATGATTGACGGCGTCGTGATGTTTGCGCCGTTTTTTGCGCTAATGATTGTTGTCGCCATTATTGCCCCCATATCGATGGGCGGGTGGCTATTTAGCTGGGATGCGGTTTCACCGAAGTTCGGCAAAATGGATCCCATTAAGGGCATACCCCGGCTGTTTGCGATGCGGGGACAGATAGAGATGCTGAAAGCGATGTTGAAGATTTTATTGGTTTTTGGCGTCGCGGTTGCTTTGTACAGGTCCTATATAACCGAGTTGCTTGGCTTGGATGCCGAGCCGCTGGAACAATCGGTCGGCCATGCGCTAAATATCATCGGCATGTGTTTTTTACTGCTCAGCGCCTCGTTGGTCGTGATTGCGATGGTTGATGTGCCTTATCAGTTGTGGGATCACAATAAGAAACTGAAAATGACCTTGCAGGAAATCAAGGATGAGCATAAAGAATCCGAGGGCAGTCCCGAGGTGAAGGGACGGCAGCGCAGAATGCAAATGGATATGGCGCAAAACCGGATGATGGCGGAGGTGCCGAAAGCCGATGTTATTGTGACCAATCCCAGCCATTATGCGGTGGCCTTAAAGTATGACCAAAGTTCCAATAGTGCGCCGAAGCTGGTTGCCAAAGGTGTTGATTTGATAGCCGCGCAAATCCGTAATGTCGCTATAGGCGCCGATGTGCCGTTGGTGGCGTCGCCGCCTTTAGCCCGAGCCTTGTATTATTCAACCGAGCTGGACAGAGAGATACCGCAGGGGCTTTATTTGGCGGTAGCTCAAATACTCGCCTACGTTTATCAGTTAAAAGCGGCGCAGAAAAATGACTGGAGAGCACCATTGCCGCCGGAAGACATTAACGTGCCTGACGAATTTAAACGGGATTAACAGGGTATGGATTTTACTAAATTAAAAGCAGCATTGGGGGTATTGGGTAAGGCTGAGTTGGGCGCCCCATTAGTTATCGTGATGGTTTTGTCGATGTTGATAATTCCGCTGCCGGCGTTTGTGCTCGATCTGTTTTTTACCTTTAATATCGCCTTTTCGTTAATCATCCTGTTGGTTGTTGTTTATACGCTTAAACCGCTGGAGTTTGCATCATTTCCAACCGTTATTCTGCTGGCAACGATATTGCGCCTGGCGTTGAACGTGGCTTCGACGCGTGTCGTATTGATGGAAGGGCATAAGGGCGGCGACGCGGCCGGTAAGGTGATTGAGGCTTTCGGCGCTTTTGTTATCGGCGGCAACTTTGCCGTGGGTCTGGTGGTTTTTGCGATCCTCGTAATCATCAATTTCATGGTCGTTACCAAAGGCGCCGGGCGGATTGCGGAAGTCGGGGCTCGGTTTACGCTGGATGCGATGCCGGGCAAGCAAATGGCTATTGATGCGGATTTGAATGCCGGGTTGCTGACTCAGGACGAAGCCCGCGAGCGGCGCGCCGAAGTGGCGACCGAAGCGGATTTCTACGGTTCTATGGACGGTGCGAGCAAATTTGTCCGGGGCGATGCGATTGCCGGGATTATTATTTTATTTGTCAATATGATCGGCGGTTTGGCCATCGGCGTGCTTCAACACGATTTGAGTTTTGCCGAGGCTGGAAAAATTTATGTCTTACTGTCTATCGGTGACGGTTTAGTCGCTCAAATCCCTTCCTTGTTATTGTCGGTGGCATCGGCTTTGGTTGTGACCAAGGTCGGCAGCACCGGTGAGAATATCGGTCAGCAAGTTACCGCGCAGCTATTTGCGAATCCCAAGGCTTTGACGGTGACCGCGGCAGTGGTCGGCGCGTTGGGTATTATTCCGGGCATGCCTAATTTGGTTTTTATCTTGCTGGCTGGGGCTTTAGCCGGCGCCGCCTATTTAATTGAAAAGAAACAGAAAGACGCTGAATTGGTTACTCTTGATTATCCTCAGGAGATGACTCAGAACCTGCCTCCCCCTGAAACCAAGGAACTGGGCTGGGATGATGTAATGCCGGTTGATGTGGTCGGCCTGGAAGTGGGTTATCGGCTGATTCCGTTGGTGGACAAGAATCAGGGCGGGCAACTGATGGTCCGTATCAAAGGCGTAAGGAAAAAACTGTCCCAGGAATTGGGTTTTTTAATTCCGTCGGTGCATATTCGCGACAACCTTGACTTGAGTCCGACAGCCTACAGGATTTCTCTGATGGGCGTGACCGTAGGTGAAGCCGAAATCATGCCGGACATGGAAATGGCGATTAATCCGGGGCGTGTTTTCGGCACCTTAAAAGGCAGGGAGTGTCGGGATCCGGCTTTTGGCCTGGATGCGGTGTGGATAGAACCCAACCAGAAAGATCATGCGCAAACCCTGGGTTATACGGTGGTTGATCCCGGAACAGTGGTGGCGACCCATTTGAGTCATCTTTTGCAGTCGCATGCTCATGAGTTGTTCGGTTACGAAGAGGCACATAAAATACTCGACAATCTGGCTAAGTCAGCCCCCAAGCTGGTAGAGGATCTGGTGCCGAAAACATTACCGCTGGGTGTGGTGGTCAAGGTATTGCAAAACCTGCTACAAGAGCATGTGCCCATTAGGGATATGCGCAGCATAGTCGAAACTTTGGCGGAGTACGGGCTTAGAAGTCAAGATCCCGACATCTTGACGTCGGCGGTACGCGCGGCATTAGGCCGGCTAATTATTCATGAAATCAGTGGGATGCAGGATGAATTGCCGGTTATTACATTGGATCACGAGTTGGAACAGTTGTTGCATAAATCTCTGCAAACGGCAGGTGAAAGCGGTGTTGGGATCGAGCCGGGGTTAGCAGAACAAATGCATACGTCCTTGCAGGAAAGTATGCAAAAAATGGAAATGGAGGGACAGACGGCGGTGTTGCTGGTTTCTTCATATATCCGTCCGTGGTTATCCCGGTTCGTTCGCCACTCCATTCCCGGATTACATGTCTTGGCATACAATGAAATACCGGCGGATCGGCAGATCAAAGTAGTTTCAACAGTCGGACGACGAACATAGCACATGGGGCTAAATTATGAAGATTAAACGTTTTTTTGCAGCGGATATACGCCAAGCCATGCGAATGGTAAAAGAGGAGCTGGGCGCGGATGCAGTCATCATGTCAAACAAGTCTGTCGACGGCGGTGTTGAGATCGTTGCAGCGCGAGACTTTGATGAGCAACTGATTCAGAGCAAGTTGCAAAAACAGGCCGCAGAGCAACAGCCTCCTGCTCCTGCTCGGTCGTATCGCGATGCTTCCAGTCATGAAACTAGAAAACTCGATTTGCCTGATTTTGAAACGGAAAAAAATCATTTGCATGTGTTAAGCAGTCAAAGAAAACAAAGCGCGGAAGGATTCGTGCCCGAGCGCGCTCCGGTGCGGCAGCAACAACGATTCTCTAGCGATCACGAAACTTCATCCCTCCATAGCAACCGGGCGAATCGATTCCTTGCCGACTCCAATACTTCCAGCATTGCTAGTGGCCGCCGGAATATTGACGAATATGTGGGTTATGCGGAAAAAGTACATCTACGCGGCGCCTCTGAAACAGCAAGAGTCTCCAAACCGGTTGCGCCTGTTGCAAAAGAAAGGCCTATTCAACCTGCCAAGGCTGCGGCTCAGGCCTCTCGCGTGTCTTCTGTAGCGGAAGCAACCGAGAAACAGAACACTCTGGCGGATAACTTGTTAATGGAAATGAGCAAGGAACTGAAATCTTTAAGATCCGCGATGGATTCCAAATTGTCCAACGTCAGCTGGGCCGCCATGTCTCAAGCCAACCCGGTCAGGGCTGATTTGCTACAGCGTTTGGCCGGCATGAGTATTTCGAGAAAATTGAGTGTCAAAATCGCCAATCGCTTTGCCAACCACACCGACGCCGAACTGGTTTTTAGCCAAGCTCAAGAGCTGCTGGCTAAAGTATTGCCGGTGGCTGACGACGACTTGCTTCAGCACGGCGGTATTGCCGCGCTGGTAGGGCCTACCGGCGTCGGAAAAACCACAACGATCGCCAAACTGGCCGCCAAGTTCATTTTGAAACACGGACCAAGACAGGTTGCATTGATAACCACCGATAACTACCGTATCGGCGCTCATGAGCAATTGAGCACCTATGGACGTATACTTGACGTTCCGGTTCGGGTGGCGTCCAGCGCTGCGGAGTTACGCAATCTTATCGATGGTTTTGCAGACAAACGTCTTATTTTGATCGATACTGCCGGTATGAGCCAACGCAATATGAAGCTGGCCGAGCAGATTAATACCTTGCAACAAAGCGGACAACCTATTAGATCTTATCTGGTGATGTCGGCTGCGACTGAATACAAAGCTATGAATGAAATTATCAAAGCCTTCGAGGTTTTTGAGCCGCAAGCCAGTATTTTGACTAAACTTGACGAAGCGGCAACGATTGGCTCGGCGGTTTCTTCAATAATAGAGAATAACCTGCCGTTGTCGTTTATTGCCGACGGCCAGCAAGTGCCTGAAGATATGCACAGCCCTTGTGCCCGGACTTTAGTCGCGCAATGTGCGGCTGAGCTGGATGAGGAAAGCGATTATAACGATGAAAATAACGAAGCTTGGGTGGCGCAAGGCTATGCATAATCCACCTGACCAAGCAGCCGGAATAAGAAAAATGAATAAAATAAAACCTGTCCGAGTCATCGCAGTCACCAGCGGCAAAGGTGGAGTGGGCAAAACAAATCTATCGGTTAACGTCGGTATAGCGCTGTCTCAAATGGGGCAGAATGTAGTGTTAATGGATGCCGACATGGGTTTGGCTAATGTTGATATTCTGTTAGGCGTGTACCCCCAGTTCAACCTTTCCCATGTGCTGTCAGGCGAGAAAACATTAAATGAAATCATGATGGAAGGGCCGGCAGGTTTGAGAGTGATCCCCGGCGCTTCGGGCATTCAGAAAATGTCTGAGCTGACCACAATCGAACAAGCCTCAGTGATTCATGCGTTTAGCGAAATCGATCAAAATATCGACGTATTGATTGTCGATACCGCGGCCGGTATATCGGCAAGCGTGGTCAATTTTGCCCGCGCCTGCCAGGAAATTATCGTGGTTGTCTGCGATGAACCGACGTCGTTAACCGATGCTTATGCGTTCATTAAACTGCTTAACCGGGATTACGGTTTGTCCCATTTTCATGTGATAACCAATATGGTTCAAAGCGTTCAGCAAGGGCATGCGTTATTTCAAAAATTAAGCAAAGTAACCGATCGTTATCTCGATGTTACGCTGAAGTTTGCCGGTGCGGTGCCTTACGACGAATATTTGCGTAAGGCCGTTCAAAAACAAATGCCCGTAGTAATGGGCTTTCCCAGAAGCAAGGCCGCGCTTGCGCTGAAAACGATAGCCGCAAGAATTGACAGCTGGCCGCTGAAATCCCAGGCGGGCGGTTACATTGAGTTTTTTATTGAGAGAATGATTCAATACGGTTCCCAAAAGGATGTCGCATGAGCGGTGTGGCAATGTACACAGCGGTGCAAGCTGGAGGCACGGATGAACGTGTCATGCAGCATGCACCGTTAGTCAAGCGCATTGCCTACCACTTATTGAGCAGACTGCCTGATTCGGTCCAAGTCGATGACTTGATTCAGGCCGGGATGCTCGGCTTGCTGGAAGCCATCAAGAATTATGATGTTTCGCAGGGAGCCAGTTTTGACACCTATGCCGGTATCCGTATTCGGGGTGCTATGCTGGATGAGGTCAGGCGCAGCGACTGGACGCCTCGTTCCGTGCATAAAAAATCACGCATGGTTTCGGAGGCCATACGCACCATCGAGAACAGCACCGGCCGCGAGGCCAGAGACGCCGACGTGGCTGAGCATTTAGGCATAGCCATCGATGAATATAACCGCATACTCCAGGATTCAAGCAGCTGCCGCGTGTTCAGCGTCGAAGAATTGGCGCAAGATGGAGACCATTATCTCGATGAAGCCGTGGATCATGAAGAAGGTCTCGCGGACGCTTTAAGCCGTGAAGGTTTTGAGCAGGCGTTGGCAAACGCGATCGCAAGTTTGCCCGAACGTGAGCGTCTGGTTATATCGTTGTATTATGATGAAGAACTTAATTTGCGCGAAATCGGCGAAGTTTTGAATATTAGCGAATCCAGAGTCAGCCAAATCAGCACCCAGGCCGTACTGAGGCTGCGTTCAAGAATGTCCGAATGGACAAGCGATTAATGGTCTTCAGTCGCTCATCTGAAAACTAAAAATGGATATTTTAAGTATTGCCGGCATCTTGGTCGGTGTCGGCGCAATTCTGTTGGGAATCATACTGGATGGCGGCGACATCGATTCGTTGGTGAATGTGCCCGCGCTTATCATTGTGTTTGGCGGCACATTGGGAGCGACGCTGTTGCAATTTCCACCGGCTGTTTTTGTCAGAAGCGTCAAGATGCTGTCGTGGGTGTTAATTTCAAAACAAGTCGATCTGTCGGCGCAAATTGACAAGGTCATTTACTGGAGTCATCTGGCGCGCAAGGAAGGTTTATTAGGCCTTGAAAATGCGATACCCGATGAGAAGGACCCGTTTATAAAAAAAAGTTTGCAGTTGCTGGTTGATGGAAATGAGTCCGACGCCATCCGCAACATATTGGATCTGGATATAGACGCCAAGGAAAGCACAGCCTTACAGGCGGTAGGATTGTACGAGGCGATGGGCGGCTATGCGCCGACCATCGGTATTCTCGGCGCGGTGATGGGCTTAATCCATGTGATGCAGAACTTGACCAACCCGGAGCTTTTAGGGGAAGGAATAGCCACGGCTTTTGTCGCGACAATCTATGGCGTGGGTTCGGCCAATCTTGTTTTTTTGCCGATCGCCAACAAATTAAAAAGCCATGTATTTGCATTGACCCAAGCCAAGGAAATGTTGGCAGAGGGTATTATTTCCATTGCAGAAGGCGAAAATCCCAGGAACATCAAGTTGAAACTGGGCGGCTATCTGAATGGCGCCTATAAAGACTAGGCTATGACTAGGCGCAGGAAGAGACATAGAGAGAACACTAATAATCATGACCGCTGGATGGTGTCATATGCAGATTTCATCACCTTGCTGTTTGCGTTTTTTGTGGTCATGTACGCAATCTCTTCGGTCAATGAAGGGAAATATAAAACGCTGTCCGATTCATTAGGCCATGCATTCTCGAATAACGGGCAGCAGGGCGATGAGATCGATCCTATTCAGATAGGGACTTTGCCGACGACGATAGATCCCATTCCATTGGAAAACCCTGCGACGGCAGACGTTGAAAAAAGACGGGAGCTGAGTGATGAAATTCTAAAAGAAAGACAGCAGTTGAGCCAGGTGTCCGATCAATTCGAGCAGGTTTTAACGCCCTTTATCGATGAAAAGCTGGTTTCAGTCAAGAAGCACGACTATTGGATAGAGTTGGAAATGAATAGCGAAATGTTATTCTTGAGCGGTGAGGCGGAATTATCCAAAAAAGCGATACCCGTGCTGAAGAAGATTGCCGAGGTGATTAATCCATTACCCAATATGGTTAATATTGAAGGTCATACCGATAATGTTCCTATCGATAACCTGAAGTTCAGGTCGAACTGGGATTTGTCATCGGCCCGTGCGACCAGCGTTGTGCATGAGTTGGTTAAGGAGGGAATTGTTCCTCCCCGTTTGTCGGCAATCGGTTATGGAGAATTTCATCCTATTGGCGATAACAAGACAGAGGAAGGGCGATTTAAAAACAGGCGGGTAGTTTTGGTGTTAATGGCTCAAGCTTTTGCCCGTTATGGCGCTAACGATGAAGAGCGCGCCAAGTTATTGAATTTGGCGCCGACAGTGGAGACTACCGTTCAGCCATGATACTGAATGTCTTAACAATAAAGTAAAAAGCCTGCTAATATTACGATTCACGCAATGTCAGTTACGGGAGGCCGATATGCTAGAAATACAACCGGTATTACCCTCTTTATCCGTCGTAAAGTCCCACAAGATTAAAAGGGATGATAGTTACCCTGAGAAACAACAGCCGCGTAGAAAAAAACAAGAAGTGGAAGAACTGGATGATGCAGAACCCATGCAACATATTGACGAGATTGTTTAATGAATAATCTTTTGATGATTGCCCTTATCGTTGAGGGCGCGGCGATTGCGATCATGCTGGTTGCGCTTTTCTGGCTGGCGCGTACCCTGCTGAAACTCAAGCACGACTATCACGTTCTTAATGATATTGTCCACGGCAACACCAATGATATTGCGGGTTTGTGTTCCGCTGCTTTGACCGTGGACAGCCGAATAGCCACAGTGGACAGCAAAATAGCCGTTGCGGACGAACATCTCGACGATCTGGCGGCAAAGATTGCGGAAGTCGGGCAACATGACCAGTCCTCTCACCCTTACAGCGGAGACATCCGCAAAGTAAGAAGCGGGGCCAGTGTCGACGAATTGATGCAAAATTCGGGATTAAGCCATGATGAAGCGGCTTTATTGATCCGTTTGCATGGTTCTAAAACCAAGCCGTGAAAAGACAGCACATAAAAAAGCCCGGCTAACTTGGTTAGCCGGGCTTTTTTATGTGGGATGGGCAAAATAACTATTTTAGTCTTCGCCGCTGAATACGCCCAGCAACTGCAACAAGCTCAGGAACAGGTTGTAGATAGACACGTATAACGAAACAGTCGCCAAAATGTAGTTGGTTTCGCCGCCGTGGATGATTTCACTGGTTTGGAATAGGATCATGCCGGACATCAGCAGAATAAACATGGCCGATACAGCCAGCGATAAAGCCGGGATAGCGAAAAACATCGCACCAAGACCCGCCAGAAACGCCACCAGAACGCCGACCATCAGGAAGCCGCCCATAAAGCTGAAATCTTTGCGCGTTGTTAAGGCGTAGCCGGAAAGTCCCAGGAATATCACGCCAGTGCCGCCTAATGCGGTCATAATCAGTTCGTGACCGTTACTGAATGCGGCAACGTACATGGATAAAATAGGGCCCAGCGTTAACCCCATAAAACCGGTCAAAGCAAAAACAAAAACCAGTCCCAAGCTGCTGTTGCTGAATTTGGTCGTCAAGAACAGCAGGCCGAAATAACCCACCAGCGTAATGATCGGGCCAAAATGCGGCAGATTCAGGACCATTGCAGCGCCTGCCGTCATCGCGCTGAAAAGCAATGTCATCGACAACAACAGGTAAGTGTTTCTCAATACTTTATTGGTAGCCAGAACACTGGCTTCCGAGCGTGGAATGGCGGTATTTAGTCTCATTTTATATGGACTCCTAAAAAATAAACGGTTAACAAAAAAGATACGGACCTTTAAATCTTACAAGAGTTTGCCCGTATCGGTAAGAATATTTAGTAGAATAGCATATTACTGACAAAATGATTTTTCACAACGACGGATTATGACAGAAAATAGACAAATAACGCCTTATCAAGCGATAGGCGGTGAGGCCGCGATACTTGGCCTGGTGGACCGGTTTTATTTCTTTATGGACGATTTGCCCGAAGCCGCCGGTATTCGCGCCATGCATGCGGCGGATTTGTCGGGCGCGCGCACCAAGCTGTTCAAGTTTTTGTCGGGCTGGCTGGGCGGTCCCGACTTGTTTGTGCAGGAATTCGGACATCCAAGGTTACGGCAGCGGCATTTCCCCTTTGCGATTGACGAGTCGGCAAGAGACCAATGGATGTTGTGCATGAATAAAGCCTTAGATGAAATGCCCATGGATGCGAATTTCAGGGAAAATGTACGCCAGGCATTGCAGCAACTGGCGACGCACATGATTAATCAGGATGAATAGGGCGCGTGACACAATAAACCAACGTTGTTTATATCAGAGCAAATACTATTTCTTACCCCAGTCACATAGAGAGCCGTCATTTCTAACTTGCCATTCTCTTATCAAATCCGGCGCAGTCAGCGGGCCACGCAGACGCGCATCATCGTGACGCCCGGCAAAGTCGAAGTCGTCGCACCGGTAAAAGTTGCCGAACATAAAATTCATCAATTCGTTCAGTCCAAGCAGCAGTGGATAGTCCAGGCGATGGATAAAATCGCAGCTAAAACTCATCAACATAAAACCTTAGCGCCCACTGTTTACGGGCATGGCGCCGACATTCCTTATCAGGGGGAATCATATAAATTGGCGGTGCGGCCGACAAAATTAAAAAGGATAAAAATAGAATTTAGCCGGGAATTTATTGCCCACGTTCCCGACGCCTTGATGATTCAAGACCACAGCGCCGAGATAAAGGATGCGCTTATCCGCTGGATGAAAAAGGAATCGAAAATCCAGGTGGAGCAGCTGGTAAACCGTCATGCGGAAAGAAAGCAGCTATTTCCGCAGACCATTAAAATCAAGACCCAAAAAAGCCGGTGGGGCAGTTGCGGCATTCATAACGACATCAACATCAATTGGCTGTTAATCATAGCTCCGCCCGAAGTATTGGAATACGTCGTGGTACACGAGCTTTGCCATATCAAAGTCAGGAACCATTCCGCCCATTTCTGGGCCTTGGTTGCCGAACATTTGCCGGACTACCAAAGCCGCAGGCATTGGCTGAAAAAGCATGGCGGCAGTTTGATGATGGGCTTGTGATGAGCGGGGCGTTAATACCAAATCCTCATTCCCACCACGCCGCGCAAACTGTGATGATGTTCGCGCAGCGATTCTTCCTCGACATAATCGAAACCGATATACGGCGCGAACTCACGCTCGATCTCGTAACGTAAGCGCATGCCGGCTTCAAGTTCGGTGACGCCCGCCTTTACGCCGCGAATTTCCAAATCCGATGCCGCGACATTGACCTCAAATCTCGGTGCAAGAATCAGGCGTTGCGTCAACAACAGTTCGTAGCCCAAACTCAAGCGGCCCAATACATTGCCGGTATCGGTTATAAACATGGCGCTGTCGACCTCGATGAAGTACGGCGCCAAACCTTGAAAGCCGATCACTGCGTCAAACGTCCGCTCAGGTTCAAACGCCCGCCGCGCGCCGATCTGGAAATCCCAAAAGGTATCGACATTACGGCTGTACAGCATTTGCAAATCGGCGCGGCCGAAAATGTCCTGGTCGCCGGAATAGTCGCCCTCGGTTTTCAGCCACAGCTTGTGGTCGTCGTTACCGATCCAGTGCTGCACGTCCCATTTGAACAGGTGCAGATCCTGGCTGCCCTCGTATTCCAGGCGCTCGGCCTTGAAATGACTGAAAATTTCGTCATCGCCGTGCGCGTATGCTTGGCTATGCCAGAATACCCACAGTAGGCATAACCAGACTTTATTCATGACCGGACTCCGCTTTCTCGACGATCAGTTTACGGAACATGCCGGTATCCATGTGATACAGCAAATGGCAATGAAACGCCCATTCGCCCTCGGCGTCGGCCGGCACATCGACGCTCACCGTTTCGCCGGGCTTGACGTTGACCACATGTTTCTTCGGGTTGTACATGCCGTTGCCGTTATCCAGGTATTGCCAAAGGCCGTGGATGTGAATCGGATGGTTCATCATGGTTTCGTTGACGTAATGAAAACGAATCCGCTCGCCCAGTTTGACTCGGATCGGTTCGGCGTCGGAATATTTAACATCGTCGAACGACCAGATGTAGCGGTTCATGTTGCCGGTCAAGCGCAACGTGATTTCCCGGTCCGGCGCTCCCATCAGTCCATGCTCAGGCGTTGCGGATTTTAAATGCCGATAGTTTAAGACCGGGTAAGATGCGGCGGGCGTTTCAGTTTCAGCCATCGCTTGATGCGACAGATGCCCGGCATGTGGATCATGCGCCGGTTGCGGGTTGTCGGCCGCCGGCTGGTCATGGCCTTGATGCGAGCCGTGGCCGCCGTGCGCGCCGCCCATCTCGGCCAGCGTCAATAGTTTCAACGGGCGTAACGGCGGAACCGCCGCCGTCAAATCCTCGCGCGGCGTCAGCGAAGCATGGGCATAACCGCTGCGATCCAACGCTTCGGCGAAAATACTGTAAGCCTGCTCGCTTTGCGGCTCGACTATTACGTCGTAAGTTTCGGCAACCGCAATGCGGAACTCCTCGACCTCGATTGGCGATACCGCTTGACCGTCTGCGGCGATCACTCGCATTTTTAAACCCGGTATGCGCAGATCGAAATGGGTCATCGCCGAGGCATTGATAAAACGCAGGCGCAGCTTTTCGCCGGGCCGGAACAGATACGTTTTATGCCTGTCCGGCGTCCGGCCGTTGATCAAAAAATGATAAGTCGCGCCGGTCACATCGGCCAGATCGGTTGGCTCCATGCGCATTTGTCCCCAGGCCAGCCGGTCGGCGACGGTGTCCGAAAATCCCAATCGTTGGATGTCGGTAAAAAAGTCGCCGACGGTACGTTTTTGAAAGTTGTAATAATCGCTCTGCATTTTCAGTCGCGACAAGGTGCGGTGCGGGTCCGCTTCGGGCCAATCGGAAAGCATCACCACATAATCTCTATCGGCAGGTTGATGGTCATGCTTGGGGTCGATGACGATGGCGCCGAAGAGCCCCTGTTGTTCCTGAAACCCGGAATGTCCGTGATACCAGTAAGTGCCGCTTTGCTTGACTTGAAATCGATAGGTAAAGGTCCGGCCGGGCGCAATGCCGCCGAAACTGATGCCCGGCACGCCGTCCATTTGATACGGCAACACGATGCCGTGCCAGTGGATTGAAGTCTGTTCTTTCAAGTTATTGGTGACCTGCAAAGTCACCTGTTCGCCTTCCCGCCAATGCAAGGTCGGCGCCGGCAAGCTGTCGCCGGCAACGACCGCCTGTTGCGGTAGGCCGATCAAATTGACGGATTTTTCATCAATCTGGAGATGGTAAGCATCGGCAGACGCACAATGCCAGCTGTTTAAGAAGCCGATCACGGCAACTTTCAAAAGGAGCGGATATTTGAGTTTTGCCATAGTGGTTACATGCAGTTTATTGCGGATAGGGAAGCCAGGCTTAAACATTGATGTTGGATTATACCCCGCAGCCCGCGCAGGTGCTTACCAAATGGATAAGCGTTAGACTTCACAGCTTCAGTTTTTAGGATCGACAGTTAGACCGGCTTCAGTTGCGGGTATCGAATGCGTAATATATTGCAGAACATTCGGTAAGTTAGACATAAATGTAGGCCATGATGGTTGAGTATGTGATAATGCGGCGACTCAGCGATCTAGTCCGCCTCTTAATTACGGCCCGAACCACCTATCACAGACCAGTATATGTTTCATAATTCCCGTTCAAGTCACCTAAATATTCCAAGCTCGAGTTGGCTAAGCTTTATTGGCGCAAGCGCCCTTATTGTTGCAAGCGTCTTTGCGCCAAGCGCGGCTCATGCCTTTTCCGAAGACATCTGCTTTCATTATGTCGATCCGCAGGCGAAATCGGGGGATGTTATCCCGTATGCATTTAATTGTTGGAATGTTCAATGCACCGACAGCCCCAAGCCGGAAAACGCACCGGCAGGCTGCGTGGTAAAAGGCACGGGAAGATACCTCAAGGCCACGATAGAAAAAGGCCTGCATGCCAGAAACACCTTGCATTTTGACTCGCTTTTTTTGTTTTCCAGAATGCTGGGACTGAGCTTCGACGATGCTTTCGATACCGCAGCCTATTCTGAGGCCACCGATCTGGTGGGGGGCTATGTGAATACCGATCAGTATGGCAAGGCGATGACGGCTCGGAAAACCGACAATTTACAGGGAATTACCCGCTTAAATACCCAAACAGGGGGCTATTCCTATCATTTCGTGCCTTGGCTGCGCACCGAAGATCATGCACTCAGCACGTCTTTGACCTATGACAAGGCCTACCTGCGGCACGGGCAGACATCGCCCTACGCCAACAGCGAAGCATTGATCAACCACCTGCGCGTATGGGCCTTCGGAAGACGGCAGACCCTGTGCGATTTTGGGCTGATCAAAGACCAGAACAATCCTTTGTCGGCCTGCTTTAGCGAAGATGACAAGAAAACGATTTTTGTCTCGATCCCCTATGTTTTCATCGATTGCGACAAATGCAGAGGCGAAAACACCTTCAAGGTCGCCTGGCAAAAAATATCACCCACCAATGCCGGCGCTTGTACCGACATCGACAGCGACAATACTGCGGAAGTCTGCGTTTACGATCCCGACTACGCGGCCAAAATCCACGGCACACCCAAAAGTCTGGGCATCTACCTGCATGTGATGGCGGATCGATTGTCCCACGATCACTGCACAAACCCCGCCTTCATTACCGAGGGCTGGGACAGAAAACAGCCGATGCCGGAGAAGATGGCGGCCGGTACCGACTATTCCGTCTGGTTCCCGGACTCATGCGGCACGATCAACCACATGGAGAAGCATTATCCTGAGACCGGACACAAGAAATTGCCCCTGCGATCAGTAAAAACACTGGCTTTTAGCTATCTTGAAATTCAGGATTGGGTCAAGGCAAGCAAGTACTTTGCAAGCCACCCGCAACAAAGAGCCGCGACGCCCAGACCCGGCTACCCAAAACTGCATGAAACCCAAAAAATTGTTCAAATGGTCGGCAATGCGTTAAAGCAGGCTGATGCTGGCGATCGTAACAAGGCGCTTTGCGAAATTGCGCTAAACGGCTATGGCGTCACGCCTTGGCATGACGGCAGTACGGATTGCAAATATCCCGCTAAATAAGGAGCTAACAATGACTGACTATTCAAGAACCGAGGACGAGAGCAATTTTTGCCTTGATTTGCCGCAAAGGACATTGCCCCAAAGCAGTGACTGGGAAGAGGAATATGCTTATTCGCTTGGGATACAAGCCTATATATATGGCTTCCCGTGGATTTACAATACCCAATTGCGCTGGCTGTGGGCCAGCCTCGGCGGCAAAAAGCTGAGCGAAGAAAAGGGCTTGCCGGATCTATATGCACCGATCAACTCGTTTCACCATGTAAGCAAACTTGCAAGCCCGGCTAGTCAAACGGGCGGCTGTCCCAATTGCGATACGCTGTATTCGACGGCATGGCTGGATGTGGCGCAGGATCCTATTGTGATTTCTGTGCCGATGGTTACAGATCGTTTTTATTGCATCGAAATGGTGTGTATGGACGCAGACAATTTTGCCTATGTGGGTACCCGTTCCACGGGGGTGCAGGCCGGCAATTTTTTGATCGCAGGTCCCGGCTGGAACGGTCAGGCGCCGGAAGGTGTATTCGATGTCCTGCCGCGTTCACGCACGGCGGGCATTCTGTTGATGGGGCGAACCGGCGTCAACAACACCACACAGGAGGATTTGGACAAAGCCTGCGCCATACAGGAGCAATATCTTTTGACGCCGCTGTCCGATTGGCCTAACCCCCCATCGCCACAGCCAACGAAGGTAATGGCGCCCTATGGGGTTGATTACAACAATACCGCCGGCGCATGGAAAACGATGAACAAGGCAATGACAGAAAATCCGCCCGGATTGCCGCCCGGCATTAACCAGGAGCAGATGCTCAAACTGTTTGCGACCATAGGCATAGGCCCCAACCAGAGCCTGGATGACCAGTCCAATGCGACGCGCGCCGGACTTCAGCGCGCGGCCAAGGATGGCCTGTCGATGCTCCAAAAGATGACCAAAGGCCGGGGGAAAACGGTCAATGGCTGGACATATCCGCCGACCGACATCGGGCGGGCGGGGCAGCACAGCGATTTTATCACCCGCGCAGCGCTGCAATCATTGGCCGGCATTTGCGCTAATGACCCGGCTGAGGCGGTTTACATCAATGTTTTTACCGACAATGAAAATATAACGCTGACTGGACAGTCCAGCTATACCTTGACTTTCAAGGCGGGCGAATTTCCGCCGTTTGATGCAACAAAGCATGGTTTTTGGTCGGTCACGATGTACAACTCCACCTACAATCTTATTCCCGGCTCCAGCAGTTACAGCATCAATAGTTATTATCCTGAGTATCAAGGCCGGGATTCGTTGGGAGGTATGACTATTCTGATTCAAAGCGAGCGGCCGGAGGAACTTCCAGAAGGAAGCTATTGGCTACAATCGCCTAGCGGAACCGATGACGACACGTTCTTTTTGTTTCTCCGGGTGTATGTTCCTGAACCGTCGATAAGCGTCACGCAATCCTGGACGCCACCGAAGATTGTGCGCAACGATACAGCTCAATAAAGCTGTAGCCGGTGTCGATAGCGAAGCGTGTGCGTGGCATGGTTTATGCCGGTTCCCAAGCAGGGGGCTTTGGAACCGGCATAAACAGCTGATCCTAAAAATACCGGCCGTTAATCAGAAAGTGCATGGCGATACTGCCGAAGTAACCCAGCACGATGACCGGCGTCCATTTCAAGTGGCTGGTGAAGGTATAAATCCCTTTAGCCTGTCCCATCAAGCCGACTCCCGCTGCGGAACCGACCGCCAACATGCTGCCGCCGACACCGGCGGTCAATGTCACCAGCAGCCATTGGCCTTGAGAAATATCCGGCGCCATAGTCAGTACGGACAGCATGATGGTGCCGTTATCCACGAACGCTGAGGCGATGCCGACCAGAATGTTGGCTACAGTGGGATCGATGCTGTCATATAAATGATGGGACGCCACTTCCATATAGCCGATGAAACTCAAGCCGCCGACGCCCACCATGACGCCGTAAAAAAACAGCAAGGTGTCCCATTCCAGGTTAGCGACTTTCTGGAAAATGTCGAAAGGCAGTTCTTTTGCAATCTGTTGATTTACCTCGGCTTGCGGATTGTTCATATATTTCATCGGTGCAAAATGATCGATTTTGGCATCGGTCAAATCGACTGGAATCAATATTGAATGGGAATCGCGGGTTTTTTGCAGGTAATAACTGAAAAATTTCAAATAGGTCAGGCCCATCATCATGCCGGCCGCAGGAGGCAGGCCCAGGAAGTTTTCAAAGCAAGCCGAGGTAATAATGGTCAATACGAACAGAAAGATGATTATCCAGCCGCCCCGTTTCATGTCCTGGGCTTCCATTACCGCTGCGGGTCTTTGTTGCGGAATAAAGAAATGCATGATCGCTGCGGGTATTGCGAAGTTGACGATGGCCGGAATCAGCAGGGAAAAGAAGTCGGCGAAAGGCACTACGCCTTTTTGCCAGACCAATAATGTGGTGATGTCGCCAAAGGGACTGAAGGAGCCGCCCGCATTGGAGGCGACCACGACATTGATGCAGGATAAGGTGACAAAGCGCGGGCATTCTTTACCCATAGCCAGAATAACCGAACCCATCAGCAAGGCGGTAGTAAGGTTATTGCAGCCGGACGAGATAAAGAACGCCTGAAAGCCGGTAATCCAGAATAGTTGCCGATAGCTGAAATTCTTGCTCAGCAGCCAGACCCGCAGGCTGTCGAATACGCCCCGGTCTTCCATCGCATTCAAGTAAGTCATCGACACCATGATGAACAAAAACAGCTCGCCGTAACTTTCAAGAGTGGTGCGGAACGCTATCCCGACTTGTTCGCTCATCCCGCCGCTGGTATAAACGGCGGCAATAAAGATCCAGATAAGGCTCGCCGCAAACACCATCGGCTTCGATTTTTTTAACTCAGTCACCTCCTCGGTCATCGCGAGAATATAGGCAATCGCGAACACTATCAGGGCCGTATAGCCCGCCCAGTGCTGGGTCAAATCCATTGGGCTGGAGCCGGCCGCGTCTTCGGCGGCCGTTGACAGGGAAGGGAAGAACAGGGCGAGCAACAGGGGGCCATATAACTTAAAAGGCCGATAAGCTTTACGCGCAGTGTCGCCATGTCTACCTGGTACGTTTAACAGTGGCTGCGTTTTGCTGGGCAAGAGTGCACCATTTAAGGCAATCATCATTAAGGTAAAAATGGAAAGAAACACTTCAAATTGCATAGACGACTCACAAGAATATAGAAGATTAGTTGAGGAGGAAATCCAGACCAATTTAATAAGATTATTATATTTGAAATAGCCGGGACATGGGGGAAAGTATTTAGTGGGATAGAGATCAAGAGTGGCTAGTGGGGATGCGGCGTATTTGTTGTCTAAGTGGAGAGTGATTGCAAAGCTTTAGCGGATGTTATAATATAACATTCGATTTCAAGTAAACGGTTTTTTCCAATGAATACATCAGCCGAAGCAAGCCACAACCATTCCCATCCTTTAGGGCACGATCATAAAAAATGCGTCAGCGAGGCATTGGGCACCGCCGCTCAGCTATGCGTGGTGCGCGGCGTGCAATTGACGCCTATACGCCAGCAAGTGCTGGAGCTGATCTGGGAAAGTCACAAAGCGGTTAAGGCTTACGAGCTGTTGGATCGGATCAAACCTCTGATGGATGCGGCAAAGCCCGCGACGATTTACCGCGCGCTGGATTTTCTAATCGAGCAGGGCTTGATTCACCGGGTCGAGAGCCTCAACGCATTTGTCGGTTGCAATTGCTCCGCTCATCAGCATGAACAGTTATTGCTGATCTGCAATAACTGCCAGGAAGTGGAAGAGCGGCCGGCCCCGGAAGTCATGCAGGCGCTGTCGGAAGAAATCAAGCAGGCCGACTTTATCGTTCACAGCAAAGCCATCGAAATTCATGGCGTTTGCGCACAATGCGCGGAAACGATGGGTGATCAAAACTGATACCGTTATTTTTTTGGCGGGCAGGAAGGTTTACCGGGTGTTACGTTATAACATTATATAGCTGCGTCTTGAGCCGAGTCCATGTCTCACATTTTTAAACAATAAATAAAAACCATGAATAAAAAACTCACTGTTATTTTCTTATCGACAAGTGCGATAGCGACCAATGCCCATGCGGCTGATAATGACGCCCACAAACTGGAGGACATCGTCGTTATCAGTACCGGCATCAAGCAGTCCACCGCCAAATCGGCCAAGCCGGTAACGGTGCTGACGGGCGACCAGTTGCGGATGAAAACGGGGACAACCATCGGCGACACGCTGAAGAATGAACTCGGCATTACCAGCCAGTCGTTCGGCGCGGGTGTTGGTTCGCCGGTCATCCGCGGGCAATCGGGGCCTCGGGTACGGGTCATGCAGAACAGCCTGGGCAATAATGATGTCTCGTCATTAAGCCCGGATCATGCCAACGGCGTGGAACCGATTCTGGCGGAACGGATTGAAGTGTTGCGCGGGCCGTCGACGCTGTTGTACGGGAACGGCGCCATCGGCGGCGTGGTCAACGTGATCGACAATCGGATTCCCGAGCAGGTGCCGGACAAGCTGCTCGGCGGAGCCGGCGAGCAGCGCTATGATTCGGCAACCAACGAGACCTCCAGCGCCGTCAAGCTGGAAGGCGGAAAAAGCGGCGTGGCCTATCATGTCGACGGTTTTTACCGCGATCAGGGCAACACCCATATCGGCGGCTCTGCGATAGACGAGGATGCCGCCCGCTCTATCGATTCCAGTCTGAATATTGTGAACAATCCCAACGGCCTGATTGACAATTCAAAGGCGAGATCGCGCGGCGGCTCGGTCGGCATCTCTAAAATCGGCGATGCGGGCTTAGTCGGCGTTTCGATCAACAGCCTGGAGAAAAACTACGGCATCCCGCCGGACGGCAGCGGCGGCGCGCCGGTGACTATCGATCTGAATCAAACCAAGTACGATTTTAAAGGCCAGTTCAACCGGCCGTTCGCGCTGGCGGAAAAGCTGCGGATAAAATTCGGCTATACCGACTACAAGCATGTCGAAATGGACAACGGCACCCCGGCCACGACTTTCTTGAACAAATCCTACGAAAGCCGCGTGGAGCTTGAACATAAGCCCATCGGTTTATTAAACGGCGTGATGGGTTTTCAGTCGGTCAACAGCCAGTTTTCCGCGATCGGCGCAGAAGCGTTGGTGCCGCGTACCGACCTTAATTCCTACGGCTTGTTTGACGTCGAATCGTTCAAAATCGGCGATGTGACCTATGAGCTGGGCGCGCGCGGCGAATGGCAAACCATAACGCCGGAAAACGGCAACAGCCTGACTTATAAACCGCTCAGCGGCTCGGCTTCCGCATTGTGGGACATCACCGACCGGCACCAGGTTAGTCTGGCATTCACCCATTCGCAGCGCGCGCCGCAGATACAGGAACTGTTTTCCAACGGCGTTCATGAGGCCACGCACAGCTATGAATTGGGTAACGCCGGCCTCAATAAGGAGTTGTCCAATAACCTGGATCTGGGCTATCGCTACAATGCCGATTGGATGGCAGCGGAGCTGAATCTTTTCCACAATTGGGTCAACGACTACATTTATCAGCAACGAACCGGCTCGTTGTTTAACGAAGACGCCGAAGCATTTGAGGATGTTTGCTCTGGAACTTGTATTCCGGTATTGGAAAGCCGGCAGGCCGCGGCCACCTTCAAAGGCTTTGAAGCCAAAACCGTGTTTCCGCTGATGGAAAACCGTTACGGCGCGGTCGATCTGACTTTGTTCGGCGACTATACCCGAGGCACCTTTGAGCAGGGCGGCAACGTGCCCCGAATGCCGCCGCTACGCTATGGGCTGCAACTGAGCTACGAGAAAAACGATTGGTCAACCAATGCCCGGTTAACCCGTGGCGAAGCGCAAAATCATGCGGGCGAGCATGACTCCAACACCCCCGGCTATCTGTTGCTGGATTTGGGTGCGCAATACCGCTTGGCGAGTTTTGGCGGTTCCGAAATGCTGCTGTTTGCAAAAGGCAAGAACATGCTGAACGAGAACATCCGCAATTCGACATCGTATCTGCGTAATTTCGCCCCGGAACCGGGCCGCAGCGCCGAGATAGGTATTAGGGTGAGTTACTGATGAAAATGTCGAGAATCCATCAAGCCAGTGTAATTCCTGAGCACAAAAAGAATACTTGGGCCGCACCTTATACGGTATCGCTATTAATAAAGCGGGCCGGCTATTTAGCGTTGCTCGAGCAAAATCAACCAACAACAGCGTGAGCGCGCATAGTGATGACTGAAAAACGCTTACCGGTAACCGTATTGTCCGGCTTTTTAGGCGCGGGCAAAACCACGCTGCTCAATCACATTCTCGCCAACCGCGAGGGCTTAAAAATAGCCGTGATCGTTAATGACATGAGCGAGATCAACATTGACGCGGCGCTCGTTAAAAACGAAGTCACCCTTAATCGCGCCGAAGAAAAACTCGTGGAAATGAGCAATGGCTGCATCTGCTGCACATTACGCGAAGACTTGCTGGTGGAAGTCGGGCAACTGGCCAAGGAAGGCCGATTCGATTATCTGTTGATTGAATCGACCGGTATCGCGGAACCCATGCCGATTGCAGAAACCTTTGCCTTTAGGGATGAAGACGGCGTTAGTTTGTCGGATATTTCCAAACTGGATACCCTGGTGACGGTGGTCGATGCGGTCAACTTCATGCGGGATTACCTGGAAGCTCAATCGCTGAAAGACATCCATGCCGAACTGGGCGAGGAGGATGAACGCAATATCGCCGATTTGCTGGTGGAGCAGGTGGAATTCAGTAACGTGATTCTGATTTCAAAAGCGGATTTGGTGTGCAGTGACGAGCTGGCTAACCTGACCGCCATTTTGCACACCCTGAATCGCGATGCCGAGATCATCCCGATGGTCATGGGGCAAGCGCCTCTTCGTAAAATCATCAATACCGGACGCTTCAATTTCGAACAGGCGGAACAGGCGCCGGGCTGGCTGCAAGAAATGCGCGGTACGCATAAGCCCGAAACCGAGGAATACGGCATCGCCAGTTTCGTTTACGCCGCCCGTAAGCCGTTTCATCCCGAGCGTTTTTACGATTATCTGCATCGCGACGATTGGAACAACGGCACCTTGCTGCGTTCCAAAGGCTTTTTCTGGCTGGCCTCGCGGCCCGAATGGGTCGGCAACTGGTCGCAAGCCGGCGGCACCCTACAACATGGCTGCGCCGGACGCTGGTGGGCGTCGGTGCCTGAATCGGAATGGCCTGAAGATTACGTCGCGGATATTCGCGCTAACTGGCAAGCCCCTTTTGGCGATTGCCGGCAAGAACTGGTCTTTATCGGTCAAAACATCGATGCCGATAAAGCATGCCGGGAATTGGACCTGTGTTTGTTGAACGATGAGGAATTATCGGCCGGTAAGGGCGCATGGCAAACCTACCGGGATAATTTCCCGGAATGGTTGACCGATGAGCAGTCTTGATCGCACTGTTCATGCCATTGGCGCGGGCCTGTTAATAAGCTTGGGCTTGCTATCGCTGAGGCTTAAGGACCCGCGTTTAAAACGCATTGCGTCGAATTTAATTACTGTGGTGGGTGGCGTGTTATTGGCGGATGCGGTATTGCATCTGCTGCCGAATGCCATTGCCGAATTCATTTACGGTTCACGCCGGTAAATTTATCCCAAAAGAATTTCCGAATAATGAATAACGATGAATCTTTCATTTGAAATAGTTGCGGGCGCTATCGGCGCAAGTTTTCTGGTCAGCCTGACCTCAATGAGCGGCATGTTCGCCTTATGGGTCGAGGCGGAACAATTAAAACGGATTATTCCTTATCTGGTCGCCTTGGCGGTCGGCGTGTTATTGGGCGACGCCTTCATTCATTTGATTCCCGATGCGGTAAACCGGCAGGGTTCGGTCTCGACGGTTTGTTTGCTAACCCTCGCAGGCGTGTTTATCTTTTTTATACTGGAAAAAGTGGTGCGTTGGCGGCATGACCATCACATTGATATATCGGAACAATCCGGGTACATCAAACCCATCGCAAAGATGAACTTAATGGGCGATGCCATTCATAATTTTGTCGATGGCATTTTGGTTGCGGGCAGTTTTTTAGTGGATCCGGTATTAGGCTTTACCACGACCTTGGCGATCATTGCCCATGAAATTCCCCAGGAAATCGGCGATGTCGGCGCACTGGTTTATGGCGGGTACCCACCGGCCAAAGCGGTTCTTTATAACTTTTATTGTTCGCTGACGGTTGTCGTCGGCGCGGTATTTACCCTGTTGTTCAGTCAAGTCGCGGAATCGTCCTTGGTATTTTTACTGCCGATTGCGGCAGGCGGATTTATCTATATTGCCGCCACCGACATGATTCCCGCTTTGCACGAACATTCAACGTTGCCCCATCTGTTTGGGCAAACGACAATTTTCGCATTCGGTATCGGCTTCATGCAGTCGATTATTATTCTGGAACGTTTTTTATTCAATCAATGAGGACAAACATGGTTGTTGCCGCGCAGCATTTAACAAAGCCGCTTTATTCTCAAGCTTACCTGTCTGACGACGTGGCCGATTTGGCCCAAATCTATCAACCCGGCATCAATCTTTGCCTGGTAGAGCGACAGGTTGATAACGAACTGAGCCGCTTTGTCGAGCATGTGTTAAGACTTCCCAATCCAATCGTTTTTGTTGAAAGCATTGACTTTGCGTCATTCGATTTCTTTAGCCTACAGCCTCAGGCAGCACATTTACCGGGTTACCGGGAATTTTGCAACGATGTGGCCGCTTTAACCGCGCTTTATTGCGATTTATTCGAGTTGAAGCGTGTCGGCTTGCGTTTGAATACCTTGGATCATGCGATGTGTCCCAAATTTCATGTCGATTCGGTGACTTGTCGTTTGGTGTGTACTTACGGCGGCATCGGCACCGAATGGCTGGAAGATGCTTATGCCGACCGGCGTAAATTGGGCAGCGGTTCAGGCGGCTTAAGCGACGAACTCTCGGGCCTGATTTTGGACACTAACGCGATCCACAAGATGCCGCCTTATGCTATCGGTTTGCTGAAAGGCGGTTTATGGGAAGGCAATGAACAGCATGGCGCGATACATCGCTCGCCAAAATTGACGCTCAATTCACCCCGGCGTTTGTTATTGACGCTGGATTTTGGCTGAGTTTGTTACGCAAACTTCATTTTTTATAACCGATAGGATAATCCATGCCTGATTCTAACCGCTCCACACCTGTTCCGGTCACCATTTTGACCGGTTTTTTAGGCGCAGGAAAAACGACGCTTTTAAATCGTATCCTGTCCGAGGAACATGGCCGCCGCATTGCAGTCATCGAAAATGAATTCGGCGAAGCCGGTATCGATAACGACCTGCTGATTCAGGGGGAGGAGCAAATCGTTGAAATGAACAACGGCTGTATTTGCTGCACTGTGCGCGGCGACTTGGTGCGGATTTTGGGCGAGTTGGCCGAAAAACGGGAGAACGGTTTGCTGCACTTTGAGCGGGTCGTTATCGAAACTACCGGACTGGCGGACCCCGCGCCTGTCGCGCAAACGTTTTTTGTCGAGCAGGATATTGGTGAATATTATCTGCTCGATGCGATTATTACCGTCGTTGATGCCAAACACGCACTTAAACAACTTGCTGAATGCCATGAAGCGGAAGAGCAGGTCGGCTTTGCAGACCGCTTGTTGTTATCCAAAACCGACTTGATAACGCCGGAACAACTGGCCGCATTGGAAGCGCGGTTACGCGCAATCAACGCCCGCGCGCCTATCGCTCATGCCCATTTCGGCGAAACCGACATCGGTGAAATTCTCGACATACGCGGTTTCAATCTCAATGCCATTCTGGAAATTGAACCCGATTTTCTGGAAGACGTCAGCCATGAACACGATGGCGGTATCGCGTCTTTCGTATACCGCACCGACAAGGCTTTCGATGCGGCAAAAATGATCGCCTTTATCGATGTCATGGTCAGGGATTACGGCAACGATTTATTGCGCTATAAAGGCATCGTCCATATAGCGGGCTGCGACCGCAAGGTGATTTACCAGGGCGTACACATGCTGCTGGCAGACAGTATCGGCGTGCCTTGGGCGGCTGATGAAATCCGCCGGTCAACCTTGGTCTTTATCGGGCGTAACCTGCCCAAACAGGCCATACACGAGGCGCTGGACAGTTGCAGGATCATTTGAGATGTTGACGCGTTTAACCGGAGGACACGTTTTCGATCCCGCCCAAGGCCTGAACGGCACCGTTCAAGACCTGTTTATCCGCGATGGCGCGATTGTTTCCAAGCCCGATTCCGATGTGAGGATTGATGCCGATTATGACGTCTTCGGCAAAATCGTCATGGCCGGAGCGATCGATATTCATAGCCACATTGCCGGCGGCAACGTTAACACCGCGCGCTTGTTGCTGCCCGAACAGCACCGCAACTACATGGCCCGCAAGCTGGGTCACGCGTTCAGCACCGCGCGCTGGTCAACCACGGAAACCGGCTATCGCTACGCGCAAATGGGTTACACGACCGTCGTTGAACCGGCGGTATTGCCCGCTAACGCGCTGGATGCCCACTTGCAAATGGCAGACATTCCGATCATCGATACCGCGGGTTTGGCCATTCTCGGTAACGATGATTTCCTGTTGCGGCTGCTGCGCGCTAAGGCTAGTCAAAACCAGGTCAACGATTATGTGGCCTGGACTTTACAGGCGACCCGCTGTTTGGGGTTAAAGGTGATCAATGCCGGCGGCGCCAATGCCTTTAAATCGAATCTGCGCAGTTTTGCGTTGGATGATGTGGTGCCGGATTATGGGGTCAGCTCCCGGCAGATTTTGCAAACGCTGCAACGCGCGGCCTGCGACATTCAACTGCCGCACCCTGTACATGTGCATTGCAATAACTTGGGTCTCCCCGGCAATGTCGATACCGCTATCGCCACCATGGAAGCCGCGCAAGGCTTGCCGATGCATTTGGCGCATATCCAGTTTTACGGCTATGGCAACGAAGGCGGCCGGGGCTTTTCATCGGCGGCGGCCAAATTAATCGACGGATTTAATCAACATCGCAATATCACGATGGACGTCGGTCAGGTGTTGTTTGGCCAGACCGTGACTATTTCCGGCGATGTGATTGCCCAATACAGCCGCCGTAACGATGCGACGCCCAACAAATGGGTTATGTGGGATGCCGAATGCGAAGGCAGCGGCGGCGCTGTTCCGTACCGTTATCAGCAAAAAAGTTTTGTTAACAGCTTGCAATGGTTGATCGGCTTGGAAATATTTTTGCTGGCCGAAGACCCGTGGCGCTTGTTTTTTACTACCGATCATCCCAACGGCGGCCCGTTTACGCGCTATCCGCATTTGATCCGGCTGTTAATGGATTACGATTTTCGTTTGGAATGCATGGCCGAACTGAATCAGGAAGCGGTCGCGATGAGTTTATTAAAGGAGCTGAAAAAAGAGTTTTCGTTGTATGAAATCGCCGTTATGACCCGTACCGCAGCGGCGCGTATGCTAGGCTTAAAGGATAGAGGCCATTTAATGCCCGGCGCCATTGCCGATATTGCGGTGTACACCCCGGAAGCCGATAAGGAGGCCATGTTCAGCGCTGCCGACCTGGTCTTTAAAAACGGGGAATTGGCGGTAAAAAACGGCGTTGTACAGCAGCGCCGTAACGGCGCCACGCAAATGATTCAGTTGCCTTTTGATCGGCAAATCAAACGCGAACTACAGGCCTACTACGACCGCTTTTATAACCTGAGCCTGGATAATTTTAAGGTGGAGGATGTCAGTTTCAGGCAGGCCGATAGTGAACGCTTTGTCAGCCATGATGCCGGACAGCCTTATTCGGCCTGTCGGGAAGCCGCCGCAAATACCATTTATCAATAAATCACATGAATAATTACAGTCTAGCCAGGTCATCCAACGTTATTGAACGCATACCCGTATTCATTATCAGCGGTTTTCTCGGCAGCGGGAAAACCACGTTACTGAATCGTTTATTGAGCCATGCGCCCCAATCCGCCGTGATTATCAATGAGTTCGGCGCCACCCCGATCGACCAACAATTGCTGCGCGAGCACAAAGTACCGTTATCGACCTTGGTCGGCGGCTGCTTGTGCTGTCAGGTGATAGGTTCGTTAACGCCCTTGCTTAAAAACCTGCGCATGGCCTGGGATTCCGGGGACAGGCCTTTCGAGCGGGTGATCATCGAAACCAGCGGCGTCGCCAATCCTGAACCGGTGCTGGACATTTTGTTAAGGGAACGTTGGCTGGCTGCGCGGTACAGCTTGCAAGGCGTTATCGCCACCGTTTCGGCGAGCATGGATACCGATCATTTCGACTATTTTCCCGAAGCCCAGGCCCAAATCGCTTGGGCGGATACGGTGGTCATGACGCAAACCGACTTGGCGACAGCGGAAGCGATTGCAAAACTGGATGCGCGCTTATCGGCCTTGGCTCCCGCCGCAACTCGGCTGACCGCTGTGCAAGGCGAGCTTGACCACAATGCGCTGCTCAATTTGCCGAACAAATTCAGGCGGCTGCGTGATACTGAGCTGCCTGAATTACCCGATCACGGTTTCAGCAGCATCACCTTGCAGCTTGAGCATCCGCTACCGTGGGAGCGGATGCAAAAAACATTGGAATACCTGATTGCCCATTACCCTAAACAGCTGGTCCGCGTAAAAGGCATGGTTTACACGCCAGGGCAAAACCAACCCTTACTGGTGCAAGGGGTCGCCGGAAGGCTTTATCCGGCAACGCGGCTGCCGGTAAGAACGTCCGATGACGGCGTTGGACGGCTGGTTATTATTACCCAAGGTGAAGTAAAGGGTTTGGCTGAAGAGCTGATGACGCAATTGCGCAGTCATAATGTGTGAATGAATTCTTCGCTAATTGCAAATTTGTTAGCTGGAAGCCTGAAATCTGGCTGATAGTAGCCGGACAATAAATACGCAATAGCAGGTTCTGGATTTGCACGGCGCGCTACGCCGCGAATTGAGTGCTTTCTACCCGCTCGATCCATGCAGCGCGGCAAACAGGACAAAACTATCTGTGCGTAACATCAGTTATTCAATAATACTATGATGATAAGCGCGAGGATAAAAGAAACACCTTTCCAGAAAGCCAATGGGTTTCGTTCCAAAAGTGGTTGACGGGTCTTGTTCAGAAACGCCTGATTCGGATGACGCAGATCGAAAATGAATTCGGTCAGGTCCTCGTAGCGTTTGTAAGGATTCGGATGCGCCGCCTTCCTGATCGCATCGTCAACCCAGGCTGGAATTTCGCGATTCTCATAACGCAAAGAGTCATACATTAATTTGTTTTGCGCGGCTTTGGTCTTGCATTTGGCTACTTCAGCGCCATAGGGCAGCTTGCCGGTCAACATTTGATAGGCAATCACGGACAGGGAAAACATATCCGAACGTTCGGAACCCTGTTCCCCGAGAAAATACTCCGGCGCGGTATATTGGGCGGTACCCAGTATGTCGTCGCGCCTGATCGGCGTGGTCATTTCGATAATGCCCGCGACCCTCGTTGAACCAAAATCAATAATCTTCACGGTGCCGGTGCTGTCGATCATGATGTTGGCGGGTCTCAAATCCTGATGCAGCATTTCCAGCCGGTGAAAAGCTCTCAAGCCTTTCGCTATTTGCTCGACAATCCCTCGCACGGTTTCCAGGTCCGGTTTCGGATTGTCGATCATCCACTGCGTCAAGGTCTGTCCGTCAATGAATTCGGTGACCACGTATAAAAAATTGCGCTTGCGCGTCTGCGCGCATGGTTTGAGCACATGCGCATTATTGATGCGCCGGGCGATCCAGTCTTCCATCAGGAAGCGTTCCAAATAAGCCGGATCGCCCCGAAGGTCGATAGACGGGGTTTTTATAACGACCTGAGCGTTAGTTTCGTTATATACCGCCAGATAAATGTGGCTGCGGCTGCTGGCGTGTAATTTCCTGACAATGGTATAGCCGTCAAACAGCATCCGCGCTTCCAATACCGGCGGGAACGGCAGCTCGGTTAACGACTGGTAAAGCTCGTTAGCGCTCTGTTTGGGTAAGTTTTCGACTCTGACGATCTGAACGGTGAGGTTATCCGTACTGCCTTGCAGGTAAGCTTGATCGACGATCGCTTTGGCTGTGGAATCGAGATTCCCCCCGGCTTTGCTGATGGCGTCGACGATGAATTCCGGGCCGGCAAATTCGTAAACGCCATCGGTCGCGAACAAGAAAATATCGCCTTTTGCCACGGGCAGGGCTTTATGATCGATTTCAAGATGGGAATCCATTCCCAAGGCGCGGCTTAGATAGCTTTTATCCTGCGAAATCCAAAGCCGATGATCGTTGGTGAGCTGTTCCAGGTCATGGTCGCGCAATCGGTAAATCCGTGAATCGCCCACATGGAAAATATGCGCGGTAGTGGATTTGATCACCATCGCGCTTAAGGTACAGACATAGCCTCTGTCCATATCGTAACAATACCGGCTTTGCCGGGTTTGCGCATGCAACCATGAGTTGCTTGCTATCAAAACCCGCTGTACCGACTTTTTTACCGACCAAGCTTCCGAAGTGCAAAAATAATCCTCCAAAAAGCCGGTCACGGCGGCTTGACTGGCAATGTGACTGACATCGCTGCTGCTGATCCCGTCGGCCAGGGCAATAGCAACGCCTTTCGAACTCAACTGCGGTTCTTTCGGGATATAAACGCCGTGGAAATCCTGGTTGATTTCCTTACGGCCTTTGTCCGAGCATTGGCCTACGGAGATTTTTAATCGGCTGGACATTTTTTATGGCGAGCGGCCGCAGTCATTCACAGGGCTCAGACCTTCAATAACTTTTATAAGGAAGAAATTTACCGCTCATCACGATCTTGACACGGTCTCCTTTGGGATCGGGTTCACGTTGAAGATCCATGCTGAAATCGATGGCGCTCATAATGCCGTCACCGAACTCTTCGTGAATCAGCGCTTTAAAGGTAGTGCCGTAGACGCTGACCAGCTCGTAGAAACGATAAATCAACGGATCGGTCGGCACTGCGGAGGGCAGGGAACCCTTGTAGGGAACAACCTGTAGTTGTTCGATAGCCTCGGCGGGCAACTCCAGCAAAGCACCCACCTTGGCGGCCTGTTCGGCATTAAGCGTCATCTGCCCCAACAGGGCTGCTGTCGTCCACTCCTTGCTCTGACCGATGGCGTCGGCCAGTTGAGGCCATGTCAGTTGTTTACGCAGTTTGTGTGTGATGATCAATTCGGTAACTTCATTGCGTGTCATGATGAACTCTTTTACAAATTAAACAGTGATTGTTAATAAGCCTCAGACACTGATGGGCTGAGGCTCTATTTTTAATTCGGATTAATTATAAGGCGCGTTTAGGCGCGGTTTTTATATGCGTGGAATAGAGGGTCAATCCGGTAAACGCAAGCCCGCCCATCAGATTACCCAAAACAGTCGGAATCTCATTCCAGATAAA
>Ga0265297_10000599_pt1 | contig 103623 bp, 94 predicted proteins | sample Munlanlwell13791_FD_192502 | JGI IMG/M metagenome (GOLD analysis project Ga0265297, IMG submission 192502) | Leachate microbial communities from a municipal landfill in Southern Ontario, Canada - Leachate well 137-91 | ecosystem: Engineered > Solid waste > Landfill > Unclassified | place...
CATTCTGGCAACAAGGTCTGATTTATTCATTTGTGAATCACCTCCTTTATTAACTGTCTCGAGCTTTAACACATCTAAAACCTTTGTCAAGCATTATTTTTAATTTTTTTTATTTTTATTTTCCAGAAGATATCGGAATTTACAGGTAAAAGTATCTGTAAGTTATTGATATGTAAGGAGATAAGTGATAAAAAAGGCAAATATGCCAGATACGTTGAAGAGAAAGGGGTGAAGTAAAATAGCGGATAGGGCAATAATAACATTTCTTATATTTAAGGGATAGGAATGAGAAAAAGAAAATAAAACTCGATAATCAGTTTTGTCGGAAAAGAATGTAAGTTGAAATTATTGGGTAAACAGTTAGTGGGGTGGCGTTTAGTGTAACCAGAGTAACGATTTCTTGTTTTATCGCTATGGGGCGAGTTAATGTGTTTCTTGGTAAGGGGAAACAATTAAGAAATAGAAAGGTTTTGGCAAAACTTTTATCTTGACAAACTTTGATTTCGGAGTTTCAATGCACAATAATAATTTTGTGTTTACATATAAAAAGCGAGTAAAGTTGTGTGAAGGACTTTGGAGTGTCTCACTACACATTCCTGTTAAATTCTATTGTTACAAGGTATGGATAAAGGCAACAGGTATTTGAAGTATCATAAAAAAGAGATAGATTTTGTTCTCCATTTCAGAAGGAGAAGTGAGACTGCAGATATTACTGCGGAGGTGATAACAGACAAGCAGGCAAGGGGTTGTAATTAGAATATTAACAGTATAAAGTAATTCCGCCGATGGCGGGAAATTTTTAAGGAGGAAGAAGATGAAAAACGGAACAAAGCTTTTGGGAGTCATACTCGCAGGGGCAATCATTTTGGGCTGCGAAGGTCCGAAGATAAAGCAGGCGTTAGATGCTTTCACACCACAGGTAAGCGAATTAGAAGGTAAAGTTTCAGGCGTCCAGGGAATAATGGGACAGGCAGCTGAACTTATGAACAAAGTAGCAACAATGACACAACCGGCAGCAAAGCCAGAAAAAGGTAAAAAAGCAGTAAAGGCACCGAAAATAGAAGCAGCACAGATAGATTCTTTAATTCTTCAATCAGAAGGTCTTAAGGGAAGTTTAGTAGCATTTGTAGAATTAGAAGGACAGGTAACAATGATTAAGGATTCATTAGCGGTTCTTGATAAAAAAGCATCAGGTGAAAACAAAAAGGTTATAACCGAAATGAACGGCAAATTAGATGCAGTTGCAGCAAGTTTGGGTGAAATAAGAAATGGTATTGCTTCCCTCGACGGTTTAAAAGCAAAATTAGAAAGCATGAAAGCACCGGCAAAGCCAGAAAAACCAGCGAAAAAAGGAAAAAAGTAAAGATCAAATAGTAAAATATAGAGAAAGGAAGGAGAAATTACAATGAAAAATAGTATAAAGCTTTTGGCAGTAGTAGTAACGGGCGTATTAATTATGGGTTGTGAAGGTCCGAAAGTAAAGCAGGCAATAGATGCTTTAAAACCACAGGTTGATGAATTACAGAACCAGGTTGCGGCTATGCAAACACCTCTCGGGCAGTTAACTGAAATTGGAAAAAAAGTAGAAGGTAAAGTAGAAAAGACACAGATAGATTCTCTTATCCTTCAGATAGACGGTTTAAAAGGGAATTTAGTTTCATTATTGGCAATTGAAGAACAGGTTACGGTAATGAAAGATTCTTTAGCAGTGCTTGATAAAAAAGCGTCTAAAGAAGTCAAGACAGAGATAACCGAATTGAACGGCAAATTAGATGCAGTCGTAGCAAGTTTAGGTGAAGTCAAAATGGCTTGCGGAGTTGCAGATGGCTTGAAGGGGAAATTAGAAACAATGAAAGCCCCTGTGAAAGTAGAAAAGAAAGCCAGCAAACCAATAAAAGCAAAAGTTAAATAAATAGAACACAATATTGAGTGCATAAGTAGTATGAAAATATTTCTTGTGCACTCAAATATTAACGTGGAGGAACTAATTATGAAAAAAATGCTAGGAATGCTTCTGTGCATAGGATTGGTTGTCGGGCTTTCCGGTTGCGGCAAAAACAATCCGGGTGACCCTACCAGTGTTGCTGCACCAACAGCGCTTACTCTTGCGGTGGCTGGCGCGGATTCTCTTTCTCTTAAATTAACGTGGACCGCTTCTACTGATACTGCGACCGGATATATTGTTTACTTAAATGATGAGGTGCTTGATACGGTAACGGCTTGTGAATATACTCATCAACCAACAGAATTAGGAGACTATGAAGTAAAGGCATATATTGGTGGGACAATAAGCGATGCGGCAGAGAAATCATCGGCCATTGAAACAGCTACAAATGAAGGGCCTGTATACATAGTCCCTTCGCCTTTAGGTCCAAGTGGATATGGTTGGGCTTCTGATGGAACGGGAGCAGAATATTCTCTCGGGGCAGACGGCAGTAGACAGAACACAGACAAAGTAGACTTTGTTCTTGATGTTGACAGCACATTAACATCTCCAAGTACCTTTGACACTGAATTTGCTCATTCAACAGGGATTGCTTACGATATATCATACTCATACGATAATCTTGCACAAGCTCCAATAACCGGATATGCAACTTATGAAGGTTTGGTTGACGGCGCAACTTATGTGTTATGGCTTCAGAACAAATATTACGCAAAGATGCAGATAACTACCGGAACAGAATCAGGGACATTAAAAATCACTTTTAAGTATGGCTTCCAGAAGATAGCCGGGTTCAGGTTACTTAAGTAAAAAATCGAATATTTATAATATGGGGGCGGGATTTTCCTGCCCCTTTATTTTAATTAATTTATGGGGAAAGGAGGTAAAATGAAAAACATATTAAAGGGAAGCGGTATTTTAATCATATTAGGAGTATTTGTATTAGGATGTCAAGGACCAAAAATAAAAAAGGCATTAGACGGAATGGTGCCACAAATACAAGACATAATGGGACGAATTGCCAACGCCAAAAGCGTGTTTGGAGTAATTGATGCCGCAAGTGAGCAGATGACTGACAAAATAAGCAGAAGAGAAATAGACAGCCTTGACATAGAGCTTAATAAAATCCGCGGATTTGTTCCTGGAATAGTGTCGTTGGAAAGCAAATTAATAGATATAAAAGATTCTCTTGAAATCCTTGCGGCCCTTGATAAAAAAGCAAAAGATCCAAATCTCACGACTATAAGAGCTTGTAACCAAGCGCTCTCAACTGCTCTTTTAGAAATAGGGGAATTCAAGAAAGCTGCCGTTATGATAGATACTTTGTCTGCAAGGTTAAACGCAATGAAAAAAGACGCAGAGAATCCTAAAGCAAAGGGAAAAACGAAAGGGAAGAAGTAGCCGCCCTAAGTCGCAAAGAAAAAAATAGAATACGGAAATAGCAGTTCAACCGGATAAATTATTAATAATTGGGTGGTAATTAGGGTTATTTGGAAATTAATTAAACAGAAAGGTTTCTTCTTTGCCTTCAACCCCAAAAACCTGTCTGCAGGCAAGTTGAAAGATAAAAAGCTTTGGATGTCACGAATAGCCAACTATTTTGACTACAAAGATGGGTGTCATTCTGCAAACAAATACCCAAAATTATTTCATCAGGATGAGTTTTGTAGTTTTCTTGTATTTACCTGCATTTAAGGTTAGAAAATAAATGCCTGTTTTTAGTTCGTTTGCGGAGAGGGTTGTGGAATAAGAGCCGGCGGGTTTGAGTTCGTTGATTAATGTTTTTACACAACTTCCTGATATATCGTAAAGATTAAGGGAGACATATCGAGGTTGGGAAACCTCTCCCACAGAATAAGTGATAACTGTTGAGCGAGAGAATGGATTTTGGGAGAGAGACAGATTATAATCTGTCTCTACGGGGGTGCCTGCAAAGGGTTCTTCTATGCCGATGTAGGGTTTATACTTCAGGATATTTCCGCCACTTAGCGCCCAGGCATAAGTTGTATCTATGGCACATATTTTAGATACAGTGTACGAACCTTCAGATGTCCATATCTGTCCGCCGTCACGGGTTCTTAAAATGATTCCGTTTCCGCCTACCCAACCGTTCAGGGAGTCAACAAATTTTACGCAAGTTAAGTTATTGGTTACTCCACTTATCAGGGTGTCCCATATACTATCAACTCCCCCGTTGTTGGTGTATAATATTTTCCCGGTATCTCCGACTGCCCAGCCGTGAAGGGTGTCTATGAAGTCTATGTCATTTACGTATAAAGTATATAAAAGGGATAAACTATCAGTAGTTTTAAACAACTTAGACTGGCAAAGAACCCATCCGTGAGTACCGTCTATAAAACATATTGGCATTGAGGCTGGCGGCCACTGGCATATACGTGTCCCGTTCATATAAGTATCATACCCGTTTATGTCACACTCCCAATATCCCCATAATAACATACCTCCTATCGTTTCAATAGTTAAAACGCCTCCACTCTCATAATGTGAGATTATCTCATGTTTTGTAATAGTGTAGTTGTTAAATCCGTTTGTTGTAGATAATAATACCCAACCATAACCGGCCCAGGGCGAACTAGTGTTATAGCTTCTCCAAGATCCGCCTACCCATCCTTTAGAAGAATTAGCAAAACAGGTGCAGCCAAAAAAATAGTTAGAGTCTGCCGTAATAGCTGTTGTTTTTTCGTTCCATATCTTCCCGCCGTCGTTAGTAAATAGTATTTTACTAAGCGTGTTGATTTCCGTTGCCCAGCCGTGAAGCGAATCGGGGAAACTAATGTCCCTAACCTTACCGCTGGAATATTGCGTTACCCAACTGTTACCTGCAAATGAGTTTAATGGGGAAATGCAGATTATTAAAAGTAATAATTTTTTCATAGGTTCTCCTAATTATTTTATCAAGATTAATTTTTTTATTTCTTTATAATTGCCTATTGCAAAACTTACAAAGTAAATACCGTTATTGTGAATATTAGGAGTAAATATATAATTACCTTTAGCTAAAGTACCTGCATGCATAATCTCTTTCACCCTCCCGCATAAATCATATAATTTTATATCTGCGTTTATAGTGTTTGAAACAAAAAGATAAATTTTATTTTTTATTATTTTAAAATCTGCATTTCCGCCTGAGGTGAATCTTCGACCTAAATCCGAATTTGATGGTTCTTCTATTCCTGTCTTAGTATATACTGCAATCCCGTTATAAGTGCCAATCCAGATATTACTTCCTTCTATTGCAAGCGCAGAGATACCGTTAGAAGGCAAACCAGAATTTGAGGTGTCATACACAGTCCAGCTCGTGCCGTCAAACTTTGCAAGGCCATTATTAGTTCCGATCCATTTGTTACTTCCTTCTATTGCAATCGCAGAGACACCGTTAGAAGGCAAACCTGAACTTGAGGTGTTATAAACAGTCCAGTTCGCCCCGTCAAACTTTGCAAGACCACCATTAGTGCCAACCCATTTAGTACTTCCTTGTATTGCAATAGCATTGACTCTATTGGCAGGCAAGCCTGAATTTGAGGTGTTATAAACAGTCCGGCCAATGCCGTCACACTTCACAAGCCCCTCAAAAGTGCCAACCCATACATTACTTCCTTCTACTGCAAGAGCATAAACATGGTCTTGATGAAACACAGTCCATGTGCCGTTAAACCTCGCAAAACCACCATCACGAGTACCAATCCATTTATTACTCCCTTGTATTGCCAGAGCAGTGACCCAGCTGTCAGTCAACCCGGAATTTGAGCTATTAAATACAATCCAGTTTGTGCCGTCAAACTTAACAAGACCATTACCGGTTCCAATCCATTTATTGCTCCCTTCTATCGCAAGAGCACAGATATCGTTAGTAGGTAAACACACATTGGAGGAGTCATAAACAGTCCAATTCGTGTTATCAAACTTTGCAATGCCACCATCAGTGCCAATCCAGATATTACTTCCATCGTATGCAAGAGCGCGGACATCGTTATTAGGCAACCCGGAGTTTGAGGGATTGAACACAGTCCAGTTAGTACTGTCAAACTTAACAAGACCACTATCTTGAGTGCCAATCCATTTATTATTTCCTTCTATTACAAGGACGCTGATTTTTTTATCAGGCAAATCGGAATTTGAAGGATTATACACAGTCCAGTTCGTGCCGTCAAACCTCACCAGTCCATAATAATGAGTGCCAACCCAGATATTACTACCTTCTGTTGCAAGAGCGCTGAGAGCGTTATCGGGCAGACCTGAATTTGAGGTGTTATACACAGTCCAGTTTGTGCCGTCAAACTTTACAAGACCACCACTGATAATCCAGATATTACTTCCTTCTATTGCAAGAACCCCGGCATAATTAGAAGGCAAACCGGAATTTGAGGTATTATATACAGTCCAGTTAGTATCGTCAAACTTCGCAAGACCACCACCAGAAGCCCCAATCCATTTATTACTGTCTCCTATTGCAATAGCAGTGATATGGTTAGAAAGCAAACCTGAATTTGAGGTGTCATACACAGTCCAGTTTGTGCCGTCAAACTTTGCTAAGCCATTCCATGTACCAATCCAGATATTACTTCCTTCTATTCCAAGAGCATAGACACGGTCATCAGGCAAACCGGAATTTGAGGTGTTATACACAGTCCAGTTCGTGCCGTCAAACTTTGCAAGACCACCATAATAGTAAGTACTAATGCCAACCCAGATATCACTCCCCTGTATTGCAAGTGTCTGGACATAGTTAGAGGGTAAGCCTGAATTTAAGGTGTTATAAAATGTCATTTCCCCTGTAGTTTTGTTCATTTTTACGAGTCCCCCACCATCAGTGCCAATCCATAATTCATTACCGCTATCAGCAATAGCTGTAATATATTGCCCGTTGATATAATTTGTCCATCCTGCATGTTGCGCATTAACAATTGTTGCAACAAAAACAAAAAATATTATTACTTTTAATTTTATCATTTTCTCTCCTAAATCTTATAACAATGACTATCTTTACAATTAATGTTCTGAAAAACGATATTTGTCAATATTTTTATCCTAATATAATAACACGAAGAGAAAAACAGATAATTTAATAGAGATTTTCTGCCTGCGGTAGACGGGAAAGAGATTAAAACAAAGAAAGGAGAGTGTCAAAGACTCGCCCCCTATTTTTTATTTAAAGTTATAATTGAAAGAGAGTTCCATTCCGTATGCTTTTTTACTTTCAATGCCCAGTCCGAGATTAATTGTTTTAGAGGTAAGCCTTTCCTTCATTTATTTTATTTGCGACAATAACAGCATCAGCTATGCTTAAAATACCGGTAGCGGAACTAATAGCTATGCCTGTCCAGAATGGTCCCGGGTCAACTGTAGGACCGTTCAGCTCTATTTGATAAGCGCTTAACGTTATCATTGAACCTAAAAGAGTTCCACCAAAGAACATACATCCCTTCATAATTTCTCCATTATAAACTTGTCCGAGTCCAGCGATAAGACAAGACATACATCCTGCTATTAGAGGGTCTTTTTCTTTGGCGTAACTATTCGCGCTAATGCTTAAAACCGCCAAAAGAGATATAAGTGATGCCAACTTACGCATACTGCCTCCCCGGGATATTAAATCTCCATTATTTTATATTGCTATTTTTAATATAAATTGTCTTGCCTTATTAGTCAAGTTTTTCAAAAACCTGCCGATAAAACCTGAACATAAAATAAAAAGGGGCGTCCCTGTACAAACAGGGGCGCCCCTTTTTAAATTATTTATTATTTTAGTACTGTCATTTTACGCGTGACTGTGTAAGTGTCTGTTTTTAGCATAAAGAGGTATGTTCCTGCAGTTATCTTATTGCCATGTTGGTCTATGCCGTCCCATTTGATTAAGTGCTGCCCGGATGCGTAGCTCCCGTCCATTAGTTTTATAACCAATTTTCCGGTTATATCATATATATCGAGTTTGACATAGGACTTTTCCGGAAGGATAAAAGATATTTTTGTTTCTTTCCTGAAAGGATTCGGCCAGCTTCTTTCCGAACGGACCCTTATGTCAAATTTTTCCTCTATTGCCCGGGGAGGAAGTTTGCACTTAATTTTGTGTAAGTAGTGAGAATATTCATTATACCAGATGCTTGTATCTTTATCTATTGCGGGAGAAGTTATGTCCCAGTCGTGTGTTAGAGAACATTTTAATACGGAGGAGTCCACCCAGTCTTCTACCATATATATTTTATTCGCATCATCTCCGATATAGACCATACTATTTGACATAGCTACTGCCGGAGAAGATATTCCCGGCATACCGGATAATTTTCTTCTCCATTTGAATACGCCGTCAGTAGTCAAGGCATATAAATAGGTGTCATTAGAGCCGACATAAACCATATTTAGCGCATAATTAACGGCAGGAGAAGACATAACGTTACCTCCTGTCGAGTAACTCCATTTTAAGCTACCGTCAGAGTTTATGGCGTAAAGTTTGTTATCTTGCGAACCTACATAAATGACATCGTTGTGAATAGCCGGGGAAGACCACACATCGAGTCCTGTTGCGTAACTCCATTTCAAGCTACCGTCAGGATTAATTGCATAAAGTTTACCGCTTCTTGCACCGACATATATGGTATTATCGCTGCCGATAGCCGGGGAAGATGTTTGTTCGGTGCCGGTATAGGAAGTGAAGTATTTCCATCTTAATGAGTTATCCGAGTTAATTGCGTATAGGTATCCCGAATCGCACATCACATAAATAACAGCTCCATCGGGAGTAACGACCGGAGAAGAACGAACCGGGGTGTAGACTCTGAATTTCCATTTCATTACACCGCTAGTATCGACCGCCCAGAGGGAAGAGTCGCCCGAGTTACCGACATAAACTACTTCATTATTGTATATGGCTCCGGACGAGTGAGGAAAAACAAATGGAGGATTAGAGTTGTTCATAAGCAATTTCCATTTAACGGTGCAATCCTCATTTACACACCAAAAATACCATTTTCCCGTAGGCCCCTGCCCGTGTTCGGCACCCTGTATATATGCGTGACCGAAGTCATCTATAACGGGAGAACCGTAATTCCACTCAATTTGTGTGTTACATGTCGTAGTACAGCAATCCGGACCGTAACGGTTAACCGAGCCTATTCTTTGGTTATTGTTGTGAAAACTTGGCCATACATCTGCGAAGACTGGCTGCCACATTAAAAAGACAGAAGCAGAAATTAAGAAAAATGCATTTTTCATTTTACCCCCTTTTTTCACAAAGAAATTTATTACTAACAGGGATTTCAAGAGAAAGCAAGAGATTTTTTTATTTTCTCTCATAAATTCTCTTTTTCTGCCTGTAGTAAGAAGATATCCCATAATTTTTTTATTTCATTAAAATTAATTTTTTTGTTAATTTTGTTTCGTTTGCATTCAATTGCAGAAAATATAATCCGTTTGGTAAGTTGTTAGGTTGCCAGAATAATTGGTGTTTGCCGGCATTTTGTTTTTCATTTGATAAAACGTCAACTACTTTACCCGAGACATTAAATACTTTTAAGTTAACGGAAGAAGTTGAGGGCAAGGTATAAGAAATGGAAAAGTTTTTAGTTGAAAGATTAGGAGTAACGGTTAAGAAAGTATTATTTAAGGCAGTTGCTTGTTCTTCCACTGCGCCACGCACATATGCGCATTTGAGGTCTTTGTTTGTAAAATCATAGTATATTGCAAAAAATAATTCCGTCTCTGCTACACTCGAAGAATATCCACCCACGTCTCCGGCGGTATCAACCAGCCAGCTGCTTACTCCCAAACTTAAAAAATTCCCGTTGGTTTTATCATAGTATGTTAAGAAACCCTTGCCATTACAAAACATTCCTACATCTCCCGTACTATCTATTATTCCAATACTCCAGGAGATGTTATTATAGTGCGCAGACTTCAAATCTCCACTAGTCTCATCGTAATAATAAATATAAACATCGGAATAAAAATAAGAAACGGAGCTGTATTTTCCTACATCTCCCATCGTGTCGACTTTTTCAATTTGCCAGTTTGTTCCGTTGTATTTTGCAAGTTTCAAGTCTCCGTTAGTGCTGTCATAATAACTGATATAAATCGTATCCGAATGTCCTGCAATAGAATTATATCTCCCCACGTCTCCGGCAGTATCTACTTTTTGAACAGTCCATACGGAATCCTTTAAACAAGCTAATTTTAGGTCTCCGTTGGTTTCATCGTAGTAACTAATATAAGGGACATCATGAGTTTTGTCTATATAAAGCGAAGTAAATAATCCGACATTACCGACACTGTCTATGGCATATGTTTGAAAAAAACCGTCCTTCCAGCATTCTGTCCTTGCGATTTTCAAATTTCCGTTTGTCTCATCATAATAACTAATGAACAAAGTGTCTCCACACCCGCCTATAGAAGTAAACTTTCCTACGTTTCCTGCGCTATCTTCACTGTCAAAGGATTGAGATGTTTTATCCAACAAATCAAGTCTGCACTTGAGATTTCCGTTAGTTTCATCGTAATAACTTGCAGCAACTCCTCCCATCCAAAAGCACAAAGAGGTATATTTTCCGACATCGCCAACGCTATCTATCGTACCAATTGTCCACCCCGCATAGCTTAATTTTGTGAACATAACTAAACCTGCAACAACCAACGAGAAATTTCTCATAATACCCCTACCAAATTTAATATTAAATATCAAAAATCAAATATACAACAATTACTTATTTTATAAGCGTTATCTTTTTAGTTTCGTTGTGTCCGCCAACTGTCAATCTCACAAAATATATTCCTGATTTTAATTTGTTTGCGTTGTTGCCTTTCCCATCCCAGTATATAGTATAGTTACCCGATCCTTGTTTGCCGTTTACAAGTTGTTTCACCAAAGAGCCTGTTATATCATAAATACCTATTTGGATATCTTTTGTTTTCCCGTTAGTTATTGAATAATGAATAGTTGTGCCGGAGGCGAAAGGAGTAGGCGAATTATTCAGAGTAACAATTGTCCGGGGGACGCTATTTTCTTCTGCGCTTATGCTCAAAAGAGGCATTTTAGCCGCCTGATAAATTTCATCGGATGAGTCCTGGACAAAAACGACTATATAAGAATTATGATATACCCAGGTCGGATCCATTGTAAAACTTCTTGTTTCATCAATAAAACTATTACCGGGTATTGAGATAGGCATACCGCTTATCGGCATCATATTTCTTACTACGTGGAATAAACTATCCTCTCCCTGCCATGCATATGGGATATCAGTTTCAACAATTACGCAATGAGCTAACGCATTTATTGTATTATCGGTAGTATTGGCAATACGAGCTGTTACACTTCCGGTTCTTGCTGACGGGTCATAAGAACCTGTAAGTCCAATTGTTAATAACGCCGGAATTGTTTTGCGGAAATCAAAATCATTGCGATAAATTTGATACCAGCTCATACCTCTTCTTCTAATGCTTCCATCGCACCATGTCGTAGGATATACTCCCGGCAAATAATGCATAATCCTTTGGGTTGATGGTGAATTTACAAAAGGTGTATTTCCATTATATCCAAGAATAATTATTGAATCTCCTGCTTCTTCTTCCAATTGATGCAGCGCACCCGCTGTATAAGGGCAGTTCCCTCACCCGACACTTGTTAGTTCTTCCAGTAATACTGTTCTTTGTACCGGTGAAGCCCCACCCGTGTCGTATTTCACAACAGCGCCAAGAAAATAGTCATTTCGTGTATAGAACCAACCTGTCCCAAAATTGTATTGGGAAGGTAAGCTTTTCATAGTATCAAAACGGGTCGTAGGAAAAAGTGTATCCATCTCATAATTTCCCACCCAGAACGGAACTTTTATATATATCGGCGAAGGCAATGTATATACATTCCACGAAATACCCGTTGAGTCCGTTTCCGCAGTAGTACGAACTTCTAATAATTTTGTCCCGGGGTACCCGTTTATATCATTCCATATAAAAAGGCTGCACTGCTTGGAGGCTGCGCCCGGAGCAATCACGCCGTGCATAATTGCAAACACAGAACAGGCGCGCTCAGGGTAAAACTTTACCGCTTCATATTTTATTCTATTTGCGCTATCCCAATAAAGAAAGGGAGGTTCAAGTTGTGGGGTCAGAGTATCATTAATATTCTGGGCATTCAAGGGAACAAAATATAGCCCTAAAAGCCCTAAAAACAAGATGTTACGCATTTTTCCTCCTTCAAACATTAAAACAAAAACCGTTTATTTATTCTATAAACTGTCCGGCAGAACTGGACAGGAAACAGACAGTTAGATATATCTTATTTAATGTAGGTACAAATACCCAGCACAGCTGGATAACCAGTCTCTAATACTTCCGACAAAGAGACTGTAACATAGCTGAAAAGGGCTTGCTATTATTTCCTATGTCACAAACTCTAAGTAAACAAAAAGGGGCGACTCGTTGAGTCGCCCCTTTTTGAATTATTTATTATTCTATTACCGTAATTTTGCGTGTAATCGAGTAGGAGTTTGTTTTTAATCTGCAAAGATATATTCCGGTTTTTATTCTATTGCCGTGATTATCTTTAGCATCCCATTTTATTGAATGCTGGCCTTCAGTGTAATTGCCGGATAAAGATTTAACCAATTTCCCTGTTATATCGTATATATCGAGGTTGACAAAAGATTTTTCAGGAAGGGTAAGGGATATTCTTGTTTCCGTAGAGAAAGGATTCGGCGAGCTTTTGCCGGAATTTATTTTGAAATCGAGTTTGCCTTCTTCTATTGATGTAGGTGTTTTATAGCAATGAATTCTGTGTAATCTTCGGGAATACTCATTAAACCAGATACTCGTATCTGCCGCTATGGCAGGAGAAGTAATCTGCCAGGAGTAAGTATTTTTGCATATTAGATGTCCGGAGTCTGCATAATTTGCTATGATATAAATTGAATTATTGCCGGTTCCTATATAAATCAAATTGTTTGGAGAAGCAACTGCAGGAGAAGAAAAGCCCGGATTGCCGTCGAGAGTGAATGACCATTTTAGAGCGCCCGTTGCTATATCTACGGCGTTAAGTTTATTATTGTTTGAACCGATATAAAGTATTCCTCTCCCCTCATCTAAAGCCGGTGAGGAGTTGGCAGTGCCACCCAAGGCGAGACTCCATTTCACAGTTCCGCCCGGGTTTATTGCATAAAGTCTGCCGGCATAGTTGCCCACATATATAGTGGTATCTGCGCCAACAGCGGGAGTGCCGCGCACTTCATCGCTCGTCGTATAACTCCATCTTATTGCACCAGTGCTTGCTGTAAAAGCGTAAAGTCTGTTATTTGAGCAACCTACGAATATAGTGCCTTCATCGGGAGAAAGTGTTGGAGAAGAGAATTTGGCGCCGGTTGCGGTTGTTAACGTTCTCCATTTCATTGTGCTGTCCGAGTTTATTGCATAAAGATAACCGTCATCGGACATAGTGTATATCACCGAACCATCCGAGGAAACAGCAGGAGATGCACGTACTCTACCACCAGTTATATATTTCCATCTATATGCGCCGGAAGAATCAATGCAAGTAAGAGCATTGTTTGCCGGATTGCCGACATAAACAACAGTATCGCCAGATATGGCGCAGGAAGAGTGCATTTGTAATCCACCTGTGGGGTTAGTAGCGTTTAACTGGTATGTCCATTTAACTGAACAATCGCGAGCGCCTACGCACCATAAGTTCCAAGGGCCGCTAGCATTAACTCCGCCCTGCATATATACTTTTTCATTTGCTCCATCTATAACAGGCGAAGCGTAACTATATTCAATATCTATTTCGCAAGAAGTATCGCAGCAGTCCGGTCCGAAATTTGGACTAAAGCCTGTTCGTCGAATATCCGTATTATGGTAACTTGGCCATACGGATGCAGAGATTGACTGTCCGATGAAAAGGACAACAAAAGAAACTAACATAAACATTTTTTTCATTTTTCCTCCTTACAAAATAATAACTTTTTTAACTAATAGACAATACACTTCCAACCTTTATAATATTATAGTGATTCAAATATATGCTCTTGTCAAGTCAAAAAAGATAAAAAATGCAATTTTTAGGAAAAAAGAAAAGAATTTGCCACAAAACCACGAAAGCACGAAATATAGAAGGGCACGAAAAACGGATAACAAAAAGAAACAAAAAGGGGCGACTCGGTTGAGTCGCCCCTACCAAATTGTTTATTATTTTATTACGGTGATTTTGCGTGTAACCGAGTAGGAGTTAGTTTTCAATCTGCAAAGGTATATTCCGGTTTTTATTTTATTACTGCGATTATCTTTAGCGTCCCAGATTATTGAGTGCTGACCTGAAGCATAATTGCCGGACAACGTTTTAACCAATTTCCCCGTTATATCGTATATGTCGAGGTTGACAAAGGATTTTTCAGGAAGGGCAAAAGATATTCTTGTTTTGGTAGAGAAAGGATTCGGCCAGTTTTTTCCGGAATTTATTTTAAAATCAAGTTTGTTTTCTTCTATGGAAGATGGCGCTGCCCAGCATTTAATTTTATGCAGATAGGAATACCCGTTAAACCAAATACTTGTATCTGCGCCTATAACGGGGGAAGTAATTGGCCAATCATAAGTTTTTTGACATACCATCACTCCTGAATCCACCCAATTTGCTATGATATTAATTGTATTAGAAGCATCCCCTATATAAATCAAATTATTCGGGGAAGCAATTGCAGGAGAGGAATATCTGGAACCTCCGGCAAGAGCCATTCTCCACTTTATCGTGCCGTCAGACATATTAAGTGCATTAAGGCGATTATTTGTAGTTGAATCCGAACCGATATAAATCATTCCTCTTCCCACGTCTAAAGCCGGCGAGGAATTGGCATTTCCGCCTAATACACGACTCCATTTCAAGATTCCATCCTGTTTTACCGCATAAAGTCTGCCGGTGTAGGAAGTTACATATATAATGGTATCCGTTATTAAAGTTGCGGTATCCGTATATATTCCGATAGCAGGAGAGGTGCGTACTTCATCGCCCGTTACATAACTCCATTTTATGGAACCACTATCTGCTTTTATAGCGTAAAGTTTGTTATTATAAGAGCCTACATATACGGTACTATCGTCCGGAGAGAGCGTTGGAGAAGAATATTTGGAAGAGCTTGCGGTTGTTAAAGTTTTCCATTTCAGCGTGCTGTCCGAATTTATTGCATAAAGATATCCGTCATCAGACATAGTATATATTACCGAACCATCCGAAGAAACGGCAGGAGACGGACGTATTCTATCACCGGTTTTGTATTTCCACTTATATGCGCCGGACGAGTCAATACAATAAAAAGTGCTGTCTGCAGGACTGCCGACATAAATAAGGCTGTCTCCATATATAGCGCAGGAAGAGTGTATTATTAATCCATTTGTAGGCATTGAATCGCTTAAAAGGTATGTCCATTTAATCGAGCAATTGTTAGCATCTATACACCAAAGATTCCAGGGGCCTGAGGGTCCGACTGCGCCCTGCATATATACTTTTTGGTTTGCTCCATCTATGACAGGAGAAGCGAGACTAAACTGGATATCTATGTCACAAGCTGTAGAACAGCAGTCCGGGCCATAATTTGTACTTAGCCCTGTTCGTTGTTGGGTGTTATGATAACCGGGCCAAACATCTGCGAAAATTGTTTGACCGACAAAAAGTGCCGAAAATATTACTGTTAAAGTAGAACGTCCGATATTTTTTTTCATCTTGTCTCCTTGATTTACAAATACGAATTTTTTAATTTTCAATGATAATTAACCAACTTAATCTTTTATAATGTCTCAAATATGCGGAATTGTCAAGAGATTTAAATAAGAGGGGACTGCCTACAGAAAGAATTTTAGAGGCAGGTACTCCACCTGAGGCAGAGAGGTGTTCCGCAGATAACAAGAAAATCATAGCGAAAAAAATAAGGACTGAGAAACAAACTATAGCCATATTTATCTATGGAATACAGATAATAAAAAACAAATTTAAAATCTGTTATTTTTTCATTGACAATACTTCTTAAAATATTTATATAAGTATTAAGAATTTGAGTATAAGATAAATAAGAAGAGATAATGCATAAACTTTTGATAACATACTTTTTTCTCACTTTACTTACAGCTTCTCAAATTACAAAAGCGCAAACGCCGGACACGCTCTGGACAAGGACTTATTTGGGTTACGGTCGTTCTGTATGCCAGCTAAAAGATAGTGGATTTGTAACAGCAGGTTATGTATATACCGGAGGTCCTTATAACATTTATCTTATAAAGACAAATCCTAATGGTGATAAATTATGGGAAAAAACTTACGGCGGGAGTACCTACAAATATGGTTATTCTGTATGCCAAACTAAAGATGACGGTTTTGTAATAGCAGGTTCAAATCCTTCGGATATTTATCTCCTAAAAACAGATTCAAATGGGGATACCTTATGGACAAGAGCTTATGGTAGCGGCTGTGGTTATTCTGTATGTCAAACTGCAGACAGTGGACTTGCAATAGTAGGTTTTACAGATTCTTTCGGCGATATCAATGGGGATGTTTATCTCATAAAAACAAATCCCAATGGGGATACCTTGTGGACAAAAACTTATGGTGGAAGTAGCGAAGATTTGGGCTGTTCGGTTTCGCAAACAGTGGACGGCGGATTTATAATTGTAGGAAGGACAATGTCTTTCGGGGCAGGCAATTATGATGTTTATTTAATCAGAACGGATTCTTCGGGCGATACACTATGGACAAGGACTTATGGCGGTTCAGGTTCGGATGAGGGGAGTTCGGTTCAGCAGACCTTTGATGATGGATACATTGTAACGGGGAGGACATTTTCTTTTAGCACCGGCAAGAACATTTATCTAATAAAAACAAATTCCAATGGGGACACCTTATGGACAAGGGCATTTAATGGCTCTGAAAGCCACTCTGTATGCCAGACTACAGACAGCGGGTTTGTAATAGCAGGAGCTCGGTCCGGTTTTTATTTTATAAAGGTAAATGCCAATGGGGACATTTTGTGGACAAAAAATTATGGCGGTGGGGCCAATGGGATAGGTTATTCCGTCCAACAAACTTATGATGAGGGGCTTATAGTTGCAGGTTGTATTTCTTATTATAGTTATCTTGTAAGGATTATATGTAATCCGAGGACAAATGAATTTATAAATCCTAGTTTTGATATGACGCCGTGGGATACGGGATGGGTGAAATATACACACATGGATTCAAGCATTGCGGGGAATGGACATGCAATGGCAACTTCTGTGATTCAAGCAAGTAATTCTGCTGTCTCCCCGCCACGAAGCTGTAACTTAAGAACACTTATTTCTTGCGGGCATGACGGTGGAACATATGGAGAGGCATACGCTAATGCTTCGGCATCAATAAATCAAACGTTTAAGCCAATTTCAAATTGCTTAATTAAAGCATCTGTAATAGATACTAGCTGGGGCGTAGAAGGTAATGGATATTCGGATATTTGTATTTATATAAATGGCAATTGGGAAGAGATTTATCGTCATTATTCTGCGACTACTTGGGCAGAAATATGTACTACCGTAATAGGTCCCGTCAGTGGCATACGCTTTTCTTCTTATTCTTATGGAGGGTTTACGGCTACATCGGGTTGGTCAGCATATGCGTACAATAATTTTTATATAGACGATATCCAGATTACGGAGGTCGGGGTGGAAGAACAGTCGAATATCGAAACCCCTTCGACTACGCTCAGGGCAAGTCCGAATCCGTTTGTGGGGATCACAAACATAAAGTGGTCAGCGTTCAGTGAAAAGGAAAAGAAAATAAGGATTTATGATATAAGCGGGAAGTTATTGGAAGAAACCAAAAATAATATTATAGGGAAAGACCTGAAGAGCGGAATTTATTTTGTGAAAGTGGACGGGTATAAGCCGATAAAGGTAGTAAAGACATCTTATTTAAAGTAGAAAGCAGGTAGTAGGCAGGGAGATTCTTCAAACAGATTTGATTGAGGCTATATGGATGATTTAATGTGATAAATATTTTCCCCTTGACTTTTATAAATTGATAATATAAATAAGGAGAATATGGAAACTTATTTTTTACCTGAGGAACGATTTTTCCCATTCGTATTGAGGCTTACTGAAGAGAACGATGTTTTTGGACAGTCAAAAAGACATATACGTAAATTCAGATTGGAAGCCAAAGAACCGCCTATATTTGATGGGTTCCGCGCAGTAGAGCCTATGAAGCACTTTTTTATGCAAGCTAAAGAAATGGTCGCTAAGTTCGGGGAACCACTTGAAAAAGAAATTTCTCCGCAGGTGATTATAGGTGCGAGAAGATGTGATTTGCAGGCGTTGAAAATTTATGACAGGGTGTTCCTTGAAGGCGAAGTCATTGACCCGTTTTATAAAGAGAGGCGAGAAAAGACTACTATAATTTCGGTAGATTGCGAGGAACCGACAGAAACTTGTTTTTGCAACATAATGGGTTTAGAACCGTGGAGCGACAAGGATAGCGATATTAATTTAACGCCGATTAAAAAAGGGTATATTGTTGATATCATAACGGAAAAAGGGAATTTAATTTTTGGAAGCAGCAAAGATTGGTTGCAAACGGTGGACGAAAACGATTTGGACCAGCGTGCGGAGAAGAGACAAAAAGCAACGGAATTACTTGGAAAAATAAATTCCGAGTACAGTAATATAAAGCTGGACAAAGCTCTGGATACGGAAAAAATGGCGGCAAAAAAAGGTGAGCCGATGAACTGCGTGGAATGTTGCGCGTGTCTGATGATTTGCCCTACCTGTTATTGTTATTTGCTTTATGACGAACCGACAAAAGAAAAAATGAGAGTCTGGGATGCGTGCTATTATCCGGCTTATGCAAGAGTCGGCGGAGGCGCAAACCCGAGACCTGATGTGATGGAAAGATTTAAAAATAGATTTGCGTGCAAGTTTGAGTATTCACCGAAAAATCATAATTTGTTTGCGTGTACGGGTTGCGGAAGATGTATCAGCGGGTGTATGGCTAAAATAGATATCAAAAAAGTGTTGGCACAGTTGGTGAATGCAACTTCGCAAAAAGAAGAAATATGAAAAAGCTTGTATGGAGCGTTTTTGTGGGAATGTTGGTATTTTCTACTGCTAACGCGAATGTAGTTAGTGGAACAAAAGAGAGAATTCAAATTATCGGAGACTCGCTTTTGAATAATGTTTTGGACGGGATGAAAATAAATGACTATGCGAAATACTCAAGGGATTTTGACGTTGCAATGAAAGATGCGCTGCCGGAAAAGGCATTCATTGCAACTAATAAACAGATAATTGAACTTTTCGGGGAATATAAAAATAGTGAATATCTTGGTTTTTTGAATCAGAAGAAAACAACTATGTTTTTGTGGAAAGGATTTTTTAGCAAGAGTCAAGATGATATTTTAATAAAACTTGTAGTGTCTGAAACAGATGGTAAATATCTAATTTCAGGGTTGTGGTTTCAATAAAGGAAATAACAATGAAAACACCATACGAAGTAAATACAACTAAATTAATAAGTGTCGTAGACGAGAGTTCGACGATACGAACTTTTAGATTAGAACCCAAACCAATAGAATTTAAAGCAGGACAATTTGCCGAACTTGCCGTGCCGGGAATCGGGGAAGCACCATTTACGCCATCATCTTCACAATATGATAAAGAAAAAATGGAATTTACGATAATGAAAGTTGGAAGACTGACGTCGGCGCTTTTCAACCTGAAACCGGGTGATACGGTGGGAGTTCGAGGGCCTTACGGGAAACCTTATCCTGTTGAGAAATTCAAAGGGAAAGAAATTTTTATCGTAGGTGGAGGAGTAGGGTTTGCGCCGCTGAGAGCGCTGTTTCTAACGCTTCTTCATAAGATTGAAGATTACAAAAAAATATATATAAGATATGGAGCGAGAACTCCGGATGATATTATATATAAACAATTTATACCGGAATGGAGTAAACTTGATAAAGTAGATATTAAAATGTCAGTGGATGTCGGAACTAAAGATTGGTCCGCCTCAGGCGGAAAAGTCGGGGTAGTAACTGTGTTGCTTGATGAGATTCCTGTAAGCATAACGGACTCTTCGGTTATAGTGTGTGGACCGCCGATAATGATTAAATTCGTTACGAAAAAATTATTAGAATTGGGATTTCCCGGAAGTAATATATACTTGTCAATGGAATCTAATATGTCTTGCGGAATAGGTCAATGTAATCACTGTAGGATTGGTGAATTATACTCGTGTAAAGATGGTCCGGTTTTTACGTGGGACCAAATAAAACATATAAAAGACCCCTTTATATAAATTTTTGAAATAAAGTTCTTGACAAGTTACGAATAATAAGATTAGTATACACTTCTAATTTTGTAAAATCGTTCTTTGAGATTTTTATAGGTATGCATTATTTTTGAGTTCAATCTTTTGAAGAGTTTGATTCTGGCTCAGGACTAACGCTGGTAGTGTGTATTAGACATGCAAGTCGAACGACTCTAACATTCTTAGCAATAAGAGTGTTAGAAAGTGGCAAACGGGTGAGGAATATACAGACAACCTGCTCTTAAGTGGGGGATAGCCTTGAGAAATCAAGGGTAATACCGCATGTGTTCTATTGGACTTATGTTCGATAGAATAAATCCGCAAGGAGCTTAAGAAGGGGTCTGTATCTTATCAGGTAGTTGGTGAGGTAATGGCCCACCAAGCCTATGACGGGTAGCTGGCCTGAGAGGGTGACCAGCCACATAGGGACTGAGACACGGCCCTAACTCCTACGGGAGGCAGCAGTCTAGAAATTTGGACAATGGTCGAAAGGCTGATCCAGCGACACTATGTGAGGGATGAAGGTCTTCGGATTGTAAACCTCTGTCAGGGGGAACGATGATGACGGTACCCCCAGAGGAAGCCCCGGCTAATTCCGTGCCAGCAGCCGCGGTAATACGGGAGGGGCAAGCGTTGTCCGGAATCATTGGGTGTAAAGGGAGCGTAGGCGGATTTAAAAGTCAGAGATTAAAACTATGGGCTCAACTCATAGATATTCTTTGATACTGTAAATCTTGAGCTTGAAAGGGGAAAGTGGAATTCCTGGTGTAACGGTAAAATGTGTGGATATCAGGAAGAACACTCGTGGCGAAGGCGGCTTTCTATTTCAATGCTGACGCTGAGGCTCGAAAGTTAGGGGAGCAAACAGGATTAGATACCCTGGTAGTCCTAACTGTAAACGATGACCATTAGGTGTTCCTGAATTTTCGGGAGTGCCGTAGCTAACGCGTTAAATGGTCCACCTGGGGACTACGGCCGCAAGGTTGAAACTCAAAGAAATTGACGGGGGCCCGCACAAGCGGTGGAGGATGTGGTTTAATTCGATGATACGCGAAAAATCTTACCTGGGTTTGACATGCTAGTGGTACTGACCTGAAAGGGAAGGGACCCGAAAGGGAGCTAGCACAGGTGCTGCATGGCTGTCGTCAGCTCGTGCCGTGAGGTGTTGGATTAAGTTCCATAACGAGCGCAACCCCTGCCTTTAATTATTTCCGAGCAATCGGGATTGTCTAAAGGGACTACTGAGGTCAACTCAGAGGAAGGGGGGATGACGTCAAGTCCGCATGGCCTTTATGCCCAGGGCCACACACGTCCTACAATGGCCGGTACAACGGGTTGCCAAACCGCAAGGTGGAGCTAATCCTTCAAAGCCGGTCTCAGTTCAGATTGGGGTCTGGAACTCGACCCCATGAAGTCGGAATCGCTAGTAATCACGGATAAGTACGCCGTGGTGAATACGTTCTCGGGCCTTGTACACACCGCCTGTCAAGCCATGGAAGTTCTGGGGACTCGAAGCTCCGTGTATACGGAATGAAGGTAAACAGGATGACTGGGGCTAAGTCATAACAAGGTAGCCGTACGGGAACGTGCGGCTGGATCACCTCCTTTCTGTGGAGTTTTTTTGTGAATATTAACTTATGAACTCAAAAATAATGCATACCTTTTTTTGTTTCCTCTTCTCAAAGACAATTGATAAATAATATTTTCTTCTTTTTATTCCATAAAATCTTTTGGTAATATGTCTTAGAAGTTATCCGACAATGTTGATCTATAAAAAGAGGATAATATATTTGCTATTTCCTTGCTTCTACATATATGGAATAATTGGGACGGCTATTATCAAAATATGTTGTGTTTCTTAAAACAGGACAAAAACTTTGTCCATATCCCGATAAATAAATTTTCTTAAAACCCGCAAATTGTAACATCCGGGATAACTTGTCTTTGTTCCACCAATTAATATGATTGCCGGGATATTTGCTTTGTAATTCAATGTTGCATTTGGATTTACAGTAATCTAAAGCCTTTTCGTATGTAAACTTTGAAAATATTTCGTTAAACTCTTTATCACTAATTTTGTATGTATTTTTATCAATATGTAACAATGACGTTTGTGATGCAAAACTAAATAAAAACAATTGTCTGATAGACGCCCTTCCCATTGGGATTGCTATTTTTACTGTGTCCATATTTTTTTTATCACTATACATCTCTCTTTCTCTTTGCCAGAAATGAATATCATTATTCAAAACTGCTTTATAGCACAAATCAATATCTACGGTTGTTAATCGTGCATATCCTTCTTTTTTTAATGTCCTGTATATTTCATTGAAAATATTTTGCGCCGATTTATCAGTTATGTGTTCAACCGTATGACTTGAATAAAAAATATTTGCGGAATTATCATCTAGCGGAAGCGGTTTGCATTCTAACAAATTAAAACTGATATCTATTTTGTTTTCTTTAAACCATTCCGAATAATAATCAATGTTTGTCCACGCAGGATGCCTGAACGCTCCCGCGCCTATGTTGTAAAACTTTTTTTCTTCAATATCTTTTTTATCATAAATTTGATAATATAAATCCATATCTTCTTTTTTTATTTTTGATACGGAATATCCCATATTAGACAAACTCTTAACAATAATTTTTTTCATTATGATCTCTTATGTAAAAGGTGTTTGTATAGACAGATTAAAAATTCAATCCCATACTTATGTGAGATACAGAACCTAACTCTTTTGTTGTAAAAGCATAATCAATGGTTAATCCTTTAATTCTTGTAGCTCCCCAACTTTCCGGTATGTCTGGCTTTAAGCCCACTCCAAAAGCCAATCCTTTATTTATTCCCATTCGTATGGATATTAAATCCCATATCGTATATTCCATCCCGAGTCTATAAATAATACTGCCATACTCGTATCCTAAATCTAAAGCTACCAATGATTCTTTTGTCCTGTAATTTGTTCCGGCGATTATGCTCATCGGTCGTTTATCTTGTTTATTCGTTGCCCAATTTATGTTTGTCCCGCCTACATTCTTAATGACTATTCCCGTAGACATCTTTTTATATCTATAATTAGCGCCCAAATCCAGACCTATCCCGTTGGCCTGTGTATTAAATATGTCATACCTTAAATATTTTACGTTCAATCCTACTTTTGAATTTTTTATTTGCGGTATTGAAGAAGCCATGGTAAACAGTACCACCTGTTCACTTACCCCGAAATATCCCGTTGGCTGCGCAACAAGCGTATCCGGAAATTCAGGTATGGAATCCAACCCTATAGTCCCGAATAATATGCTCGCGGCAATGTTGTTTATTATATATACGTTAGGATAGCTTCCTATTTCCCAGTTTCTTTTAGTTATTCCGGCTCCAAAACAATTAAAATCAAACAACCCAAACTCCTTCCCTTTCATTGCTCCTACGGAAACTCCCTGCCTTTGCAGTATGTTAACGGGATTCCACCAACTACTTAGAGCGTTGCCATCTAAAATAGAACAATACGCTCCTCCTAATCCACACGCTCTTCCCCCTATCTCCAGGTTCAGTATTTCGCCCGTGTATTCGCTCGCATAAACGTTACGAAACAACAGCAAAAATATAAAAATCCCAAATATTTTTTTCAACATTATCTTAGTATTACAAGTTTCATTAGTTTCTCAATTATCACTTTCCCCTGTCTCGAAAATACTTTATAGAAGTATACGTCATTCCCGCACAATGTCCCGTTATCTGCCCGCAAGTCCCATACAATAGATATGTCCTTGCTTAGACCTGAAGGAATAAGAGTCTTTACGAGTTTCCCCGATAAGGTATATATTCTTACCTGGCATATATCCGGTACGTCCGTGAATCCGAACCTAAATTCTGTCCTATCGCCTTTTACCGGATTTGGATAGTTTCCCCAACAATAAGATTTGCTCGGCGCATATATTGGTTTAACAACGATTACAACTCTCTTAGTCGTTTTATTCCCTTGCAAATCATAAGCTATAAAAAAGAAAGTATGCTTCCCTACACCTATGCTTGATTGGAAAATCAACGGCACTGCGTATAAACTATTGTCTTCCGTCGGATAAGTGTATAAATTACGGGAAATCGTATCGTGCGCGCCCAAAACCGTATCGTGTTCAATGACAATTCCTTTATCTAAAATATCTACACCATCTTTATCTTTTATTATGGCATTTATTTTTAATGGCATTTCTTGCCCTGAAATTATAAACTCACTGCTGTCCGGGATATCAAGAGTTATTTCGGGAGCCAATGTGTCTATTCTCTCTAAAAGTGTGAATAATCCTAATTTTCTTGTATATGCTATTGTCCCGGCATTCACTACTACCCACTGTTTGTATTCTTCGCACCACCTATGAACGGCAGGTTTTGATAACGAATCATAGTTAGGCATTGTTATCGTTATATCTTTAAGTATGTTTACTCCTTCTTGTCTTAGCGCTAAAAATTCCCCGGACGTGTCGCTTCGGATTTCAAGAACCGTAGAATCCGAAACCCCGTAAGGCGATACAAGACATTTCAGGCGATTGTCAGTACTGGTACACCAGCCTTTTGTTCCCTGTAAAACGTTGGCATTGAATAATTTCACCGACATTACGGTTTTGGGAATAATATTATTTATATCGTCACTTTCCTCAATTACATTAGCCGAATCTATAAAAATAAATATGCTACCTTTCTTCATATCCCAAGGAACATCTATGTTTTGCGTTTCTTTCCCCTTTAACGATAAAAGAGATTTCCATAATAAAAAAGTATCATTCAATGAATCTATTGCATAAACTATTACGTCAAACGAATCCGTGTTTTCGTCTCCGCTATTTAGTATAGGAATGTTTAATAAAACTGATTTTGTGCCGTATAATTCTATCTTGGACTTAATCGCTTCTATATCAGGTAAGGATGCCACTTTATATGAATCAACTTCTGTAAATGCTTCTCCGTCATTGTTTTCAACATAAACCTGTAAGCTTACAATACTGTCCGGAAGCTGGTTCGGAATAGGACTTTCTGTAATAAAATAACCTGATGTGTCGAGTTCCATATTTATCTGGTTCCACGGTGGTGGCGATATTCCCCAGTTGCACTTTACTAACCTAATCCCTGTTGGGTCAAAGATTTTCGCCCTTACATAAACCGAATCGTTATGCGTTGGTAACTCCGGCATTGTGGATATTATTATGTTTGTTCTGTTTATGGAAAAATCTGTTACTGTAACGAAATCCGTATTCCCGTTGTATATATATGCAAACATTTTCCCCTTATTCATTGGCAGGTTAATTGTATCCGGCAAATAAAATCGCGCGCTAAAATTCCCGTTAGTAGCCGTAGTTTTTATTTTTGTGATTTCTATAGTATCGTTTACGCATAAAGTAATAATCGCTTCCCCGTTTATTGTGGACGAAAGACTCCCGTTTACAGAACACGTTTCTCCTGCCGTGAAAGAAGTTGGTAAAATAGAAAGACTTAGTTTCTGTGGAAGGGAAAAATTGCTTCCCGGATCCCCAAATAATGTTTGCTGCTCTATGGATTTTACTACCGGACTGTTTGTAAAACAACGCATTATTCCGTTAAAAACTAATTCGCCTACAGTATTGTTTGGACTTTCAATAGCCTTTAACAACGGCCCTTCTACCAATCCTTTGTCCCGCAAATATGAACTGCCCGAAGAACCCCAGTATGCAAATGCCCCACCCGGCGCCAGTATGAAATTTTCTCCCATATAATGTTCGCCCGGCATATCAAAGATTGCGTTATAACAGCCAAGCATAGATACGAAAGGCAATCTTTCGACATTCATTAGTCCCGGTATTGCTTCGTTCCATAAAAGCCCTCCGCTCCATTCCCGCGGACCGCTGTGTCCGATATAATTTAAAAAGCTTGCCCCTTTGTTAATTAAATCTACGAGTTCTGCTTGTGCGCCGTCTGTAGGGTAATACAGCTTCTCTATTTTGTATTCGGGTGCAATTAATTCGATAAGTTGATTCGTTGCCGCTATTGGATTTTCTCCCGTTTCCATACTTGTGAATATAAGATTCCTGCGCCAGTCCGAAAAAGAAAACTGTCTCTGCAATTTGTTGAATACGATTTCAAACTCACCGGTGTTTTTAACGGGCAATCGTCCTATTAACATATCCGGTATGGGGTCTGTCCCGCTTACACAGGCATACATATTGTCGGAAGGGATGAGAATATAATACATATCGAATATGGATATGGTTGGCACTATGTCCTCGTCAAACCTGGCAATATTCCTGTGGTCATAACTAGCATCTCCAAGCAATAACACATAAACAGGCGGCTTCGCCCAGTGGTTATATGCATACTTTAAAAATTCTTTTATCGCCATATTGTATGGAATTCCATAATTAAATTCATCATATATGTCCTGGACTTCTACTATCTTGCATGTGAATCCCTTTGTCTCTTCCCAGCTTGCATAACGAACCGCGCAGTCATAAAGTTTCGGAGACGTTATGATAATGTAATCTGCCGTATTTGACGGACTGCGAAGATTTGCCGTGCTGCCTTTTTCTAAAATCGGCTGCATTACGTAATCTTGCGCTGCATAAAAAGTGCTGTCCGAATAGGTGTCTTCAAAACTAAAAGTATAAGTCGAATCCAGCGTGTCAACCTTCCCGCCGCTTATAAATGCCGTTCCCGGTTGCCATACGAAAATATCCGGGTTCTTGAAACCTGTTAATTGGAATTTGTGCCTGCCCGTAGATGGAGGCGTGAACTTTATTTTTCCTCCTTGCGAAACATAAGACTTTAAATAATTTATATCAATGGAATTTAAATATACTACAATTCCACCTCCGTTCGGCTCAAAAGTAAGAACGTTTGATTCTTTCAAAAGAGATTGCGGAGTCGATATATTTATAATTTTTTGTAAGCCCGGGGTGCTCGCAAAATATGTAGTATTTATTAAATTGTTATTTAAATATATTTTTAAATTTCCGGGACCACCATATGTCTGCAAATCAATTTTAATGCCGCAATTCCCCGAATCTATAGGAGCCGGCGTATTTAAATTAAAACTATGTTTCTTATCGAAACTTGCCCAGAACCACGGTGCAATCGTATCAGGATATAACTTGAAAACTGCAAAAATGCTGTCTATTTCAAAATGTATTGAAAACGGATAACTTGAAGGAATCGTTCCCTGCCTCGGAATTCCGCTCTTGTTGACCATTCTTGCGCCTTTCTGCCCGCCAATACTCAACCAGTATACGTTTGTATAAGTGTATAAATTTAAGTATGATTTTTCTCCCGATACAGGCTTGGCATAAAATTCAATCCAGTCATCGGTGTAAAAAACTCCATCATCTTCCCCTTGAACGAATATAGGAAGCTCAAGCCCGTTGTGAGTGATTTTTATCGTTTGCGGGTTTGCAGTTGCAATTTCCGGCGCTACGTTAATAACATCCGAATACTTTATTTTGTATACACCTTCCGAATCAACAAGAATCTTGCATATTCCGGGAGATTCTTTACTTTCGGAAAATAATTCAACGTCCGGCTTAGCTAACCAGTATTTTGAGGTTTCGTAGTTTACTACGTAGGTTTTTAAAATATCTTCTATGGAATTTGTTTCCGATAATCCGGGATTTTCTCTCGCGTTATTCCAATGAACGCGTACCTGCTTTTTATTCCCATCCGGGAGAACCATAACCTTTGCTATGCGGTGTCTTCTAATCCAAACCGTATCAACTAATACACCTCCGTCTACCGTAACATTTCCCGTCGGCGGAACTCCAACAAGAACAAATTGCGTATCTGCTAATGTCGTATTTTGTGATTGTAGAACAGGCATCCTTGCCTGTTTGCCGTTTGGATTTTTCTCTTCTAAGCTTGAACCTTTATATTCTGCCGTAGGTTCTGAAACTTCAAACACACACCCCGCAGAACTTGATGAAATTAAACGAATCCCATTATCTTGTAGAACAGGCATCCTTGCCTTTTTTTCTTGCAGTGGTAGGACAGACATTCTTGTCTGTCGGGTGTTTGTGTGGGAGGCATTTCCCAATGTTGAATTCTTTTGTGTGGGAAGCATCTCCTGATGCTGATTTAACGCCTGCGTACTTATTTTACCCGCATCTAAAACCCTACCCTGCAAACTTATTATAAGAAATATAAGTATATTCATTTAATAGTCTATTTTTACAATCTTTGTTTCTATTTTTGTCCCTTTATGTTTTTGCGCTAAAATATTTGCTTCCTTCTGTGATTTCCCAAGTTCTCTTAAACACTGAATTAATTCATATTGTATTACACGACATGCAGGCCAGGAATTTGGATATCTATCAATTAATTCTTTGCATACTTCAAGCGCTTTACTGTTCTCGTTTTTTAACATAAGTGTATTTATTAAATCCTCATATACTTTTGGTGTATATATACTGTTGGGATATAATTTTATGAATTCTTTTTGTTGTTGAATTGTTGTATCCTTGTAATTTCTTTGGAACATTAATTCTTTCTCTTTTTTCATTAGTTCATATGCTTTTGCTTCTTCCCCGGTAGGCGCTACTATTCTAAATTTTACCTCATTCGAGAAAAATTCGTCATAAACTTTCTTTAAAACATATTCGTCTGGCGGGAGACTATCTTTCTCTTCCAACTCCATCAAATTTTCTGTAAATTCAGTCTCCGAGGGTTTTACATCGCGAGAAGGACTATCGCCATGAATACCGATTTTTGGAAGTGTTTCATCTTTTGAATTCTTTAAAATAAACGTCTTGTCGTTAATTTCCAGCCCGTCATTCTTGCAATGCACGTTCACCCATATAGTTTCTCCAACAAGAAAAGTGTTTTTATCTAAAGATATTTTTATCTCTATTTTCTTCCCGTTATTTTCTTCCAAAGGAGGTATCTGTTTTACTCCATTATCAATTAAAAAATCCACTTCTCTGCCGGAAGTTGTTTCTAAAAAAGTCAAATTACACATTATAATTCCAAGATAAAAAATCTTTCTCATTTCCCTTCCCCTTGTGTTTCGTCTAATTTGGCGCGAAGAGACACCCCGTCTTGGCGGTGGTTGTGCCTTTGTGTTTTAGTGGCAAGTTTGTTTGTTGTATTTTGTTCTCTTTTCATTTTTTGTTTCTATCTCTTAAGTTCTCTTACAATCCCTGTTAAATTCTGTTATTCTTTCTGTTATAAAAATACAACGGCTTCACATTTACCTGCATTCTCCAGTTTTCATACAAAAATTCATATACGTCACCATCATTTGATATGTCTATTTGTAGAAACCCGATATTAAATCCGCAACCATAAGTTATTCCGGAACGACACCCTCTTGTATCATTAAAATATCCCCCTCTCAACGTAAATACTTTGTTAAATGCAAGTTCAATCCCTCCGCCATACCAATTTTCGTGTTCTGTGCCCACTAAATCCCTGATTATATTCCCGGAAAGATTTATACCCGGAATAAATGAAGGTAAATTCTTTTTAAACGGGACGCTGTTAAATCCAAAACCTGTACGAACAAGAAATGGCATTTGCTTGCTCCAAGTATGTCTACTATTGGCATAATGCATGCTGTCTCCCAAATTTTGACAGGATATTCCCAAAGATAACCCCGGTATAGGAGTTTTATAAAGCCCCCCAAAATCAAACACAAAGGTCTTTGAATGGGTAGTATCATAAATGAAACAATAAGGGGTGTCATAAAAGTATTTCAGCGATAAACCTAAACCTATGTTTTTGATAACTTCTTTTCCATAAGAAAAGATTAACGTATAGTCGTAAGTTCTCCACCCAATTTTATTGCCAGTATCATCTATTATCCCATCTGTTGGACTTGTAAATAAACAGCTGTATCCCAACCCAAAACTCCCTATTTTGAAAGGAAGTGGAGTTATCCCACCAACATATGTGTATTTTAGAGCATAAGCAAATAGCCCTTCCGATGGAGGCATGCATCCAATTTCTAAATTCTTGCAAAAAGCAAGTCCGCCGGGATTATAATAAACTGCGGTAATGTCGTCCGCAACACCCGTAAACGCATACCCCATAGCTGCCTGCCTTGCCCCCGGATTTATTGTAAGAAATTCTCCTCCGGCATCACTGAAAAAATTTATAACAACAAGTAAAATCATTCCCATCTTTTTTATATTCTACTCTGTGTTAATCTTGTAAAAATCTTTTTTTTATTCATTCGTTGTCTTTTTATTGTCTGTTTCTCTTTTCGTGTGTTAATCTCGTGAAATCTCGTGGTTTCATTCTGTTTTCTTTTCATCTTATTTTCACCACTTTCATTGTTTTATTCGTCACGGACTTCACAAAATATATCCCCGCCAACACTTCTTTTCCCCTTATATTTTTGCCATTCCAGACACCATTAATTACTTCCGTAACGAACGTTCCCGTCTTGTCGTATATTTTCACGCTGTTTTCTTCGCTGTAAATCCTTGTTGATCCGTAAAAAGGATTCGGACTAGCCAGCAACGTATTCTCCGTCTCTGGCGGTGTGCCCTTTTTAGAAATGTTTTCCTTGAAATATACTTTTGCCACACCGTCTCTCGTATCCCAGAACAACGCGTACAGATTTTCATTATTATCCACTGCTATGGAAGGGTTTGAAGCGTTCACGGAAGAATCAGTTAATTTAATGTCCTCTCCCCAGATTCCATTAACAAGCTCCTTATAATATATTTCCCATCCTCCGTCCCTCGAATCTGCCCACGCAAGCCAGCATTTATTTCCTTTGGTTACGATGGAAGGACTGATTGCTTCGCCCGGGGATTCCACACAGGGGATTGTATTCCCGAAACTGCCATTAGAGTAACTCGTGTAAAATATTTTATACCCGCCGTATTGTTGTTCTTCCTGCCAAACGATATGGAGCACTCCTGCCGAATCAATGCATATTGACGGAAAAATAGAAGCCGTTGAAGAAGTGGTTACTTTTATCTCTTTCTGCCACGTTTGGGCAACAAATTCTTTTAAGTAGATTTCAAAATTTCCTGTTCGTAAATCTTCCCACACAACAAATACTTTAGCGTCAAATTCTGCTATAGTCGGGTATGCCGCATACATATTACTGTTTGATATTTTTGTATCCGTAGATAAAGTAACATCAAATTTCCTGTAATGAATCTCATAATCTTTTTCCCATACGATATGTAATGCCCCTTTAGTATCACAAACCATAGAAGGAGTGTAACTAAAATTCGAGCCTGATGAAACGGTGGTTACAGTATCGTCCCATTGTCCGTTATGAAACCTGCGGAATGCGATATTTGAATAGTTGTTGTTATATTGAAACGATATGTATATGTCGTTTCCTGCTCTGTTTGTGGCGATACAGGGATAAGTCGTGAGCCATTGCCTGTCTATGAATTCTCTTGTTGTCCATGAAGTCCCGTTATATTTTTTGTACCAGACAAGAAAATCGTATCCGCTGGTTGGGTTTCTGTTGAAATAAGTTATATGGACATTATTATTTTTATCGCAAACTATGTTGTGTTGGTTCGGGTAGGATGTATAACCCGTATCAATGGCAACATCCGAAGACCAACTCAAAATCAAAAACATTAAGAACATTTGTTCCTGTCCACCTCTTTTTTAACGCGACATAGCGCACTATGCCTATTTCCCGTCCGTTACAATCTGTTCGTTATAAGAAACTCTTTCCCGCCATGGCGGTTTTTTACTACTTACATTACCCCCCCATTTTATTATTTGTTACATAAAAGTCAAGCTTAAAAACTCTATATACAGTTTTGTCATTTTGTAGGGGCAGACTGGAGTTTCTTCCACCCTGTCAAAGATGGCACATCCCGTTTTGGCGGTGAGCGGACTGGCCGTATGTCCGATTTCTTCCATAAGGGCTACTCGCTTCGCCCGTTTTGTATCTTGTATCTCTAAAACACTTGGTTGCCAGTTTTTCTGTCGATATGCAGGTCTCGCATTTTAATTAATCCTCCTTGCCCACCGCGCTCTTCTTGTTGGGCGCAACTCGTTGGCGGTGTGTTTTAGTGCTTTTGTGGCAGACTCTTTGTTTTTAGCCTCCGGGGTTAATTCTTTTTTTCTTTCTATCTGTTCATTTTTTCCCACTTTCCCCCTTTTAAGAAAAACTTGTTGACAAGATGAAACTTTTGTATATTTTATATCTCATTATGAAAGAATATGAAAACCTTGTTATTTTTGATCCGGATATTAATGAGGAAATAGTTGATAAGAAGATAACTGTCCTTAAAGACCTTTTATCTCAGAAAGATGATAAAATGAGCTTTGCTATTGACAAATGGGGACTCAAAACGCTTGCTTATCCTATAAAGAAGAAAGATAGAGGGTTCTTCGTCCTTCTCAAATTCAGTGTTATTCCTGATGCGCTACCTGAACTTATTCGTGAACTTAAGCTCAGTAGTGAAATTATGAGATACTCTATTGATGTTATGGAACCCCCCAAAAAACCTTCCTCTGCATCCGCAAAAACAGACAAAGCTCCCAAAAAAGAATAAGAGCTATTAATTAAACAAAATGCAAGAATATAGGGTACCAAAAATAAATGAAGTGAGAATTACCGGCAACCTTGTTGCTGAACCGGAGCTTAAATATATGCCGGACGGTAAAGCTGTATGTAACTTCAGAATTGCAAACAGTTCGAGATACCTGGATAAGAAAACTAATCAATGGGTTGATGGCGAACCTACTTTCGTTAGAATCGCGGTTTTTGGCCCATCCGCAGAAAGACTTGGGGAAACAATTAAAAAAGGCTATGCTGTCTTCGTTGAAGGTAGACTGCAAAGCCGCTCCTGGGAAACACCGGAAGGAGATAAAAGAAGCTCAATAGAAATAATTGCTAATCGTGTCCAGAACCTTACCAGAGCACCGGGTGAAAAAAGTACAACAGAGGAGGATGTAAGCGAAGATGATACAAAGAAAGAGAACGAGCTCCCGTTTTAATAAATTAGCCGGGAAAGAAAAACTAAAATGTTTTTTCTGTAAAAAAGAAGTCGAAAAAATGAACTATAAAGCACCGGATACCCTTAGAAACTTTACTACCGAAGGTGGTAGAATTTTACCGCGCAGAATTACGGGGCTTTGTTCTAAACACCAAAAAGTCCTTACTAATGCTATTAAAAGAGCAAGAATAATGGCACTCCTGCCTTATAGTACTCGAGGTGACTAACTATGAAAATTATACTATTAAAAGAAGTAGAAACTCTCGGCCAGTACGGTGATGTCGTTAATGTAAAAAAAGGTTTCGCTCGCAATAAACTTGTTCCTCAAAAACTCGCTATGCCCTGTACGCCTTCCAATATGAAAGTAATAGAAGAATTGAAAAAAAGAGACTCCCAAAAACAGAAAAAACATAGAGAGGAAGCCTTGAAATTCAAAGAACAACTTGAAAAAATATCCCTCACTTTCCCTATATATGTCGGGGAAGATGGCAAACTCTTTGGCGCCGTTACAAATCTTGATATCGAAAAATTATTGAAAAAAGAAAAATTCGATATTGATAAAAAAGATATTACTCTGCCGGAACATATTAAAGAACTTGGCGTTTATCCCGTTGAAATTAAAATTCACCCGGATATTATGGCTACCGTGAAATTGTGGGTCGTGTCAGAAGAAATGAAATAATACACATATGAAATCTCTTCTATGCCACTTTTTTATAGTATAACCTCCTGATTTGACCAAAAATCCTACCCGTAAAAGGTAGGCACGATTAAAAACTTTTGAAAGAGAAAAATTGATTTTTTAATTGGAATATGAACGAAATTTATACAAAAGTTTCCGGTGTAGGATATGATCCGCTTAATAAACAACATATCGTTTTCCTTAAAGAATTAGATGGCGAGAGAATTATGCCTATCTGGGTCGGGACTATAGAATGCATCTCCATTGCTCGCGGTATTACTCAAACTGCTCATAAACGCCCTCTTACTCACGATCTTATCAAAAATATTCTCGAAGGAATGGATGCTAAAGTAAATAAAGTCGTCATTAATGATATTAAAGATGCTACTTATTATGCTCGTATCTATATACAAAAAAATAATGAAATTATTGAAATTGATGCTCGCCCAAGTGACTCCCTCGCTATTGCTGTTCGTTGCAAAGCTCCTGTTTATATATCTCAACATGTTCTTGATAATGCAAGCACTTTCAAAATTAAAAACGATGACGAGCTTCAACATTACTTGCAGGAGATGAAAGTTGAAGATTTCGGTAAAATTGACCTATGAACCAATTTACGGATAGATTAAATAGAGTCTTTCTCCTTGCAAAAAGAGAAACTTCCAGACTCGGGGATTCTGTCGTTAAAAGCGAACACCTTCTGATTGGTTTGATTAAAGAAGGCGGCGGAGTTGGCTTGAGAGCTCTCGTAAATACCGAAGTTGACCCTAATCAAATTCTGAAATTTATATACGAAACAAAATTAAATCCAGGCGGGATTGAAGCTAATGAAAATTCTGTTATTAGCGAGGAAATCCAACGAATACTGGATTTCGCTAAAGAAGAATCCCAGCAAATGGGGCATAATTATGTCGGCACCGAACACGTTCTTCTTGGTATCCTTAGAGAAGAACAATGTACCGCTGCTCAAATCTTGCTTAGCTTTGATGTTAATATTGATAAAATTCGGGACGAAATCTTTACTATCCTGTCTATACAGGAGGAATCCTCTAAATCAAAAACAAATAAACCGAAAACTGCTCCTACTCTTGAACACTTCTCACGCGATATTACTAAACTTGCGGCCGAAAATAAACTTGATCCGGTTATAGGTAGAGAAAAAGAAATTGAACGTGTAATGCAAATTCTTTGCAGAAGAAGAAAAAATAATCCGGCGCTTATCGGCGAACCGGGTGTCGGTAAAACTGCCATAGTTGAAGGTCTTGCTCAAAGAATTGTCTCTTCCGATGTTCCGCATTTACTGCAAAACAAAAGAATACTTGCCCTTGACCTCGCCGCGCTTGTTGCAGGAACTAAATATAGAGGGCAGTTTGAAGAAAGACTTAAATCTATCTTAAAAGAAATACAAAAATCTCAGGACTTAATAATCTTTATAGATGAACTTCATACTATTGTTGGCGCAGGTGCCGCTGAAGGCGCTATTGACGCGTCTAATATTCTTAAACCCGCCCTTGCTCGAGGCGAAATTCATTGCATCGGGGCTACTACTCTGAATGAATATAGAAAATATGTCGAAAAAGATGGCGCGCTCGAAAGAAGATTCCAGCAGGTTGCCGTTGAACCGCCTACCGTTGATGAAACCGTTAAAATACTTAAAGGACTTAGACCTAGATACGAAGCACATCATAACGTTAAATATGACGATAATGCCCTTGCTACCGCTGCTGTCCTTTCGGATAAATATATAACTAATAAATGCCTTCCGGATAAAGCTATCGATATCATTGATGAAGCCGGGAGCAGAATGAAATTAAAAAAATCTAATTATACTGTCCCGGAAATTGATAATCTGGAAACTGAATTGGAAAAAATTACCGCCTTGAAAGAAGAATCCGTGAATACTCAAAAATTTGAAGAAGCCGCACAATTGAGAGATAAACAAAAAGAACTCGAAAAACAATTGGAAATCGCTAAAACTACTAAAGTGTCGGGACATATCCATCAAGAAGATATAAGGGAAGTCTTGTCCCTGTGGACCGGCATCCCTCTTGTTAAACTTAAAGAAGAAGAACAGGAAAGATTGCAGAAAATTGAAGATATTCTCGGTGCTAAAGTCGTCGGACAAAATCAGGCAATTAAAATTCTCGCTCAGGCTATCAGACGTTCAAGAACCGGTCTGAAAGAACACTCGCGTCCTATCGGTAGCTTTGTTTTCCTCGGTCCAACTGGCGTTGGGAAAACTTATCTCGCTAAAAAGCTTGCCGAATTCCTCTTTGACTCGGAAACCGCTTTGCTTAGATTTGATATGAGCGAATATATGGAAAAATTTAATGTCTCCCGACTTATCGGCGCACCTCCGGGTTACGTAGGTTACGAAGAAGGCGGACAGCTTACGGAACGCGTCAGGAGAAGACCCTACTCTATCATATTATTGGACGAAATCGAAAAAGCTCATCCCGATGTATTTAATTTGCTGCTCCAGATTCTTGACGAAGGAACTCTTACAGACTCTTTCGGTCGTAAAGTTGATTTCAAAAATACTATCCTTATTATGACTTCTAATATTGGAACTTCTGAAATTAAACGTACCAGTATAGGTTTTGAAGGCACTACAAACGCAAATATAGATTACGAACAAATGAGGAAAAAATTACTTGAAGAAGTTAAAAAAATGTTCAGGCCGGAATTCATTAACAGGATAGACGAAGTCGTTGTATTCAAATCTCTCGGGCTTGAAGAGATGGAAAAAATTATTGACCTCTTATTGTCGGAACTGAAAAATCGTCTTGTCGAAAAAAGTATCCAGCTTGTTATCGATAAATCTGCTAAAGAACTTCTTCTGGAAAAAGGTTTTGATCCGGAATTTGGCGCCAGACCGTTGAAAAGAGCTATAGAAAAAATCATTGAAGACCCGTTGTCAGAAAAAATCCTTGAACTTAATAATAAAAAAGGTATAATTCTAAAAGTTGTCAGAGAAAATGAGAAAGTTAATTTTATTGTGGAATCTTTTTATAAACCGAAAACAGTGAAATGTTGATGCCCTTTTTTCTGTGGGATAATCCCGCCATGGCGGGAAAGGGCTTCTAAAAAAATGGAGATATTATGCTAAGTAAAATTCGAGATGCTTTTAAAATTCCGGATTTAAGAAATAAATTGCTCTTTACGCTTGGTATCCTTGCCGTTTATAGACTCGGTTCTCATATCCCCTGCCCGGGAATCGGTACCGCCGCTCTTATGAGCTTTTTTGATAAAGCAAGAGGAACTATCCTTGGTCTTTATGATATTTTCTCCGGCGGAGGATTGTCCCAGGGCGCTATATTCGGACTCGGTATTATGCCTTATATTTCTGCCTCGATTATTTTCCAATTGCTCGGTGCCGCTATCCCTGCATTACAAAAACTACAACGCGAAGGCGAAGAAGGTAAACGAAAGTTAATGCAGTATTCAAGATACCTTACCGTTCTTGTCGCTTTTATTAACGGTCTCGGTGTTTCTATTTTCTTCTCCAGTCTTACAGGCGCGGATGGGTCTCCCGTTGTCCTTAATCCGGGAATAGCTTTCCAGATTATTACTACTCTTACTCTTGTTGCCGGAACTATCTGCGTTATGTGGCTCGGTGAACTTATTACCGAGAAAGGTATCGGGAATGGTACATCTCTTATCATTATGATTGGTATCGTTGCTCGCTTCCCTATTGAAATTGTTAGCACCGGCAGAATGGTTGCCGCCGGCGCTCTTAGTATCGTTGCTTGCGTTGCTTTCTTTGCTGTAATAGTTTTGATGACTGCCGGTGTTGTACTTGTTACCCAAGCACAACGAAGAATTCCGGTCCAGTATGCTCAAAGAGTTATCGGACGGAAAGTCTACGGTGGTAAAAGTACTCATATACCATTAAATGTCAATGCTGCCGGTGTTATCCCTATCATTTTTGCCCAGTCAATACTTATGGTGCCGGGAACGATTACAAGATTTTTCTCCAATAGCCCTTTGGCGCAAGGTTTCGCAGAAGCCTTTACACCGGGTATGTGGGCTTATAATTTGATATATGCCATACTTATAATCTTCTTTGCTTACTTCTATACCGCTGTGGTTATTAACCCTGTCGATATGGCTGAAAATATGAAAAAATACGGTGGTTTTATACCGGGTCTCAGACCGGGGGCTCAAACCGCTGCTTATATTGATAAGGTTATGTCGAGAATTACTCTCCCGGGCGCTCTATTCTTTGCACTTATTGCTATTATTCCGATGTATATTATGAATAGTTTGAGAGTCCCCTGGTATTTTGGAGGCACAAGCTTAATTATCGTTGTCGGTGTTGTTCTTGATACTATGCGCGCAGTTGAAGCTCAAATGTTAATGAGACACTACGAGGGCTTTATTAAAAAAGGACACCTTAGAGGGAGAAGATAATTATGGGTATAATATTCTTAGGGCCTCCGGGCTCAGGTAAAGGTACTCAAGCCGAAACGATTGCCAAAGAATTTAATTTGAACCTTGTCGTTATGGGGGATATCCTTAGAAAAGAAATTAAAGAACTAACTCCCCTCGGTTTACAAATAAAATCTTATGTCGAAACGGGTGCGCTCGTCCCGGATGAACTCGTTATTCAGTTAATTCAAAAAAATCTGACAGGCGATTCTTTTATTCTGGATGGTTTCCCGCGAACCGTAAAACAAGCTCAAATGCTCGATACTGTAACAAAAATAGATAAAGTTATTTACTTTAATTGTCCGGCAGAACTCATTCTTGAAAGATTATCAAACCGCAGAACCTGCCCGAAATGTAATAAAGTTTATAATCTTGTTACTAACCCTCCCCAAAATAATGAGACTTGTGATGACTGCAAAACTGAGCTATTTCAACGCAAAGACGATAAAACCGAAGTCATTCAGAACAGGATTGAAGTATATAAAAAAGAAACTTTCCCTTTAATAGATTTTTATAATAAAAAAACAGTTCTTGACGAAATCAATGCAGCTGATAAAATAGAAAACATTCGTTCTAAAATAAAATGTCTGATAAACAAGATAACAAAAAAGCCATAAGAGTCGAAGGCAAAATTACCGAATGCCTCAGGGGCGGAATATTCAGGGTAGAACTGGATTCGGGACATAAAGTCCTTGCCCACGCTTCAGGTAAAATGAGAATGCACTTTATTCGTATTCTTACGGGAGATAGAGTTACGTTGGAACTCTCCCCTTATGACCTTACTCGCGGCAGAATAATCTTTAGATTTAAATAGTTTTCGTTTGGTAGGTCGGGCATTCTTGTCTGACTGTAATTAAGGGTGGAATTTTATATTCCGCTAAGGTTTTTCGGAGGATTAAAAGAATATGAAAGTTCGTGCAAGCGTTAAAAAAATATGTTCCAACTGTAAAATTGTGCGCCGAAAAGGTGTAGTAAGAATTATTTGCACTAATCCCAAACATAAACAAAAACAGGGATAATTACTATATCCATAACGTATTGTTTTATTGTTGGTCTGCTTATGGTCTCTGCTATAGCAGTACGCCTCTGGTCTATCGTTTTTTTCTTATAGAAGTCTCTTTTAATCACTGTTGAAAATTAATCTGTTCTCTTTACCTGGTCCACCTTAAGCAAGAGTGGGCGGTACAACTTTTTACCCCTCAATCTATTCTGCACTCTGTGCTTTCGCTCTATCCTCTGTGGTTGAGACTTTCTGTTTGGTGCGTTTCGTTTTTTCGTGGTAGGTTTTCTTTTAAAAAACTTGACTAATCAGGGAAGATAATTTATGTTGGAACAAGTAACTGTAAAGATATCAATATAAATCATAGTGGGGAAAAAGGAGAAGAGATGAAAAACTTTTTAGGAGTTGCTCTATCAGTGCTGTTTTTTGCTGGCTCTGCAATGGCAGAGATTTCCGTAGGACCCATCGTTGGCTATGGATTTGGTACCGGGAAAACCAACTTTATGGGAGGCACAGATTACGAAGCGGACCAGCTAGGTAAAACGACAAAGGATAAAAACCTGTATTACAGTGCCGGACAGGGAATAAAATTAGGATTGGGCGCAGCGTATAGTATTGAAGGGATATCTTTTGGGCTTGATATGGGATATTCAATGGGATTAGAAGGTGATTTAGCAAAGTTTAAAACTTATAGCGCTTTTGATTCTACTGTATATACTTCAAGCACCACTATGAAGACGTCTTACATTTTCGTCAGTCCTACTATGCAAATAGAAAAAAATATAATGGGGATTACTCCGTTTTGTGGCTTTGGCTTTACTTTGGCTTTGATGCCAAAGTCAATAATGACATCGAAAAACAGCGATAATGATGAGACAGTATGGGAACTCTCTCATAATGTTGGGATAGGAAAATGGGGAACAGTCGGAATAAAATATGCTTTAATCAGTGGACTATGGATAATCGGAGAAATAAAAGCAGAAGAACTCTCATTTAAAGCTTCTTCTGGGAAAATTACAAAATGCATACAAGATACCGTAGACCAACTACCGGATATGACAACAAGAGATAAAGAATGTGAATTCAGGGATGATGATACGGGAGATACGCCAACCGATACGACCAAGCCGGATATTGCCCATACTTTCGTAACTGCGGCTAATAGTATTAGTATTAGATTAGGAATTATATATAGCTTTAAAATACCCGGAGCATATTAAAAAAAATAATAATCACTTATACTTTAAACATATTTAATCCCTGTGAAATTACAGGGAAGGAGGCAGTATGCGTAAAGTAGTATTACTTATATCTTTTTTGGTGGTTTTAAGCACTAGCGTGAATAGTTACGCTAAAGAAAAAGACCCTTTGATTGCAGGTTGTATGTCTTGTTTATTAACAGGACTTGGTCAAGTTTACAATGGAGAAATCATTAAAGGAGGTATGTTCTTTTGTGGAACTCTCGTGGGTACGGTTTTAATAATGACTTCTATAAAAACTGATACTTACGGGGAGCCTACGATTAATACCGGTACATACGTAGCGGGTATAGCCATTGGTTCACTCTCGCATGTCTGCAGTATAGTAGATGCTGTGATTGTTGCGAATAAAATAAACGAAGGAAAATTAGGGTTGAATCTTACGCCTAAAAAAATGGACCTGGGACTGGGCGTTGGAAGTAAAAAAGCGTACGGGATGGAACTCTCTCTCAATTATAACTTTAAATAAAAAATCTACTTCGAAAAAAGGGTGAGGCATTGCCTCGCCCTTTTCTAATATCAGTTTGTGGGGACTTGATTCCTGACTGCCGTTAGGCATGTTATCAAGTCCTTTCTATCATTGGGTAGATGAGAGCACGTGCTCTCATATCTTTCTGTTTTTCTTTTCCGCGCAATTCTGTGGCTAAAATTCTCTTCTGTTTTTCGTGTTCTTTTCTTAGTTTTTCAAGTTTTCGTGGTAGTCTTTTCTGTTTAGTGTTATTTTGTACTTTTATGTTTTAGTGGCAGGGCTTTTATTCTCTGTTCTTCTGTTTGCCTTATTTCCTCAGGATACAGTAAATATTATGTGAAAAATATTCCGAGATAAACGGCAAACATTGAAACAAAGAAAAGATTTGTGAAGTTATAGTCGTGCTGGAGTTAACCTTGAAATACTCGACTTCCAAACCGCTTTCGTAAAACGCATTCTTAAATTCAGTCAGGGAAAACATATTTAACCCAAGTTCTGAAATGCTTTTTATTTTGTTGCCGGGATATTTTTTATTCCACTTTCTCACTAGAAAGGACTCGGGAAAAACGCTATGCGCCCAAGGGATTCGGATTCCGAAAATAAGTTTTGTTATTCCGTGGTCACCTAACGGACTGTTATAAAGAGGCCCAAATCCAATATACGCTTTACTGTCGGGATTCAACCTTAGCTTGATTTCTTTCAGACATTCTGCAGGGTCCAGTATATGTTCAAAAGCTGATTTAGATGTAATTATATCAAAGCCTGAGGTTTCATTTGGCAATTCAGCAATACTGGTTGCTCTAAACTCTATGATATGTTTTAATTCAGGAAAGTTTTGGTCAAGGTTCCCCTCGGCAAATTCTATCATTGCTTTATTTGTGTCTATACCGATTACTTTTTTTGCTCCCTTGCGCGCAATGTCAATACATAGTGCTCCATCACCGCAGCCAATATCAAGAACGGTTTTCCCGGTAAAAGAAATATTCCCCGGGAATCTTCCCCAAAATGTTGGAACTTCGGTAATGCTTCTCTTAAAATAAGATATTAAATTACTATTTAATTTCATATTTTAACCTTGTTAGACATGATCAATCTTGTTAACCCTGCCTACCTCCTGCTCTCTGCGAAAATCTTGTGGTTTAATTCTGTTTTCTTTTCGTTTTTAAATCTTGAACTTTCCGTTGTTTTATTTGCGTTTATTTGTGTTCCTGCCTACCGCAGGCAGGTATCTGCGGTTTCAATTTCCGTTCTCTGTTATTTCTGAACCCTAAAACCTTTTTAATCCGTGTAAATCTGTGTTAATCAGTGGCTAATTTCTTTGTTTTTCCTTCTCCAACTCCCCAATCATATCAATATACGGCAGACTGAATTCCCCTATTTGTGGATATCCGGGCCTTGTCCCGTGTGAATCCGAACCACCCGTCGCAATTAGATTATACTTCTTCACTATTTCTAAATACCTTTTCACTTCCTTCGGTGATTGACTTGGTGTCCACACCTCCACGCCTCTCATTCCCATTTCTACAAGCTCAGGAATGTATACATCCATTTTATTTAAATTCGGATGCGCCAACACCGGAACGCCTTTTGCTTCTTTTATTAGTTGAATTATAACTTCCGGTCCGATATTGGATTTTGATATATGACAGGGTTTCCCGTCCCCTAAATACAAATTAAAAGCCGTATGAGCATCTTTTATGAAACCCTTATTTATGAGTGCCGTTGCTATATGCGGTCTGCCAATCCCTCCTATCCCCGCGTTTTCCTGCACGTCCGCAAGTGTTATATATAAACCCTGCTCCGCAAGCTTATCAATGATTTTAATCGTCCTCTTCAGCCTTGCTTCTTTCATTTGAGCAACGAATTCAATCAGTTTCGGATTCTCGTAATCCACAAAATAACCCAGTATGTGAAGCGTTTTCTCGTTGTACTTCGCCGAAAATTCTGCCCCCGGGACGACTTTTACTCCAAATTTTTCTCCCGCCTCCAGCCCTTCTTTTACTCCGCCTATCTCGTCATGGTCGGTTATTGCAAGCCCGTCAATGCCTTTTCCCTTGGCCATTTCCACAGTCTCATAAGGAGACAACGTCCCGTCCGAAAATATAGTATGTATATGTAGGTCTATTCCCATTTATTTACAACTCCTTTTCCCACTAAAGTGGGGGTTAGTCCGCCTCAGGATGATTATCCCGCAAGACGGGGGTTACAACTATTTTACCTGTTGCGTGATGTTAGTTCTTTTGCCACTATTTCAGGCACGAATCCACTGACATCACCTCCATAAGCGGCTATCTCTTTTATGCTTGATGACGAAAGGAAAAAGTATTCTTCACCGGGCATTATAAAAATAGTCTCTACGGCAGGATATAATTTACGGTTTAATTGCGTAAGCTGGAACTCATAATCAAAATCCGAAACTGCCCGCAACCCTCTTATAATAGTTTTTATTTTTTTTATCTTGGCATACTCTACGAGTAGCCCTTTATAGGAATCCACAACTACCCCTTTGAATTTTTGGGTGGCGCAACTCGCAAATTTTACCCGCTCGTTAATAGAAAACAAAGGAGATTTTTCCCTGTTCTCAATCACAAGAACAATAACCTTCTCAAATAATCCCGAAGCTCTTCGGATAATGTCTATATGACCGTTGGTTATAGGGTCAAATGTCCCGGGATAAACGGCTATTTCAGGCATCCGTACCTCCTGCTGTTTTATCGTTAACAAAGCGTTGTTTATTTTTCACTCTATTCCGTATCTTTCTTTTGCTACTTTTTTCGTGTATTCTTTGCTTCCCATCAGTAAATCTATTTCTCTTTTAATAACAAGCCTTTTTGCTCGCATAACGTTTATTTCCTGTTCCGTTTTCCATATTTGCCAGCGTAATAACACGATTTTCCCTGCTCCGTAAGTTCTGAAAACTAATAAATATCCTACCAACAAAACAATCAATAATATTCCTATTTTTCTAAACTTTTTAAGCCGGAGTAAAATACTGTCTACACCCCTTCTCTCTTCCTGCCTTTCGTCCCTTTCTTCTTCTGCCCCGTATTCCATAATATCTTATGCGGCTATAATCTGTTTTTATTTCCTTGTTTCTTGTGTAAATCGTGTGAAATCTTGTGGTTTAATTTCTGAACTGTTCTTTTGTTCTTTTTCAGTTTTTACTCCACTCCCTACTTTTTTCTTTTCCCTTACTTAACCTACTTTACTTACTTAACCCACTCTACTCCTCTTTAAAAATCCGGGCCCGGAAGGAATCGAACCCTCATAGTCGGTTTTGGAGACCGATAGTCTACCATTGACATACAGGCCCATTTTATATAAAAACACTATCCTTTCTTAACACCCAAATCTTCACTTGTCCACTATTTTTTGTTGCCCGTCAGAAAATATTCAAACGAACATAATCAGAAAAACATCCTATTCCCTTGACCCCAAAACAACTGTTTTCTAATCTTTTTATCCGGCTTTCCGATTAACGAAATATTCCTTTCCCCATAAAACTTGCCGCTTTCCCCAGCTCTTCCTCTATTCGCAATAGTTCATTGTATTTTTCTACCCTGTCACATCTGGATAAAGAACCTGACTTTATCAACCCTACGTTTGTTGCTACCGCAAGATGTGATATAAAAGTAGACGTTGTCTCCCCTGAACGATGCGAAATTACACACTTGTATCCTGCGCTTTTTGCTTTTTCTATACACGCAAGCGCTTCCGTAAGAGTTCCTACCTGGTTGGGCTTAATTAAAACTGCATTGCTTGCGCTCTTTGATATCCCTTCTTGTAAACGGGCGATGTTCGTAACATAAATGTCGTCGCCAACTATTAGTATCTTTTTCCCAACCTTCTCCGTAAACTTAATCCAGCTTTCCCAGTCATCTTCCGCAAAACCATCTTCTATTGAAACTAAGGGGAATTTGTCTATCCATTTGTAGTAAACATCAGACAACTCTGCAGGAGAAAGTTTCTTCCCTTCAATTGTATATTTCCCGTCATTATAGAAACCGGAAGCCGCGCAATCAAGTGCAAGAAAAGCGTCTTTCCCGGGAACATATCCTGCTTCGGAAATAGCCTTAATAATATATTCACACGCTGCTTGGTTGGAAGGCAGCGTTGGAGCAAATCCTCCCTCGTCTCCAACTCCGGATGAAAAACCATCCTTATGAAGTACGTTTTTCAATATATGAAAAATTTCTGCGCCCATTCTTAAAGCAGAACTGAAATCTTTCGCGCCCGCAGGAACTAACATAAACTCCTGGATGTCAAGCTCGTTATTATAAGCATGAACGCCGCCGTTTATAATGTTAAACATCGGAACGGGAAGAACATGCGCATGTATTCCGCCAATCCATTTGTATAAAGGAGTCCCTATTTCTCTCGCCTGTACGACTGCTACCGCAAGAGATGTCCCGACACAAGCGTTTGCCCCGAGATTTGATTTGTTCGGAGTGCCGTCAAGCTTAATTAAAACATCGTCAATCTCACATTGGTTCGTTGCGTCAAGCCCAATAAGCGCCTTTTTAATTTTCGTGTTTACGTTGTTGACTGCTTTTAAAACACCTTTTCCTGCATACCTTTTCGCGTCTCCGTCTCTTAATTCATATACTTCATGCGCCCCGGTCGATGCTCCCGATGGAACACCAACACGTTTTGTACAACCCGACTCAAGCTCGCATTCTACTTCAACTGTGGGATTTCCCCTGGAATCCAAAATTTCTCTCGCCCTAATATCTTTAATTTTACTCATTTCTTACCTCCAATTAAATTTAATCGATTTTGTAAACGGGTAGTTGTTCCCTTATTAACTTGTACAACGGTATATCTTTTTTCCTGTATTCATTTACTATTTGTAAACCTATGCTTAATTCTTCAAAGGATAATTCCTTTGCCAAACTTTCCCATAATTCCCCCCCTGCGCTTTTTATTCTTTCTATAGTATGCGTTATTTTCTCTGTAGTTGATGCCCTCTCTTCCGAAGAAAGAGAAACCTCCTCCATCCCGACATCAAATATCCTTTCTTTCCCGCGTTTTGCAACTTTCTCATACCTTAATACATTCAGCTTGTTGAAAATTATTTTTTCTTCCAGTTGCCCTAATAAATCTATTCCGCCGTTAAAAGCAAATACTTTTGCCATAGTCGAAACCATCTGCTCTTCCACTACTTCATATAATTCTTTGCCTTTTATACCGCCTTTTAACCTTGCAAGAGCTAAAGATAATGAAAGAATCGAATTCATCCCGAGATTAGCTTTCCGTTGCATTATTTTTATACATTCCTCCACAGGAGCATTCGGAGCCAATACGCCTCTTTGTATGGCTGTTTCCCTCTCAATCTTTAGTAATACGTTATCCAATTCTGTTAATTCCGGAAGTTCTGAGACTTTTTTGCCGAGAAATGCTTTGGATATGATGTTGTTAATGTTGTCAACGGCATTAAGACACCCTTTTCCATTGTATCGAATTGCTCTTTGCCAAATCTCTAAAAGTTCGGGACTGTTCTTTCCCGCAATGTCCGTTTCGGTTAATCCTTTTTTGAATAAATAAGTTTTGTCCTCTTGCTCAAGGAAGAATTCGGGATATTGTTTTACAATTGGAGAACTTGCCGGAATAATTTTATCAATAAGATGAATTGCTTCGTCCGTCCCGGCGGATGTTCCTAAAGGCGTTGCTCCCTCAAATACAAGAAGCTTCTCGTATTTTTCACTCCCCGCTATTCCTGCCTTTATTTCAACGGCTACCGTCGGTATCCCCGCATTTGTTGATGCTTCACGTGCTACAATCTTGGTTATACAAATTTTATTTATAAAATCCTCGGCTAATCTTTCCGCCTCTTTGTCGGTTATAACCTGCCTCCCTTTCTCTTTTGATATGTTATGTATCGCTTCTTTCATTACTTTTACTACGGCTTCATACTTAAATAATCTTTCCGAGTTGGAACCTCCGCCCGCTTTTAACCCTAATGAATGCGCAGCAAGAGCTATATGCGCTTCAAAATCCTCAACCGGGGACTTTGACCGGTGCGAAACTACGGTTTGAAGCCCCTTTCCTATGGCAGTAAGCAAAGCTAATACTCCCTCGGTTACACTGCCAATTTGATTTAACTTTATAAGCGCTGTATTAATTAGCCGTTTATCCGCTTTCTCTTCTATTGATGAATCTTTGGTCGTAATATTGTCATCCCCGATGATATGAATTTTGTCCCCCAACTTTTCCATCAATAACTTCCACCCGGTATCATCGTCTTCTGCAAAACCATCTTCAATGGAGATTATCGGAAGCTCGTCCTCATCCATTGCTCTTCTGTAAATCTCAAGAAGCTCATCTCTGCTTAATATTTTTTTGTCCTTGTCTCTCCAATCAAGATACATCCCTATCGCTTCTTCTCCGGATAACCCCTTCTCTTCTTTATAAGCGTTTTCCAGCTCGCTTGCCGCAGGGTCAAGAGCTATTGCTACGTCTTTTCCCGGCACATAACCGCAATCCAGAATGGCTTGTTTTTGCATTCTCCATAACCTTTGCACGGATAACGTATCTCCTTTTTCTTTTTTTATATAAGCCGCTATCCCTCCCTCCGTTCCAATACCTTTTACTGCACAACCTTCCGCGTTTTCTATTATTTCTTTTAGCCTGGTTTGCAAATTAACCGTCATTTCCTGGGCATTCTCGTAATCCCTTGCTCCTAAAGGAACAAACATGCTCTCCTGGGGGCTGATATTACTTTCGGGAAACTCTTTTTCCGTATGCCGTCCTCCCATACCACAGTTTCGAAATTCCCATGGAGCCCACTTCTCCCTCCCGTCAGGAAGAATAATCTTTTCCATTCGTGTGTAAATCATAAGGTCCTTTACTCTCTTTACACGGTCTGCCCATTTCTTGCTTTTTACTGCTCTGGTCGAAGATATTTTAGCTGATGCCCTTTTTGCTTTTGCTTCTCTTTCATTGAATTCTTTGTATTTTCCCGGGTCCGCTAACAGAAAATCAAGTAATCCCACTAAACCTAATCCTAAGAATAATCTTCCTGCGTATACTGCGAACCTGACGTCTTTTGTTAATCCTAAAATGAGTAAAAAAATGGCAACAGGTAAAGATAATATCGCCAAATTTCTACTGCCAATCGGACCGGCTGCCGCAACTGCTAAATTATAAGGCGCATCAGGATGATAGTCTAATCCTGTTTTAGTAACACCTTTGAATAAACCTAATGGAATTTTAAAATACATCTCCAGATACCAGAAAATTTTTCCAAAAATGTTTTGTTCCATTTTTGCCTGGGCAGACGGCAATAGTGTTTCGTTCAGGGCATTTAACTTAACTGCTTTTAGGTAGTGTGCCACCTCATGTAAGGCTATACCCGTATGGAATGTTATATATAAAAATAAAAGGGAAATCAGTGTCTCATAACTGAAAAACATAAACTTTAAAACTTCTCCTCTGCTTGCTATATTGCTGGCAATAGAGAGAATTGACGAAATAAAAGCTACGTGGAAGGAAACCAATATATGGTTCGCTATTACCCATCCCCTGTCAAGATTGACGGTTTCCCTGTTCCGACAGAAACTTCTCTTTATTTGAGAAAATATGTGCATAGTTATATCAATAATTTTCTTTATAACCCCTTTTAATTAAGTCAAGTAAAAAACGTTTCACTTCCAGCTTCCCGTTTTCTTTTCTCTTAAATTCTTAACCCAGAATAACCCTACAAAAAATCCCCCTATATGAGCAAAAAATGCAATGGGACTTCCCCCGGGCCCACCCATTGACGATATTATTTGTTCGATTATCCATATCCCAAGCCATAAAAACGCCGGTATTTCTATTACCCAAAAAACCGGTATCCACGTTGATACTCTTGATGAAGGATACAATAAAAAATATGCTCCCATAACGCCCGCAATTGCCCCTGATGCTCCTACCATAGGTATTTTGGATAATGGCGAGAGCAATATCTGTACAATGCATGCTGCTATCCCACATCCTATATAGAATCCCAAAAACTTCCAGTGTCCAAACCAATCTTCAATGTTTTTTCCAAATACGAACAGAAATAACATATTTCCTATTAAATGCATCCACGAAGCATGAAAAAACATAGACGTAATACTTGTTAAATAAACGGGAAAATCAATATAAGGTGCAATGTCTTTCCCGTATATAAGTTCATTTGGGATGCATCCATATTTACGAAGAACCGTTTCAAATCCCCCCGGCATAAAAAAAGAATAAACAAATAAAAATATATTTCCCAGTATAAGAAAATAAGTAAAAAATGGGAATCTTTTTGAATTAATATCCGTTCTTAATGGAAACATTTCCCGCTATTATATACTAGCCCAAATTTAATGCAAGCATTTTTTAATTTGATAATTCTAGGTAAATTGTTACGAAGATGCCTTATCTTTTTTCTATTATAGGGGCGCTTTTCCGCTAGACTGACCGCTTTGTATTTGTTGGTAGGGAACGCATATATGCGTTCCCTACCCTAATAAACGTTTTGTTTGGTAGGTTTTCTTTTTTTTCGTGTCTTTAGTGGTAATCTCTCTGTTTTCTGTTCTTTTTTTCTCTGCGAGCGGAGTTTATCCCGCTTGGGCGGGACGTCTCTGCGGTGAAAAATTATCTATTTTCTGTGCCTACCTACTACCTACTGCTTCCTCTTGTGCCCGGGCGGGATGCCCAGTAACGTCCTGTATTTTACGACCGTCGTTCGCGCAAGCTTGAACCCCTCGTTCTGTAGTATGCTTAAAATCTGGTCGTCTCGTAGGGGATGTTTTTTATCCTCCCCGCTCACTACTTCCTGCAGCCGCTTGGTGACTTCCGTATAAGCTTTGGGTTTATGCATAGAAAAAAAGCTTTTTAACGTAAGAAGCCCGTAAGGCGTTTGTATCCACTTGTCCTGTATTGCCCTTGAAACCGTAGACGGGTTCCTGCCTATTGCCGCACCTACTTCTTCCAGCGTAACAAAGTTAAAATTCCTTGTCTTGTTATCTAGAAAATCCAGTATGGAATCCTTAATAAACCCGGCTATTTTATTTATTGTTTCCCGTCTTTTTTCAATGCCCTCGATTAATAATTTTGCAGTAGCGATGTTCTGGCGTAAATATTTTCCCGCATCCTTATCTATTGCATTATCCTGATTGTGTAGCATATTCAGATACAACTTTGATAACCTAAGTTTCGGTATCCATTCGTTGTTAGGATAAACAATCCATACTGCCTGCCCGTTATCGTCTACTCTTTGTAGCGTTAAATCCGGTAGCACATACCTTATTTCCCCGCCCATGCCGGCGCCGGGTTTGAGATTGCATAACTTTATACGTGCGATTACTTCGTCCAGTTCGGCTTGAGTTGTGTTCATACTCTCTAATATCTTTTCGTAATTGCTGTGCACTAAATCTTCAAAATGCTTTTCTATTATTTCAAAAGCTATTTCGGGAGTATCATTTTTTAAGTGCAGTTGTATAAGTAAATATTCTTTTATGTCCCTTGACCCTACGCCAACCGGGTCGAAAGTCTGTATCTTCCGCAGAACCGACAGCACCGTTTCCTCGTCTTCGTTCAATATTTCTGCAATCCCTTTGGTAGAAGAAGTAAGAAACCCATCTTCGTTTAATTCATAAATTATGCATTCGCTTATTTTAAGAAGTCGTTCCTCCGTGAATGTAAGCCTTGATTGCAAAATCAATGATTCCTTGAGCGTGGGTGGCGGCGCGGGAACAGGCATCTCTTCTTTCTTTTCGGCTGTTTCCGATAATTTAGGATAAGTATCCCAGTCCTCAACGTCTTCGGTCGGTTCTTCCTTTTCTTTGGGTTCTTCTTTTTCTGTGCTTTCCTCGTTCTCTTTTTCCGTATCATTCTCAAGCACCGGGTTCTGTTCGATGGCTTGTTCTACAAGTTGTCTTAAATCAAGTAATGGGAGAAGTAATAAATCTAACCTTTGTAATAAAACGTGCGATAATTCTAATCTGGTTTGTAAATTCTGCTCAAGTCTCATAGCTTAAATTTTTCGCCTAAATAGAGCTCACGGGCTTGTGGGTCATTTACCAGTTCGTTCGCGCTTCCCGATATTAATATCTTTCCTTCGTATATTATGTAGGCGCGGTCTGTTATTTCAAGCGTTTCTCTTACGTTATGGTCAGTTATAAGAATGCCTATATTATGAGCCTTTAGACTTCTTAGTATGTTTTGAATATCTGCTCTCGCAATCGGGTCAATCCCGGTAAATGGTTCATCCAGTAATAAAAAACTCGGCTTTATCGCTAATGCTCTTCCAATCTCAACTCTTCGCCGCTCTCCGCCGGAAAGCCGATACCCTAAATGGTCTTTTACCCGCTCTATGCCAAGCATCCCCATTATTTCTTTTAATCTTTCTTTCCTTACGGTACGGTCTTTCTCAACGAACTCCAGCACCGCAAGTATGTTTTGTTCGACTGTTAATTGCCTGAATATGGATGCTTCCTGCGGAAGATACCCGATTCCCCGCCTCGCGCGCAAATGCATTGGTTCGTAAGTTATGGCGTCATTATCAAGATAAACTTTTCCGGAGTCGGGCGGGATAAAACCTATTACCATATAGAACGTCGTAGTCTTTCCTGCCCCGTTTGGTCCTAACAGTCCGACTACTTCTCCGTTTTTTACTTCGATGTTGACTTCGTTTACTACGCGTCTCTTTTTATAAGCCTTAACCAACGCTTCTGCCCTTAAAGTTGCCATCTTTTTCCTCTGACATTTCCACTTATTATTAGTTGCTTAATTTTTCTATTAGTCAATAAAATTTTTATCTTTTCCCCCATAATGCTGTCTTCTTTTGAAACAACATAAGGATTATTATAAAGCTCCGCAATGTCTTTTTTGGGAAAGTATATGCCGTAACCGCTGTAACAATTGGTGCTGTCTAATTTGATTACTACGTTACCGATTACTTCAGTCTTGTTGACTTCTTTTAGTGTGTCGCTTTCGAATTTAATCGTATCTCCCGTAATCTCCATAGAATCCGAAAAAGAATAGAACACGGCGCTGTCCCTTACATTACCTTTGCTGACGTCAGCCCGGTAAAATCCTTTATTCCCGCTAATTCTTATTTTTTCTTTGTTGTTTAAGTAAACCATATTTTTATTTATCCACATGCTGTCATCAAGGTATCTGCACATATCCCCTGTCAGGGTTTCGTTTCCTCTATATGCCTTAAACCCGTTATAAATGTTAATGTCTCTATCCCAGAAATATTCACTCAAATTACAATCTATGTTCACCGCTTTAAGCGAATCTCCTTTTGTTATATGAACGGAATCTCTTGCAATAACTTTTTCGGTAGTGATAATTCCGGTGTTAGAGTTAATTATCAAATCTTTATATTTGAACTGAACGTTCCCGTAAAGGTAGACTGTTGAATCCATAAGATTGGAACTATCCGACTTAACCGTATAAGAACGAGGCGCATTTGTTGTGTCTGTTGTAGTGGTGTCCGTCGTATCTTTTACGGCACTTTTGCTTATCATTCCTTTTACAATATTTTTATCTGCCTCTTTATAATGCAACGAATCCGAAATAAGCACCAAAAATATTATCTTAAATATTATCATTTTTCTTTCTTTTTTCTGTCATTCTGAGTGTAACGAAGAATCTCATCTTTACTTTCATTTCTTCTTCTTGTCTCTTAACGTCTCTTCAGATCACTGTTTAATTTCTATTTTATAATTGTAATCTTCTTTGTCGTTTCGGATGCGCCTGCAGTTAGTCTCACAAAATAAATCCCCGATGTCAACCCTTTTGTATTTAATGAAATACTATAAGTTCCTGCCGGTTTTTCTTCATTAACTAATGTCTTTATGCATCGACCTGACAAGTCGTAAATCGTTAACGAAACGTTACTTTTAGCAGGTATTTGGCAACTAATAACTGTTGATTTAGCAAACGGATTCTTACTTATTTTCAATTCCGCATTCCGCGATCCAAAATCCGCATTTTCTTCCACTCCTGTCCCATCATCCTTAAGTACCCAAACCCCGCCTGCTTCGCTACAACTTACATACATCAAACTGTCCTGCGGATTAACTGCAATAGACCCCGGACTTTGTCCTACCTGCATCGTTTGTATTACGGAATTAGTTGCTCCGTCAATTACGAAAATACTACCAAGACCTGCCGTATAAATCTTATTTGTTGTAAAATTTACAGCAAACTGCAAGGGTGAAAACCCGATAGGTATCGTAGCAACAATTGAATCATTTATTCCGTCAATTACTAAAATAGTTTTATCTATAGAATTTGTCACATAAATCTTATTTGTTGTCGGATTTACACAGATACCGGAAAGCCAAGACTCAACGAATACTGAATCTATTACTGAATCACTTGCCCCATCTATCACTAAAACACTACTGTCTAGGGTCGATACGTAAACTTTATTTGTTATTGGATTTACGCAAATCTTATTTGGATAACAATCAACGATACTATCAACTAATGAATTACTTGCGCCGTCAATTATTAAGAGATTGCCAGAGATATCATCTGCCACATAAATTTTATTTGTTGTCGGATTTACACAAATCAACCCCAGCATACTTCCAATAATAGGTAATGTAGCAACAACGGTGTTACTTGTCCCGTCAATTACTGGAATACTATTCATCATCCCATTTGTCACATAAATTTTATTTGTTGTTTGGTTTACACATATAATTATAGGGTAAAATCCGACAGGTATAGTAGCAACAATTGAATTATTTGCTCCGTTAATTACAGAAACGTTATTTTGTCCTGCATTTGCTACGTAAATCCTATTGGTGGCAGTATTTACACATATCCCACGTGGACTAGCCCCGACAATTACCGTAGAAACTACTGAATTAGTTACTCCCTCAATCACTGAAACATTATCACTATAACTATTTGCCACATAGATTTTATTTGTTGTTGGATTTACGCATATGCCGGAAGGATAATGTCCAACGATTGTAGTATTAATTACGGAATTATTTGTTCCGTCAATCACTGAAACATTATCAAATGAGGAATTTGCCGTATAGATTTTATTTGTTGTTGTGTTTACACAGATATTCTTAGGAAAATATCCGATAGGTATTGTATCAACTATTGAGGCAGTCATCTCATCGATTACAGAAATAACCGTATCGTAACTATATATTACATAAATTTTATTTGTTATTGGATTTTCACAAATACCGGAAGGACCAAACTTGGCAGATATTGTATCAATTACGGAATTGTTATTTCCATCAATTACTGAAATATCATCCCACCCATTATTTGCTACATAAATTTTATTCGTTGTTGGATTTAAGCAAATACTCCGGGGATAATACCCGACAGGTATTGTATCAACTACGGAATTAGTTGTCCCATCAATTACTGAAACATTATTACGATAATAATTTGTCACATAAATCTTATTCGTCGTCGGGTTTACACAAATACCGGAAGGGCAAGAATCAACACTTATTGTAGCATCAACTGTATTGTTCCCCCCGTTAATTACGGAAACAGTATTACTGCTCCAATTTGCCGTATAGATTTTATTTGTTGTCGGGTTTACACAGATGGCGTTAATAGAATACCCGACGTTTATTGTGGCAATAACTGAATCATTTGTTCCATCAATTACCGAAATATTATCACTCCCGGAATTTGCTACATAAATCTTATTTGTTGTTGGGTTCACCGCTACCGCAGTCGGGTACTTTCCATTTCCTGCTTGCGGTCTTAATAATATACTGTCAACCACCGATACCTTCGCCCATACACACTGATTCAGTATTGTAACTACAACCGCTATTAATATATTTAGTTTTTTTATATTTCCCCCTGCTTTTATCTCTTTTTTATCCTGCCTGCCTGCCAGTCTTTTTGGTATGTCCTATTTTTCTATGTTTTATTTTCTGTTCCCTGCTCACTGATTTGCTGATATTCTGATACCCTCTTTTATGGGTGCCCACATTTTATAATTTCCTATTTTTTGTGGTCACCTGTTTTAAATCTTTTTGTCTCGTTCAACATTTCCCCTCTGTTTTTCTTTCCTCTGCGTACTCTGCGACTCTGCGGTGAAAAACTCTTTTTCTCACTTCACCGTATCCTTCTCAGTCTCCGTATTTGTTTTTGTATTCGGTATTTCTTTTCTTATTATCGTATCTTTTTTAGCCACAGCTCTTGTCGTGTATTCCCTTATTTTCATTCCCCCAATTTCCGATTCTTTTTTCATCTCGTTCTTCTGTTCCGCTTGAGAGGGAGGCTTGCTCACTCCTATACTGTCAATCTTTCCTAACGTCCCCACTCCACTGCCGGAAGTCTCTTTTAATTTTATATTAGTTAAATCCGGGTTGCTTTCAAAGTTCTTCCCCGAAATCTTTTTGTCTTTTGTCGTAATTAAAACTTGTTCTTCCGTGTATATTTTCTGGCGAGCGTTTGACCATTTCAGTTCATTTGACTCGAGTACTGCCCCCTCTATCCCCGTAACTTTCACGTTTCCAAATGCTTCCATATCATCAGTCTCCGTAAAAAGCGTTCCGCTGTCCGCCAACAACTCCCCATAAAAAGCGCCTTTCTTAAAGAAATTAAGTTTTATCCTGTATACCAGTGTCGTCTCCGAATATACAATTGCTTTTGATGCTGCCAGCTTGAAACTCGTCTCCCCATTCGCACATTCGGTCAAGTTGAAATTCATTATTACCTGACTGCCGTCAGGCAGGTTTTTTTCAAAATCGGAAACCGAATCGTGTTTTTTCTGCCCCTTGCATCCTGCCGTTAAAAGCAACAAAATAAGGATATTAAAATATCTAATCATATTTATTTTGGTATAAACTTTTGCTGTAAAGATGAATTCCCTTTGAAAAACCTGAGAATCGTAACTTCTTTTACCGGGTCGCGCCCGTTCTTAAAACTTACTTTTCCCGTAACTCCGGTAAAGTTATCCACTTTCCTCAACTCATCTCTTATCCCTGCGCTTGTGGTATCATTCAATTTCAGCGTTCCTATCAAACGAATCGCATCATATCCCAATGCGCCGAAACTCGTCGGTTCCATCGAAGTTGCATTCATATAAGAATTTCTGAATTTCTTCGCCTTAACATCGTTCTTGAAAAAATGAGAAGAATAAAAATAAAACCCGTTATACTCTTTTGTCATATTTATTAGTTCCTGCGAATCCCACCCGTCGCCACCCATAAGAGGGCAGGTTATTCCAAGTTGCGCTGCCTGTTTGATTATATTTTCCGCTTCTTTATAATAACTTGCAACAAATATGCAGTCAACGTTTTTTACGATTAATGCCTGTAATTGAGTTCTAAAATCCGTATCTCCTGAAGTATAAACCGCCTCTTTTGCTATCTCTCCGTTTATTTCCTGGAACCTCTTCTCAAAAGCCGATGCAAGTTCCTTGGAATAAATATTATCATAGTCAAGCAATACTCCTGCTTTTGTTTTCCCCATAGCATAACGGATAAACTCAGCCATTCCTTTCCCCTGCATTGTGTCGCTATAACATAAACGATATATACGGGAAGACATTATTGTAACACTCGGCGCAGTAGCCGCAGGCGCAATCAGCGGAACATTCAAGCTGTCTATTAAACGGGCAACCGCCATTACCGCGGAACTCGTAAGAGGACCTACTATGATTTTGCATCCCCCGTAAAAAAGTTTTCTTACTGCAGATGCCGAAGCGGATGGATTCCCGGAATCATCTTCCACGCTCAATATAATATGTTTATCTTCCATTACCAACTCATCTGCCGCAAGTTTCATCCCGTTCAGACAACCGTTCCCGTATTCCGATAAAGCTCCCGTCAAAGGAAGAACTACTCCAACTTTTATGCTCTGTCCGTAAGTTATACCTGCCACCGACAGCAAGACTATGAGTACCAATTTTATATTTTTCATAAACACATTCCTCTTTATTTTGTTATTATATCTGATTCTCAATATTTGCAACAATAATTTTATTGTATTGTATTTATCTTCTTGTCTTCGTAGGAAACGGCAGTCGTAACAGGTTAATTACAGCTTATGTTTATTTCACCAATATTAGTTTATGGGTTTCTTTATAATCTCCCACAACAAACCTTACAAAATAAATCCCTGCCGACAATTCCTTGCCATCTAAACCAACAGTATAATTTCCTGCTTCTTTCTTTCCGTTAACGATTGTCTTTATCGTCCTTCCGGTTAAATCGTGAATCGTCAGTCTGGTATTTGTGTATTCAGGAACGGAATAACGAATAGAAGTCGAACTAAAAAATGGGTTTTTCAGTATCTTTAATTTTGATATTTGATTTTTGATTTTTGCATTTTCTTCTACACTAACGGGGTGATACTCATAACATCCCATATCATAAGCGCTTCCGTATGGTCGTCCAAAATATTCTAAATCAAACGCCGGCACATCCAAAGATGTCCCGCTATTTATTGCCGGACTTCCAACTTGTAAATGATAATTCCCATCACTGCCCCATGCAGGTGACTTGAATAACGGCGCCCGACAAAGATTCCCGCTCCCAAGAACTCCGGTCTCCATATCCGTAGAATCATAACTTGTTCCTCCAACCTCCAGCTGTTCGCTGTTTCCCGATATATAAATTAAACTGTGGTCCATTATTAAATTTATATGCTCTCCCACAAATACCGGACTCCCATTCCCCTCTATTATAACATTCCGTAACATTATTTCCATCGGCACTGTTTGCTCATACCCCATATATGAGGGGTAACTTCCATCAACGTTAACGTCGTGAATGGTTACATTTACTAGCTCAAACCTCGCTCCGGAATCAGGCATATCCGCTATCACAAGTGATGTCCACGGTGTCTGGGTTGCATTGCCGTCGCCACGCCCATACACTAAAACATTCTCTACTCTCGTGCCGGTACCCCAGAGCTTTAAGCCATCACAAGAATTATTCGCTACTATACAATTATGTATATACGTGCTTTCTACTTTGGAATCCAACCCGTCTCCCCTGTTATGCATTGAAACTGTATTTGCAATCTCTATTGGCCCGGAACTCGGCTCTATCCCAAAACCATCAGGCCTATCATATGGCGATGGCCCCGGCCCACCTTGGTAATAATGCCCGCTGTAACTCAACGTGCAACTCTCTACTACTACATTTCTCCAGCCACCTTGCACTCCCGTTGGTCCTCCAATACTTCCAAATCCACAGTAACTAATAGTACAATTTGTTATATTCAAATCACTGGCATCCTGAATGTCCATCCCGAATTCATCCAGATGATGAATATAAAGATTCCTTAATACGCAATGCGCTATCAAACCATAGCAATTAACCCCTTCTCTGAAATTCTGCCCCCCTAAATTTGTTATCTCAAGGTTTTCTATAACAATGTAACTTTTATCGGTTATTTCTATTGCCGAAGAAAGATTATTCCTGCCCTGTAGGATCACACCGCTATCTCCCTTGATTACCGTCCAATTATTTATTGTTCCCGATGGTGGAGTTATCATATCATCCCAGTATGTAGAAAGCGTGTATTGCCCGCCTCTTATTATTAAAGTATCCCCGCCTAACATTTCTTTTGACCCGTATCCCGGAGTTGCCCATGGCGCAGCAAAAGTCCCGTTCCCCGTATCTGCGCCGGTTGTAGAAACATAATGCGTATTCGCAAATGTATTGCTAATTAATCCAAGTAAGCATATAAGAATTGTTAGAGTTCTTTTCACGAATTTATATTCTCCCATTTTCCCTCCTGTACATATTATTCTTTAGTTTGTATAGAGCAACAATTAGTTTATTCTGAAAACCTACTATTAATGATGTTGATAATATTAATATGCTTCCCATTTGTCAAGACAAGAGAGAAAATGTCGTTTAAAAGAGAAGACAGTTCCAAATATTTGTGTTGACAATTACGAGTTTTACCCCATAATAAACACTTTAAATGGATAAAAGACCAATTATCGGAATAGTTCTTATATTTTTGGTTCTTATAGGGTGGCAAACCCTAATCATAAAGCGAAGCCCGAAACAAGTTACTGCTCCGGTAAAACAGACGGATACTGCAACGACTACGAATCCGGTGGGTTTACCCGCCATTAGCGCCACATCTAAGGATGTAATTGCTGCTTCTACGGATACTCTCGAAGATACCGTCGTCGTGAAACTTGACACCATAATTACTTCTTCGCTTAAGGTTATAATTGACCCCGTTGGCGCAAGTATCGTATCTATTAATTTATCTCAATACGAAAGCCATCATAAGAAAGGAACGGAACTCGTTCCTTCCGGAAATAGTGGAATAAAAGATATAATAGAAACTAATAAAAACGAAAAAATTGACCTTAGTAATTTAATATTCCGATTAGTAGAAAACACTCCTAATAAATTGGTATACGAAACCACACTCCCATCAGGAGAAACAGGTCGTAAAATATATAGTTTTTCGGATTCATCATATAGTATAGGTCTTGAATATACATTTCCTAATACCTATCGTCATACGGTTCGTTGGGATGCAGGGATAGCGTCTACTGAAAAAAAGCTTGATCTGGAATTAAGATATTTCGGAGGAGCCGCAAATGCCGGGAAAGAAGTGATTTCAAAAACTTTGACACAACTTGATACTGCATATTTTACGGAACAGGGAACTATAGACTGGGTGGGATTAAAAAATAAATATTTTCTTATTGCATTAATACCGCTGGGAGAGACTGAATCTTATTCTATGCGCAGGTTTGCAAAAGGCGCTGTTGGCGGCGGTTGTATGATGGGCGGTGGATGCGCAACCGCACCAAAAGACCCCGAAGCGACAAGAGTAGGAGTATCTTTGACTACGAAAACATCTACGGGAGAATATAATTATAAACTATATGCCGGGCCCCTTGATTATGAACTTATGAATAAAATGCATTCTACTCTCGGGGAATCCTGCTATTTCGGATTTAAATGGATAAGACCCATTTCCAGGTTTTTCTTGAAGTTTTTCCTGTTCTTGCATAAGGGAATATCCAATTATGGAATAATAATTATAATATTCTCTTTACTGATGACGATAATATTTTTCCCGCTGACTGCTATGAGCCAGAAATCGGCAATTGCTATGCAAAGAATGCAGCCGAAACTCAAGAGCTTGCAGACGAAATATAAGGGCGACCCAAAGAAAATGAACCAGGAAGTAATGGATCTTTACAGGAAAGAAGGCGTAAGCCCGGTGTCCGGATGTTTGCCTCTTTTAATCCAGATGCCAATATTTTTTGCCTTGTATGCAATTCTTGATACTTCAATAGTGTTGAGAAATGCGATCTTTATTCCTCACTGGATAGAAAATCTTTCAGAACCTGACCCGTTCTTTATTTTACCGATTGCTATGGGGATTATGATGTTTATCCAACAGAAAATGCAATCTTCACAGATAAGTGACCCGATGCAGAGACGAATGATGTATTTTATGCCAATTATGTTTACGGTAATATTCTTAAACTTCCCTTCCGGGCTTGTAATTTATTGGTTCATTTATAATACGTTCTCTGTTATTCAAACGAACATAATTAAGAAGAAACTGGCTCTTGACGGAAAATAAGAGGCTTTTACTTACTTAACTTAATTCAAAATTCTTCCATTTTTTTCGTCTTAATTTCAGTAATAATTTTTAATGTAATTATGTAGGGAACAGGCATGCCTGTTCCCTACAATGCTTGATGAAAATATAATACCGTTAGGTCAATTCCACAGATAACATTTTTTCATTAGACTATTTCCCAAATTGTGAAAAATTATACTGCAGCAAGAAAGGCAATCTAAAATATCTGCTTCAAACTGCGGAAAACAAAACTCGTAGATACTTATTTTGGGTATTAATTTTTTAATATTTAATTTTCTATGCTTGGTGTATAAATCCTATTTGTCCCTTTTCGGTGTCCCTATCGATTTTTTCTACGCTATATACTAACTGGACGGAACTTTGATGAACAAGAATAGTTTTTTCGGTAACCAGGTCATCAATACAATGAAATGCAATTAAATTTGGATTTTGATAACTAATATTACTAATCTGGTGCTCCCGGTCATTATGAAGAATTACTTTTAAAACCAGTCTTTCATCCGGGTTCAGACTATTTTCGGCTTCCCGTATCCATTTTTCTAATCGCTCTACAAAAGTGCTTGCGAGATTATTTACCTGTGAAGGCGTCGTATCCATTCCCGGAATTATTGGCATATACGTTTTCATTCTTGAACGGTTTATTTGGTCATCCATATTTTCCTCCTCTATGACTTATATTATTAAAGTAGACTAATATCCCTGTTCTTTCTTTTTGGCAAGAAAAATCTATTGTAAAAAATTAACGAGAATAAAAAAGATAGAAAAACCATCCGGATATGCGTCTTATAAAAGGAAAATAATTTATTTTAATAAGGGCTTTTATTCGACTACAATACAGGTAGTAGTAGAACTTACGCTATCCATCTTATGTATTTTCCCGGCAACCATATTGCCAAGCTCTTTAACATTATTTGATTTAAGAAATGCAATTATATCACAATTGCCAGTAACCATATGAGCTTCTTTTATTTCGGGGAGTTTCCTTATTTCTGTTAAAGCCTGCACGGTCTTTCCTGCGGTTGTTTTTATAAAAACATAATACAATACTTCCATTTAAACTCCCTTTTTAATAACCTTACCACTTCTATGATATCCCGGGTTTCCATTTTTGCAAGAAAAACTTCTTCTAAAAAACAAATACAAAGAATGGAAATATATAAAAACACGTTAGACAACAGTGGGTAGAGAACAAAATGGAATAAAAGAAAGACAAAAATGAAAAAATTTGACAGGAAAAGAATAACGTTTTATTTTGTATACACAAATGCCTGTCCCTTTATTGTAGAATACTCTTGGGAATTAGAAATGCTTATGCCATTTGTAGATGCCTTTGTTTGTTGGCTCTCGACCGTAAGTTCCATTGGAGAATATATGCCGATTATGCCATCCGCCCCTAGTTTAGCTGCTTTCTTTTTCATGTCTTTTATATAGTCTTCAAGTTTTGGGCCTTTTTTATTAATCCAGTAATCGGAATTGGGGGAAGTCTCTATAATTCCAATTATACTATATGGTTTGTCAGGCTGAGCTCCTTCAAAGTAAACTTCTATTTCTTCGGGTAGCTTATGCTTGGGAATATAATTATGGTCAAACATTAGAAACTCGGTTTCCATCGGAACGCCACATCCCATAAATATAAGAATAAAGAGAAAGTTTAATATTGTCAAAAATCTAAAAGTTTTCATTCCTCTCCTTTATAAATTTTCCAAATTATTTCATCAACACTAGTTTTGTTGTTGTTTTTAAATTACCTACTACCAGTTTTGCAAAATAAATTCCCGATGACAAATCTTTTCCGGAGAAAGTTATGCTATAAGTTCCGGCGGGTTTTTGTTCGTTTACAAGAGTTTTTACGGGCCTGCCGGTGATGTCATAAATCTTGAGAGTTAAAAGTTGAGAGCTCAGAGTAGAGAGTTTTGGCAATTGATAAGTGATAACTGTTGAGTGGGAAAATGGGTTTTGTCCTATTTTTAAATCCATATTCCGAAATCCAAAATCCGAAATGGATGGTTCTTCTATCCCATAATTTCCTTTATAAAAAACCAGTAATTTTTGCGAAGTATCTGTGTTTGCAGTAATGATTACGATGGAACCTCCGGTATCTGCTTTTACTATGTTGTAAATATCATCAAGCCGAATAGTATCGTTTCCGGCGGAAATTTTTACAATTACTTCCCCCTGGTATATCCCGGAATTCGTATCCGTTTCGAGCAATGCTGTTGCAATGCCTGTTGGATAACAATTTGTTTTGATAATTGCAACGGCTGCTTCTCTGAGTTTCGCATTTCTATCTTGCCCGTATATTCTGAGATATAGCGTATCAGGATTATTTTCAAGAGAATCTATTACAAATGAATAAGTGCTGTCATAATTGCGAATAGAGTCTATTGTGATAGGTTCACCGGGCGCTCCCGATACAAAATTATACATACCGGGTGTATATACACTTTGTCCCTGTATATGTTTTGCGATTTCTGTCGTAGCGGTGTCCCACCAAAAATTATTTTTCAAAGGAAGCGGAAGGATTGTGTTATTGAAAATTTCAATTTCCGATTGTAAGGTATTGTAATACAGATTTGAGTAAGAAATTGTGGTTGTATCTGCGTCTGCCGTCAGGTAAACAGCACCGATTCCTGTGCTTGCAATATCGCCGTTATCCACTATAAAACAACTGTCAAAAAAAGCTTTGCCGCTATTCATATTGAAAACAGCACTTCCTCTTTTACTTCTATTCAAGGCAATGACACAATTTTTGATTTTAGTTTTAATTGAATTATAATAATTATCAATAAAAAATCCTCCGCCGCATCCATAATTAGTGTAATTGCCTGCTATCATATTATTTGTAATCGTAGACGTAGAATGATACATATAAATTCCGGCGCCATTATATTTAGCTGAGTTGTTTGTTATTGTGTTGTGGGTGATTGAGTCGGTGCACTGGCTAATGTAAATACCTCCACCATAATCAGCTGAGTTGTTCGTTATCGTGTTCTGAGTAATTGAATTGGGGTATCCGCTAACATAAATCCCTCCGCCATAATCAGCCGAGTTGTTTGTTATTGTATTCTGGGTAATTGAACTTGTGTATTGGCTATAAATACCCCCGCCATAAGTGGCAAAATTATCTTTTATTATATTGTTTTCAAGGGATAGAAAACTGCCATAGGTAGCATTATTGATTATTCCGCCGCCATAAGTGGCAATGTTGCTCTTTAGTACGCAGTTTTTTATTATCGGTGCCGAATAGCTGGATCTAAGACCTATCCCCCCGCCATAACCAGCAAAGTTATTTGTTATAATGCAGGAATCTATGGTTGGAGAAGCATAGTAGCAGTAAATCCCCCCCCCGGAGTTATCTTCCGAGGAACTCCCTTTTGCATTTCCATCTTTTATTGTGAAGCCTTTTATTACGGTTGTGTGTGAAGACGTATCTGACCCAAAATTATAACAATATATTACATGGTAAGATGAGCAGGCGGCAGCGCTGTTAAATCCGCTCAATGTGCAAGATTGAGCGCCATTAGCGCTCATGAAAGTTACGTTTTTTTTCATTCTAATCCCATAGTATAAACTTACTTCTCCTGCATAATAAGTTCCATTATGAACCATAACAGTATCATAAGAAGAACTTACATTTATTGAGTCCTGGATTCCCTGTGCACTATCCGAGACGAACACATCCCTTATTGTTCCCTTAAGAAAAGTAGGAATGAGTAATAACATAATTATAATTTTTTTCATCATTCTCCTCTTGTTTATCTAAAAAATTGTAAAATCTACGCCTAAGAAAGCAAGTCTTGGCAGCATATAGATAGGTTGCCGTTGGGTTTCAATATAATCATAAAATTGAACATTCCTATGTTGAAATACATTAAGGATAGTGAAATATATATTTCCGGTTGTTTTAGATATGTGAAATTCTCTTTCAATTTTTATGTCCAATCTGTCATAAGACGGGTAGCGTTCCGAGTTTTTGGGTCCCTTGAACATAATCCATTTGCCAAGCCGGTTATTCCACCACCAACCTGCGATCGGGGTAAAGGGTCTGCCTGAAGAATGCCTGTAAGTAGTGCTTATTGCATATTTACCGAAAGTATAAACACCTATTAAATTCAAAGAAACAGGCTGGTCTGCGTCAAAATCCGTAAGGTTCTTGTTAAATAAGCTTGTCCTTCTTGTTTTAGAAAACGAACAGGAGCCCCAGCCAAAGAAATTATTTGTAAATGATTTTTTAACAAACGTTTCTATTCCTCTTGCAAACCCATACCCGCTGCAATTTGAAGATATGCTCATATTCTTTTCATCAACAAATATATATCCCAAATTACTGATTTTATTTTCATAGAATTCAATTTTTCCGAAAATGTCTTTAGATATTTCTCTCTCTATTCCTATTAAATAGTGATTGGACTTCGCAGGCGTAATTCCCGGCGCAAGTATCAACACCTCAGGTGCCTGGAATTGCTGGTAATATCCCCAGGCAATAGAAAAAGAAGTTTTAGGATTGTAGAAATATGTTAATCTGAGCCTGGGACTCATAATAGCCCGGTCAATTAATGAACTATAATCAAATCTTGAGCCTGATGATAGAGTAATTTTACTTGTGACGGGAGTATTTAAAGTTAAGTAAGCGCCATATTGGGTTGTGGAGGTGTCTGCAAACAAACGTATAGGTATATTCCATTTTTCAAGTCCCATAAATTCAACAGGCAAGTCATCGTCTATAGAATAATCGAGGTACGAAGAAGAAATTCCCCACTCAAGAGATTTGTCTTTGAGAAATTTGAATTCGCCGGTTTGGGTTATCCCGGTTTTTTTTAAGAGCTTATTTTTATTTTTTACGGTTGAATCAATCCAGTTGGCATACCTGGAAAGATAAGTATGGTAAATTACCGTTCTGAGAGGTTGGTTTAGCATAGTAGTGTAATAATTTAAGACATAAGTATTACTTACATTATTCCAGTTAATATTCACGCCGTTATCTTCTATAATACTACCGGATACGGATGCTGCATCCTCCATCAATAAACTGCTTAACGATATTTTATTATTTTTACCAAGAGAAAAGGATAATTTATTCTGGAAATTCTGATAGGCGGGCAAAATCATAGTCGAATCTTCTATTCCTACAAGAGGGGCGATGGCTTTAAAATAATTTTTTCTTGCAGAGAAAATATAAGAACAATTATTTGAAAGAGGAAATTCTGTTTCAATTCCGGCTTCCAACAAATCTGCGTTTATTTTTGTTACTCTTTTTTCAGAAGATCCTTCTCTTGTTGTGACATCAAGGACTGCGGATAATCTGTCTCCGTATGATGCCGGGAATCCGCCGCAGGAGAATCTTACATCTTTAAGTAAATTTACGTTAAAAGCCGACACGGCTCCGAAATAGTGTTGTGGACAAGCAATTTCGCCTCCATCCATCAGGTAAAGGTTTTCGTCGGGAGTGCTGCCACGAACATAAAGCCACCCAACAAGGTCAGATACCGAATAGACACCCGGAAAAGACTGTAGAGTCCTAAAAAAATCCAATTCTGCGAAAGGGAGTTTTTTTAGTTCTTTTACATCTATTCCTCTGAAAGATGGTTCAAGAATACGTTCTCCAAGCACCCTGACTTCTTCGAGTTTAAAAGTTTTTTTTTCTACCGGGATAGATAACTCTAATTCTTGTTTGGGGGAAAGTTTTACGTTTATGGTTTTACCTATGTATCCGACATGAGATGTTTTTATTTTGTAATTTCCTGCCTTGAGTTGGGTATAGAATTTGCCCGAAGAGTCGGTAATTGCACCATAAGCTCCATTGTTTATAAATAAGCTGACAAAGGGAACTGGGTTAAGGGTTTCAGCATCATAAACGACTCCTGAAATAGATGCGGCAGTAATAAAAAAGGCAAGCAGAATCATCGTAATTTTTCAACTTTAAGAATAATTAAAGACTTGTTTTGAAGATAATATATATAATCGCCCTCTGTTTTTAAAGAATAACCTCTTCCCAGCATTTTCTCAATTACACAAAGATAAGAAGGAGTTTGTGCATTCAACAGGTATAATGTAGAAGTGTCTGTGGCTATTCCGTATTTGTCAAAATCGAAATCCAGTATTTCTCTTGGAAATTCAAGAAAGCGGATGGACTCAAGCGCTTGTCCCTTAGTTTTTGTAATATATATTCCCCAAAAACTTCCTCTGCGATATAAATATTCGCCATTCTTTTTGAGCCCCGTCCCATCATATGTTGTTATTTCAGAAATGTCTATGGGTAAGGGTTGGGTGGGGTTTGAAAAGTCGTAAACCAAAAGAGAATTATAGAACAGCAGATATCCAATTTTGTCTTCAATAATATAATCTTCGATTTTTTTCCCAAAACCTACTGTTCCAAGAAGCACAGGATTAGACGGGGATGATATATTTATTATTAATAAGTTGCCGACGCTTGTTTTGATATAAGCATAATTTCCATTTATTTTTATATTTTCGACAGTAGTATTAAGGGCTAATTTTCCAACGATTTGGGAAAGAGAATTAATATTCTTGATAAAAAGCGTATCGGGGGAGATGATGTAGAAATAGGGGTCGTTTATAAAGGCATCTTTTATTTCCTGCCCCACGACAAAATAACAATCAGACGATTTTGGCCTAACCTTGTCAGAGATGTTCACCACTTGTAAGTTGTAATCTCCTATTATATAAGCTTTGTTGTTGTATATCCTAAGGATACCCTCAATGCTCAATGTTGTATTTGATAATAAGTTCAGGTAAATTCCATTAGCATCTTCCTTTGGCGCATTGAGACCGAAGTCGCAGCCTATACAAAAGATAAAAAGTAAAATAGTTATTTTTCTTTGCATAGTTTTATTATAGATATTCCATCGGATGAAGAAAGCTGATATAAATAATCTTTATTTGCAGCTATATCATAGATAGAAAATGAATGGTTAATGCTTCCTTCCAAAGGATTATTAATCCCATTTAGTTCAAGAATCCCACCGGAAAGCGATACAAGGCAATTATTGGAGAATAAAAATGATCCTGAAAAACCATAAGAGGAGGTCGATAGGGTACCCAATTTATTAATTGTCGGTAGTGCCGAAATATCAAAAATAGTAATTATCGGGTAACTGTAAGAATTATCTACTGTAAACAATGTGTCTCCGGAGATGCAAAGGTTGTTTATGAAAGAATTGCAGTTATAACTATTAGCTATTGAAGGATGAAGTGGGTCTGAAATATCATATACATATATCTTATAATCGCCGAATAACAAGAGATAGTTTCCAACGGTTGCAACATTCCGTAAAGAATAATCTTCGCATCTTATTGAATCCGTGACAAAAGGATGGTCCGGTTGGGAAGCATTAATTATGGATACATAATAAGAGGAAGTTTTTAGATACACCGCAGGATAGGATACTGCGAGTATGTTATAGGTGTATGATGAAGAGCTATACGATACTCTGCAGGAGCCTGATAATTTGGGAGAAGAAAGGGTAGCTATTGAGTAAGTTCTAATAACATAATAGCCGGAATCATCTCTTGCAAGAAAGAAAAGATAATTTCCTGATTTCTCCATTCCATAGAAGTAGTTTACACTACTGTCCGTAAAAGATGAAATAAATGCAGGATTAGCCGGATTACTTAAACTCAGGATATAAAAAGAATTTGATGTTGAATAATAGGATTTGTAGCCTCTGATATATGCATAATTATCCTTTATAATAATTTGGCTGCCTCCCGGAATACTGTTGTATTCGGTAACAAGAGGAAAACGTTCCCTGAATGACGCAACATCAGACCATTCCCCCCATGATTTTTCAGAAGCTTCTTCTCTCCTTGCTCTTACTTTCCAGAAACAATGCTCTTCGAACAATTTAGAAGGAGAGGTATGAGAGTAGCTTGTGATTATAGATATTGTAGAAGTGAAGTTGCTGTCCGATGAGTAAAGGATTTCATAAACTCTACCTGAAGGGTATAACGTGTCGTCATCTATGGCTTCCCACTCTAAAATAGAAGGATTGTTATACATAAGAGTATCTCCTATTGGATAGGTTAGTTTAGGTGGAGGAGGAGTATTAATTAAATCATTTGGGTTTGTAAATTGTTTACGGTTACAGGCTAAGAAGAACAAACATATTATAACGAGTTTATATTTCATAATAAATTTCTCTTAATTTTTAAATTGTTGATAGTTGCTATTTTAACTGCGTTTACAAAATATAGACAATCCTATTCCTTTTTTAGCCGGGCTGAAAGTCAGTCCCGGCGTTACTTCCAGTTCTTTATTGCCTAAATTAATATGGAGTTTTTGTATAGAACCCTGCGTTTTGGGCTGTTTTGCAAGTTTTTCTGAAATGATGGAAGCTGCTATACTTATACCCGCAGTCCACATAGATATATCCCTAATGTTTTCGCATAGTTTGGTGTTTTCACGATATTTTTCGCAATCATCGGGATCTTCCACTTCTTTGTATTTAGTGTAATAATATTCAACGAACCAATCGGATGCGATAGCGGTAAGAGACGAACATAAGGATACATATCTGAGTTTCTTTGTTACAGGCGGGATTATTTGTTGCGCCTCAGAAATTTCGGCTATAAAAACAAATATCAAGCAAAATATAATCCTCATTGTTTTCTTACAATAAAAAAGTTTTTCATTTTTGTCAAGTGAGAATAGCAATACATGAAAATTAACTATCAAATATTAATTAGAAAGAGGATTTATCCCAATACTATTAGTAAACTTCTGAATGATTAAGAGTGTTGTTTCTATTTACGCTGTATCCTTTGTTTTAACTTGAAGGTTTCGATATTAACTAATCTTTATTTATTATATTTTAGAAATTTATTGACAAGCACTGTTATTGATAATATCTAAATATGATAGAAGTAGAAGGTGTCTATATGAAAAAGATTATATCCGGGATTTTTGTTTTACTTTTTTGTAGTTGTATGCAAAACCCTATTCCTCCTTCCTGGGATACGGAAATTAACTTGCCAATAGCGTCTAGAAATATCCTTATGCGTGATGTATGTAAAGATTCTATTGATTCCGTTTCCTTATTTGAGAAAAGTTTTAATATTGATCCTATATGGGTAAAAGATATTTTAGTACTGGATTCTATTTGTCAGGATACATCCCTTGCATTTACGGATATTAAATTTAATCTCTCATCTAAAGATACCGTATCTTTTACTCTCGGTGATGTTATGCCGGAAATAAGAGCTTTTCAGGGGCAGTTGATAGATACTATTCCTGCTCAAGATTCGACCTTGGGTGATTCCTTTCATTTGCCAATGGATTTTGAATATATAGACGTAGATTCCGGGTATCTTAGCATTGGTTTTAAAAATAATCTCCCCATTGTATTAGATTCTGTACGCGTTAGTCTTATTATTTCGGAAACGCTAAATCTTTATTATTATTCAATTAATCCGGGTGACTCGGCAATTAATGGTTGTAACCTGAGTGGAAAAAAAGTTCAAAATCCAATGAATTATGAAATGCATATCTGGACACGGGAAAAAACAACTCCTACAGTGATAGATACTGCGGTTAATGTAGAAACATCTATGGAATTATTTGTTAGAACACTTTCTGCAATGAGTGGCAAATTCCCTCCCTGCACATCAAATATAGTAACTCCTTTAGCTTTAAAACCGTATGCTATTAATTCTGCGCAAATTGATAGTGGGTATTGTGAATTTCATTTTGTAAATCCTATTCATGGGCAGTTTGATTTCTTTGTTGAAGATATTGCAGAGTGCAATTTTCTTAATATCCATAAAACTGTCATAAATGGAGATAATGATACCACTATAATAATAAGAAATGGAACTATTAATCCTATAACCCCAGATTCTTTAAGATTGAGTACCTGGTTTTATCCTACGGCCGGAAGCGTAACGGATACTCTTGATGAGAATGATACTTTTAGCATTAGAATTAAATTGTATAATATTTGTGTCTCCCAGATCAATGCACACTTTGATAGCACGATAGTTACTACTATACCTACATATAGTAAAACGATAGATTATTACAATATTGACCCAACGGTAATAAAACTTGATAACGTATGGTTCTTTATAAATATGTATAATGGAATAGATGCAAATCCGGAAATAATTCTCAACGTAACAGGAAGAAGGGCCGACTCTACCAGAACTCTTACAATAATAGATACGATAGCTCCGGATTCAAATTCTTTCAGAATAGGTGGAGACTCTGTTGTAAACTTTATTAATCTTTTTCCCGAATCTATCAGCGTAACAGGGGAAGTCAGATTAAGTGGTGATATAGGCGTAACTTCTGCAGATTTTATATCGGGAGAAGTTGGTTTTGAAATGCCGGCAAGAATTATACTAAGTGATACGCTTAAAATTGACCCTGATACGGTAATCGGGATTAACATTCCAAAACAAGTAAAAGATGCTCCTATAGAAAGTACAAGTTTGAAAATTCAATATGCAAATCCTACTCCTTTGCAGGGAAACATAAAGGTGTATATGTCAACTGACTCAATTTCCTATGGAGAATGTATATATACATTGCCGTTTGAACCTGCTTGTGCGGCTAACCCGAGGGGGGTATATACTACTCGTTCTCCCGTAGCAATCAAAGAATATCTTAAATACGAAAGACTCTGGCCCAGGATAGTTGTTAATATCTTTTCAAATACAAAGCCGGATACGATAGCTATTTTGCCAAAAGATAGATTTGCAATAAAATCACTGCTGAAAGTTAAAGTAAGGGTAGGGAAAAAATAATGGGTAAGAAATCTAAAATTTTATCATCCCGACTTGGTGGGATAGTTTGTTTGTTATGCACGGTTATGCTTTTAAATAACTCTGCATATGCTATGCTAAATTTTAGTGGCAGGGGAGAAGGATTATCCCGCACTTATTCTGTTTTTGCAAATGGATTTGATGCAGTAGGATGGAATCCTGCAAATCTCATACTATCACCGAAATTTTCGTTCAATATATTAAGTATAGGAATGGAGTATTCTTCCAATTTAAGCGTAGGCGATTGGATAAAATTAGCTAGTCACGGATATTTTAATGATGAAGATAAGAAGATTTTTCAGAATGGTTTGTCTTTTGGTGCTTGTGGTGGGGCACAGGCTATTTCTTTCTCCTGGAAAAATATTGCATTTACAAGTTGCCTTGTTACTAAAAATGCAGGTGAGATACCTTCGGATTTTACTAAAATGATTTTTTGGGGAAATATGCCTGAAACAGATTCCGTATATAGTTTTGATGGAACACAGGGTGTAAGCGAAATAGCTCTTGATATCGGTGTATCCGCAGCTCAATTAATAGCAAGCGATAATTTTTCTATAGGTGCGACGATTAAATATCTGGAAGGTTTTTCTTATATGGATGCAAAATTGGATGGAGGACTTAAAACTACTTTTGATGATGATCCTGCCTCATCGACTATAATATCCGGTAATGGTAGCGCTGTTCTAAGATATGCGGAAGGTGGCACCGGGTTCGGAATAGATATCGGTGCACTATATTTTAACGAAGATTATAATATGGGAATATCTGTAATAAATATTCTATCCGGAATGGAATGGCTCGAAAATCCTGCAATAGATTCTTTAACATTTACCGTAAAACCGACAGACCTTGAACATTTTGATCCCAATACAAGCGTTAAGTGGGATACAACAACTATTACAGGGCGGTCTTTTTCTACAAAAGAAGATATGAGCGTAAAACTTGGATGCAGTATCAATAAAAAGACTATGAATGTAGCTGCGGAAATAGGATACCCGCAGTGGTTTGGAATGGGTGCGGAAATCCCATATAAAGCAGTGGTTTTTAGAACGGGAGTTGGACTCGTAAAAGCTATTTCAAAATCCAATTTATGGATAGGTATTGGAATAGGGACGAAATTCAAATTACTGCATGCTGACCTTGGCGTAAGAGTAAGCCCCACGACAAGTATGTCAGCCGCTCTTGCATTGACAATACTGCCGGAAGAAAAAATAGATAAAGCCTTCGGTCAATAAGTTCCTCAATATCTGTAATCGTACCTGCTTACTATTTGTCATCCCTGTCCGCTTTTTGTTTGGAGGAAGGTGGAAAAGAATCTCTATGCTTTCTTATACTGTAAATCCTGCCTGCCTGCCGTTCTGTTTGGCAGGTCTAAAATATTATATGTTTCCTTTTTTTGTTTTTCGTGCCTGTGGTAGACCCCTGTCCCCTAAGTCTCTGTGGTGCAAATTTCCTGTTTCCTCGCTTAATCCCAACGCAGGTAACAATTTTTTTCAAAAACTTGACAATACTATTAAGTCTTTATATGTTTACTCTTGCTGTTAAAGACAAATATGCAAAAACTTAATTACCTTTTAGTTTTATGTTTTTTTATTTTTGCCGGATGTATAACTCAATATAAACCTCCTGCTGCTGCCGGTAAAACCACCGAAGTTATTGTGCTTTGTAATGATGCAAACTGGACAGAAATAAGCGACTTGATACCAAAAGTTCTGGAAAGAGAAATATATACACCTACTACGGAAAAGGTTTTTGATATAAAAAAAGTTCTCCCGTCAGAAATCAATAAATATAAATATCGTAAAAACTGTCTTGTTTTAGGAATTGTAGGCGATGAAATCATTGATTCTTTACTTGCAAAAAGTGCAATGAAAAAATTGTTGGCAGGCGAAGAATATATGTTCGGAGGGCAGGACTTCTTTGTTAAAGGACAGTTTTTTCTTATTATAGCAGCGCCTACGATTTACAAATTAAAAGAGATAATAGAAAATAAAAGCGATGTAGTTTTTAATTATTTTGTAGAAAATGTTGCAAAAACAATAAAAAACGATTTGTATAAAGATGGTTATCAGAAAACCGTATCCGAAAAGTTACTTAAAGATTATGGATTTACGATTTCTGTTCCTCGTGGTTGGAAGGTCGTGGAAGAAAAAATCGGATTTGTAGAACTTGCAAGACATTCACCGGATAGATTTATATCAATTTGCTGGGAAACTACACCATTAAACGCAACTACGGAACTTAATCTTAATGCTGCAATTGAATTTAGAAATAAAATAGGAGTTAAATATTACGATGGAGATTATGTAGATACTACATTCGCAAAGTTTTATCAGGTAAACTTTCATAATTCCTTAGCGGGAAAACTTGATGGAATATGGCAGAATGATGAACAAGTAATGGGCGGTCCTTTCAAAACATATTTTATATCGGCAGAGGGCAGGCTTTATACGATTGATATGCATATATTTGCGCCAGGTTATAAAAAATGGAAGTTTCTCCAACAACTTGAATTAATAATAGATACGTTTTCTTTTTTATCCGAAAACAAACAGATTACTTAATACAGGAAACATATGAAATTATCTATAATAATACCCGTGTACAACGAGATGGAATTTTTGCCTAAAATAATTGAAGCAGTTAAAAAAGTAAATTTGCCGGATATAGTTAAAGAAATAGTAATTGTGGATGATGCGTCTAAGGATGGGACAGGAGAATGGATTGAAAAATACGTATCCCAAAACCCGGATACGAAATTCAAAAAGCATAATGTTAATAAAGGTAAAGGCAGCGCGATTAAAACGGCTATAGATATGGCGACCGGGGATGTTATCGTGATACAGGATGCAGATTTGGAGTATAATCCGGAAGATTATAAAATCCTTTTAGCCCCCATTTTAGAGGGAAAAACAAATGTGGTTTATGGTAGTCGTAATCTACGAAAAAACAAATCTTATTCATGGGTATATTACTTTGGCAATGAAGTTCTTACAGAAATAACAAACATACTTTATGATACGCAGTTAACAGATATGGAAACCTGTTATAAAATGTTTACCAGAGAAGTAGTCAAAGATATGTGTTTGTGTGCAAAAAGGTTTGATTTTGAGCCTGAGTTTACGGCAAAAGTTATAAAAAAAGGTTATGAAATATATGAAATACCAATAAGTTATAATGCAAGAAGCAGAGAAGATGGTAAAAAATTAACATGGAAAGATGGCATTAAAGCTTTATGGACTTTAATGAAATATAGAATAGTTGATTGAAATGAAAAAATCACAGAGTAAAAAAGAAGAAAATGATTTGTCAAAGACAGATTTTATTTATGTAGTATCCCACGAACTTCGCTCTCCTCTCGCAACAGTAAAAAATGCAATTGAGATACTTTCCGATGGTATGGCCGGTGAAATAACGGATACTCAAAAACATCTTCTTGGAATAGCAAACAAAAATATTAACAGGTTGAATTTTATAATTGAAGATATTCTTGATATTTCCCGTATTGATTCGGGCCAGATAAGAATAGAATTTGCTCCTGTAGATATAAAAGAAGTAATCAGCGATGTTGTGATTTCGCTGGAAAGGGACGCAAACGAAAAAGGTATAGATATTATAAAATCTTTGCCGGAGAAAATTATCAAGGTGAATGGGGATTTTCAAAGATTAATCCAGATATTTACAAATATAGTGGGCAATGCTATAAAATTTACAGGCAAAGGTAGTGTTACTATTACAGCAACAGAAGAAAAAGAATATATAAAAGTATCAATTAAAGATACGGGAGCCGGAATTCCTCCTGAAAATATAGATAAGATTTTTGATAAGTTCTTCCAAATCAGAGAGTCTACCAGCCTAAGTTCAAAAGGCGTAGGATTAGGCTTGACGATTACTAAAAAATTAGTTACAATGCATAATGGAAAAATAGAAGTAGAAAGCGAACTTAATAAAGGCAGTACCTTTAATGTCTTTTTACCGATTTGAATATAAATAAGGAGGCGTACTATGAAAAAAGTTTTAATTGTGGATGACGATAAGGATTTAATAGAAACGGTTACTTTTTATTTAACTTATGGCGAGTATTCCGTGAGAATTGCCGAAAATTGCGCACAAATGTTTAAAATATTGAAAGAAGAAAAACCTGATATTATACTTCTGGATATTATGCTCCCCGATATGGATGGAATTACGGCTTGTAAGCACTTGAAAACAGATCCCGATTTATTATCCATTCCTGTTATGATGGTAACGGCAAAAGGGAAAAGAGAAGATATAGAATCTGCTATAAAAGCAGGCGCAGATGGCTATATACCAAAACCATTTAGTTTATCAAGATTGGTAGAAAGAATAGAAGAAATTTTGGCGCATCACTGATTACCAGCTATGCTGGGTATCCTGTGAGTTTTGACATATATGGGACTTATTGAATTAGATAAAATAGAACCCGGGATGGTATTGGCTAAACCGGTATATAGTCACATGGGAGCGCTTTTATTGAAAGAAGGCAAAAAACTTACAGAGAGAGAATTATTAATTCTCGAATCATGGAAAATAAAGGAAGTTGATGTAGAAGGAATAGAATCTTCGGAAGACAAAGATAAAGTGGTTTCCGATCAATTGGAGAAAGAAGAACTTGATAAAATAGAGGCAGAAATAGAAACAAAATTCTCTTCTATCCCTAAAGATAATAATATAATGATGGAAATAAAAAAAATAGTTAAAGCGATAAAAGTAGAAAGTTTGTTAGAGGAAAAGAAACATGGGAATGGATAAAGATACGCTCTGGTATAAAATAAAGAAGATGAATAGCCTTTCTACTCTTCCCGAAATATATGACAGGGTAAGTGATATGATAAATGATCCCAAAACGTCGGCTGCAAATTTAGCAAGCGTTATCTCAAGGGATGAAACACTTGTTGCGAAGCTTTTGAGAGTGGCAAACTCACCTTTTTATAAAGCATCCCCGGAAAAAGTTACTTCTATAACTTTTGCTGTTGCTTTATTAGGTTTTAATGCAACTAAAAATCTTGTCCTTTCCGTGTCAATATTTGACCTGTTTCATACTTTTGAGGAATCCTTAAAACTTACCGTAAGAGGTTTCTGGAAACATTCTATAACCTGTGCTGTTGCAAGTAAAATAATAGCACAAAGCATTAGATATAAAAATCCCGAAGAAATGTTCGTAAGCGGATTATTACACGATATTGGGAAAATCGTAGAAATACAATATATGCCTGAAGATTTCAAAAAAATTATAAATGTTATTAATAGTAAAGAAATATCTATGAAAGATGCCGAAGAAGAAGTTTTAAAATATTCACATACGGATGTTGGTAAAATGCTTGGAGTACACTGGAATTTGTCCCCGAGAATTATTGATTGTGTTAGACTTCATCATATTCCGGATAAAGCAATTGATAGCTTAACGGAAGTTTCCATAGTCCATACCGCAAATGTCTTAAGCCATTCACTGGAACTTGATTATAAAGTTCCCATATTAAATGAAAAAGCATGGGAAATATTAAACTTAAAAATAGATATGCTTGAACCCATGCTTAAACAACTTAAGAAAGAATCAATAGAAGCAATCGCTGTACTTTTCCCCAAAAAATAATTGAGCACTCTCTTTTCTTCTTTTTTGAACATAACATACTAACTAGTTAATTTATTTCCCCCGAAGATAATAAAATTGATGCCCATAAAAATTAAAAAAACACCTAATATAAGGACAATAGATCCATAAATTGAGGGCTTTATTTTTTGTATCCCTTTTGCAGTTAATACGGCAATAACTCCATACCACAAGAAATCTGACGATATATGTCCGAAATAGAAAGCAAAAGGTCCATAAATACCGGTTTTTTTTGATAGGAGTATATAATTTAATCCCACTGTTGCCCACCAGATATACCAGTATGGGTTTGAAAGAGTTGCAAGAATTCCCTGGAAAATACCGGAGTTTTGTTTTGATGAATATGAATTCTCTGCCGGATTTATAAATTGAATATTTATTTTTTTAACGGATTTCAACATATTAATTCCCATCCATACTAAAACAAATCCACCGGTTATAGCGATAATTCCCTGGACACCTTCCCGCAGAAATAATTGTTTTACCCCTGAAAGCAGAAGTATTACTATAATGGCTTCTACTATACTGTGCCCTATAATTATTATTAATCCGCCCTTAATACCTTTTTGAATTGTATTGTATATATTTAAGGATAATAAAGGTCCCGGCATAACGGCACCCGATAACCCTATAAATAAAGAGGTAATGAAAATAGTAAAAAGATTCATTGGTTAGAATGTTTTAACAAAATTGAGAATTGTCAAACTTTAACTTGTAAGCTTTTAGTTGTCGGGAGAGGTATTATTTTTTACTATAAACGATTTATCTTTACTTGTATTATAGATACGTAAATGGAAACTTATATGTTGAAAGAATATCTCTTAAAGCAATTCTTTATGGAATAAAAATTACTTTAAATAGTAATGTATTCCTAATAAGGGCCCCCAGCCTAACCCAAATCCGTTAGCTAATACGAGGTCTAAGCCTATTCCTATCTCAACGGAAAGAGGAACTTCAGGGCTAAAAAAAAGTTCACACTCGTAAAATCCTTCTCCCAAAATCCAGGCTCCTGATTCGTGATATATCCCGTGATACGAGGAATTATTCCAGGTATGAATACCTGCTCCTACGCCTAAAAAATGAGTATATTGAACTGAATTTCCCCCACTGCTCATCCCAAAAAGCGCTCTGCCGCCTAATGCCATATCACCATAATACCCCCCCAAACCACCAAAACCTGCCGTAAGTTGAAAAACTGTCGTTGGAGCAGAGCAAAACTTGATACTAAGCGTTCCATTAGGATAAATTCCTGCACCAATCCCTAAAGTATGAGACGTGTTTAACAACAGTAAAAGCAATAACATTTTTCCTCCTTTAAAAATTTATGTTAATAATATCTATTAACTATAATTAACATAAATTTCTTTTTCGTCAAGTGTCAAATAATTTAATATACGTCGTTAGGTAATATGTTTTTCTTTATTCTCTTTAATTTGCAAACATTTTTTCAAACAAAAAAAGCCCTTCAGGAAAACCTGAAGGGCTTTTTTTGTTTGCTTCTTTATTGCGATAGTATTCTAAATTCTATTCTTCTGTTCTGTTGTCTGCCCGGTTCAGTGCCATTATCTGCGATTGGTTGAGTTATCCCATAACCTCTTGCAGTAAGCTTATCTGATGAAATTCCGGCAGTTACAAGATAGTTTCTTACGGACTCAGCTCGTAATTGAGATAGCGTTAAATTACGGGAAGCATTCCCTTCTGCGCTTGCATGTCCGGAGATTTCTACTCTCACATCCGGATGCTTCTTAAGTAATTCTGCGGCATTATTAAGCATTGGGTATGATTCAGGTTTAATTTCAGCGCTGTTAACTTTGAAATTAATTCCGTGAAGCACTATCTTTTCTTCTTTTTTGAACAATTCAAAATCTTTTAACAGGGTGGCGTTTGGTTCGCATACGATTACTACACCCTCAGGAACGTATTTATCTGCTTCTATTTTTACGGTATAAGTTCCTGCAGGAATCTGTGCTTTATAAGTTCCGGTTGCAGCATCTGTTATCACATCAGGCAATTGTGTTGTAGGGAAACTAATTTTAGCATTTCCTATGCCTGCACGAGAAGCGTAATCCAATACTTTACCGGCAATAGTTGCCATCTGTGCGGCCGGGGAAAGCTCTATGTTCAATATGGTGGTTTCGCCTGCTTTACAGGTTACCGGTTGTGTCCATGGTATATAACCGCTCTTTTCTGCTTTCAGAACATAAGTGCCTGCGGATATCTCTACTCTGTATATACCTGAAGTATCGCTTATTACTGGCGAAATCTGGGTTTCAGGGAAAGATATATTTGCAATGCAAAGCATACGAGAAACTCTGTCTGTAATTTTTCCCGTAAGAATAGCAGGTTTTTCTATAGGTTTTCTCTCCAATCTAAAATTCAAAATCTGTTTTTCTCCTGCGGTTATTAAAACAGTCTGTTCTTCCGATGATTTGTATTTGCCTTTTTCAATAGGAGATGCGCTTACGATAGTTTTGCCTGCAGAGAAGGTAATTGCATAGCTGCCATCTTCATTTGTAGTTATTGTAGTATCGAAAGTGGGGAAAGAAATAACCGCTTTTACTCCTTTCTCGTCTTCTTTGTCCATGACTTTACCGGCAAGTATTCCGGTAGAAAGGGGTGCTGGTGGTTTCATATAATTGAATCCATGGGAGAAAATCAAATTAGCTCTCCATGGAGGAGTCCCGCCAAACCCATTTAGTTCGTATCTTTCTTTATTATCGGGTAAATTGTTTGAAAAATCCCAGCTAGCGTCGTCATAACCTGAAATTTTGAAGTCTACCGCAATAGTAATCCAGCTGTTTGCAAGTGTTTCAAATCTTAATCCGGGTGTAATATAAATCCCGCCATCATCTAACTCATTTTCATCCTCAGGTACCAGTCTATGTTCGCCATATAATTCAATAAATGGAGAGAAGAATTGATATTGTCCTTCTACGCCAAAACCGTATGTGTATTTGCTGTCTCCGTAAGGATATTTCATATACCCAAGATTAAGATGGGCGATAAGAGCAGGGTCAGCAACTAGTACTCCGCTTATTAATAATTTCCCTCCATAAGATACGCCATCGTTAGTAAAAAATCTATGAATACCCCCGTCACTTTTTCTGCAGGGATAGCCAAATACCGTATCCAGCCCGCATGTTTTCGGAATGGCTGTTTTTTTTGCTCCTGTGGGAAATGACAGTAAGGGATAAAGCCCTACATTAAATTTTTTTGCAAGTTCTGTAGGAAAAAGTTGTGGAAGTTGAGTGGGTGTAAATTTTACTCCTAATTCGGTATCACTAAATCCATAACTTACGCACCCTGAACCTGTTGCATTTGCAAGGGCAGTAACACTATCTTCCATTGCATCTGCAAGAAAAGCCGAATTAATATTTACTTCAAGACAATTAGTTATAGAAAATCCTAATGCAAAAGGAATATCAACCATAACACAATTTCCTCTTTGTGCAGCATATGATGTATCATAAGCAGTAGGCACGGAAAAAGGAATTTTTCCTATAGATGTTAGCGATATGCTATCGTCACTCCTGTCTTGACTTGCTTTTCCACCCCATATAAAATAAAGCCTGCCCATATGTTCGGGTGAAGCAGAAAGTACTTTGTTTAGTCCGCTGACTCCTGTTGGAGCTGGCACAGCCGATAGGTACGAACATATAAAAATCGCACCTATTATAAAGCCCAATTTCTTCATCTTACCTCCTTGGTAATAGATTGTAATGCAAGCGTCTTGCTTGCTAATATTAAAGGTTTAAATAATATCAATAACTTATTTTGTTTTAAATAAATCAAGAAATCTGTCTTCGTAAAGATTAAATAAATTCCATTTATCCAGTTCTTCTTTTAACATATATGCTTTCTTTTTGTCATTTTTGGCTTCGTAGAATAATTGCTCGATTTTTTTCCGGACAACAAAAGGAATGACCTCTTCTTCTTTGTCATTTATCGTTTCTTCCTGTCCTATATCATAGAATTGTTCCTTAATATGTTTTCTGATTTCCGATAAATCCTTTACGAGTTCTTGAATTTGTAAGTCTATTTCGCTCAGATTTACTTTTATTTTCAATATCTGCTCAAAAACCTTTACTATTGCTCTTGAAGCCTGAGGATTTGGAAATCCTATGGCATAAGCAGGTATGGTAGATAATAAACAAGCAGCAGGAATGTCGTATTGTTCCGATTGTCCTACCAATAGTCCATTTGCTCCTACTATTTCTCCCATATCCAGAGGTTTTAAATGGTACTCATTTAACATAAGGTCTCTTAATTTTTTTGTAGTTCCTGCGCTGTAAACTTTTGGAGGTTCTTCAAGCCTCATCGGCACCGGGAATGCAGCTGCAGTAAAAATAGTTTTTACCCCTAAATCCTTTGCAAATTTTAGAATGGAATCTATTAATAATAGAGTTGGTTTAGGTCTTAATTGAACTTCGCCTTCAAAAACAATAAGGTTAAAAGAAGTGCTTTTTTTGTAATAAAACATATTTCGTGGCATAAGAGGCAATTGAACCTGTCCTTTATCTACTATAACAGCTTCAGGAATCGTAAATTCCGGAGCTTCTATCTCGGCTAAAGGTTCTAATTTTAGTTTCCTCCGGAGATAATCTACTGCCCTAATCCCAACATTGCCTACCCCAGGCCAAGCAGCAAGCATAATTGGAGATTTTATGCCCTCTATCTTTTGATAGGTCTTTAATTTCATAAACTAAAACTAATATGACCTATTGCCGGGTTTTTCCCTGATTTTACTTGCAGCAAGTCTTGCCGCTTCTCTTGTTTTTAAGTCTATGTCGTGTTGAGCTGTATAATCTAGAGATGTCAGGGCTTCTCTCCTTCCGAGTTCACCAAAAGAAACTGCAGCAAGGTAACGAAGATCATTATCTGCATCACGCAAACCTTTTAATAATGGGTCAAACACTGTTCTAAATGGTAATTGTCCCAGAGATACAGCTGCTAATGTTCGTAATCCCCAGTCTTTATTTTTGTTTTTTACTATGCGAAATAAAGTTGTATCGCATAAAGGATCCCCAATGTTGCCAAGGGCTACTACCATAGCTTTTGATACCAATAGACTTGTGTCATCAACAAATTCTATAAGAGCCGGAACAGCAGAAACGTCTTTTATTACCCCTAACGCGACCGATGATCTTGCCCTGATAGTTGAGTCCGGGTCTTCAAGAACTTCTACAAGACATCTTACGCCTCTTCCATCTTTTGTTTTTTCTATCCTTTGTATTGCATACAAGCGAGCCGGTTTTTTCGAATCTCCTATAGCTCCTACTACTTTTGCTAATAAATCAATTTCGTCATTCCTGTTAAGGAAAGAATCTAATGTCATAGTTGCATATTCACGCGTGTCGTCAGGCTCTAACAGCTCAATAAGTATGGGTATCGTTCCTCTATCATTGCCTACAAGCGTGCCAAGTGCATCTGAAGCGCCTTTTCTGACTGCAGCATCAGGATCTTTTAGTGCTCTTACCAGTGTTGGCATTGCTCCCGGTTTATCTGCTATTTCCATTAATGCTTGTGTTAATGCTACACGACACTTTGGGTCATCTTCTATTTCCGGTTTTAATCTTTTTGTCATAGGTTCTACGGCTGCTTTTGCCTTGAGGCTACCCAGTGCATAAATAGTTTCTTCTCTTAATTTTGGAGATGCCTGGTCATCAAGCACGGCTATAAGAGAAGGAATTGCTTGCTTTTCGTCTAATATTGCAAGTGCTTCGGCTATTCTTGATCTTCTTTGAAAAGTAACCGTCGAATCTCTTATTGCTTGTACTATAATTGAAACGCCGCTCCTATCGTGTAACCTTGCAAGCGCTTCTCCTGCTGCGTAACGCACAGAAGGATAAGGGTCTTTTAATCTTTCTCTAAGCGGCGCTACTGCTTTTCTGTCTCCCAGTTTTCCAAGCGCTTCCGAAACGTTTTCACGAACTTTTTCTACTTCGTCTTTCAATGCGGTTATCAAATGGGGGACTGCAAAACAATCTCCCGCGTCACCAAGTATTTCTGCCGCTTCCCAACGTTTCTTGGGAATGCCGTATTTTAAATCCTGAACGTATAATGTGCGCTCACCCTTATCCTGAATAACTTCTCTCATTGCACCTCTTGCAAATAATAACTCGGGGCCCATTAAGACACCCAGTAACAAAATTACTCTTACCATTTTACCTCCTTAACAAAAAATATCGCTTAATAATAATCAGTATTATCCTAATTAATTACCTATTGTCAATAAATTTTTACTACTTTTACTACTTTACTGCCTTATAGTTGTTTTATTTATGACTCGCATTCTTGTAAAATGGCGGAGCAACAACCTCTGCCGGCTCAAATTTCCCTCTACAATCTACCTCTATTTTAGTCCCCGGATTAGTATAATTCAGTTTTATATACCCGAGCCCGATTCCTTTCTTTATTGAAGGTGAAAAATTGCCGCTGGTTACTTCCCCTATTTCTTCACCGTTTGGCGTTCTTATTTTGTAATGTTGCCTCGGAATTGCAATCCCTGTCATTGTAAATGCTATTAGTTTTTGGGTTAACCCTTTTGACTTTTTCTCAAGAAGTACCTCTTTCCCTACAAACTTAGGCTTATCAAGCTTGGTTATCCAACCAAGTCCCGCTTCAAGAGGATTGGTGTGCTGGCTTATATCATTCCCGTAAAGAGTATATTTCATTTCCAGCCTTAATAAGTCTCTGGCGCCCAAACCTATAGGTTCAATTTCGAATTTTTTCCCGGCTTTCATAAGCTCATCCCACATTTTTGTCCCAAAATTTGCAGGAAAATAAAGCTCAAAACCATCTTCCCCGGTATAACCTGTGCGGGCAATAAATGTCGGTATCCCTGCTATTGTTCCGTGAGCGCTTCTGTAATATCCGATTTTACTCAAATCAATGTTCGAAAGAGGTTGAAGAACTTCTTCTGTCTTAGGTCCCTGGATTGCAAGCTGTGTTATTTCATCGCTTAAATCTACAAACTTTACATCTGCAGGTTTATGTTCTAACATCCATTTTATGTCTTTATCTTTGTTTGCCGCATTTATTACTATCCACCACTTGCCTTCTAATTTATAGACTAATATATCGTCTACTATTCCACCGTCCGGATAACACATAGCAGAATATTGCGCCTGGAAAAGTTCAAGCTTGCTTGCATCATTCGTTGAAATCTCGTTAATAAAATCTAATGCTTTTTCTCCGCTGATTTCAACTCTTCCCATATGCGCTACGTCAAATACGCCAACCGTCGTCCTAACTCGGTTAACTTCCTGAGTTATTCCTTTGTATTGAATTGGCATCTCAAAACCTGCAAATGGTACAATTTTGCCACCTGCTTCCACATGTTTATTGAAAAATGCAGTCTTCTTAAGCATTTTAACTCCTTTTTTTAGTTAGACTTTGCGATCCGCTTCAAGCGGAAGCATTAGTCTAACTTATCCATTTTTCGGAAAAGTTTCATAACTTATTAGTTGGACTTTGCGACGCAGTCGCATTAGACCAACTTATCCAGCTATGCTGGGTTATTTTTAAAAAAAGTCTCATAACTTATTATTTCGTTTAATAATTTGCGACTCTTTGGAACGGGCGAATCCGATGGATACCCCACAGGTAACAAACTTACAACTTTATATTCATCGGGAACGTTCAGTATTTTTTTTACTTCTTCCTGCGAAAATGCGCCTATCCAACAACTGCCCAATCCTAATGCAGTTGCCTGTAATGTAATATGGTCAACGGCTATTGCAAGGTCTACGGCATAAGCAGGTACAGCACAACTCATAATTCGTTCGGGATTAGTGCTGACGGCTGCAATAACAACCGGAGCATCCGCAATGAATTTTTGATTGGATGCCGCATTGGAAAGAGCTTTTCTTGTGTCTTTGTCGCGGACAACTATAAACTTCCATTGTTGTCTGTTTGATGCAGAAGGAGCAAGACGAGCCGATTCTAATAATTTATTTAACGCCTCTTCGGGTATTTCTTTTGAGTTGTATGCCCTAACACTTCTTCTTTCTTTTATTGCCTGTGAAACATCCATAATTTAATATTACGATACCCAATCTAAATACATTTTACTAAAAATCAAGTTTTATTTTGTAAAAGTTTGCTACTGTCTATTTTAAACTCTCTGCTTTAAACTCTGTCCTTTTTTTCTCAAACTTTATCTTGACATTACAAGTAATTTCAGGTGTATATTTGAGATTATGAAAAATTTACTTAGAGAAATTCCCGGCATTGATAAAATGGTAAAAAATGCCTGCTTCAAAAAATACCCGGATAAATTGGTTATCCAGACTCTGCGCTCTACCACAAATAAAATACGGGAAGATATAATAAATCACAATATGAAAACCGACATAGATATAGAAAAAGTTATCATCAAAGAAACTCTTGTCGAATTGGAAAAAGTTAAATCCAATAACTTAAGAAAAGTTATTAATGCTACAGGCGTTATCTTGAACACTAATCTCGGTAGAGCCCCGGTCCAGGTTTCGGTTTTGAAAAATCTTATTGAAACGGGAGGAGGGTATTCTAATCTGGAATTTGATATTGAAACAGGGGAGAGGGGAGACAGGCATTCCTCCATAGAGAAACTTTTAAAAGATATTACGGGCGCAGAAGACGCAATCATTGTCAATAATAATGCCGCTGCCGTGCTTCTAATTCTTGATACTTTTGCAAAACATAAAGAAGTTATCGTTTCAAGAGGAGAATTAATAGAAATAGGCGGGTCTTTCAGACTGCCCGATATATTGAAAAAAAGTGATTGTAAACTTGTGGAAGTCGGAACGACAAACCGAACTTACATTGAAGACTTTGAAAATAAAATCACAAAAAAAACTGCGTTACTTTTTAAAGCGCATACTTCTAATTACAAGATATTAGGCTTTGCCCATAATCCTTCATTAAAAGAACTCGTAACGCTTGGAAATAAAAACAATGTCATAGTTGTTGAAGATGTGGGCAGCGGGTTGTTTGTCGATTTCACTAAGTTTGATTTACCATACGAGCCAACCGTTCAGGAAATAATAAATACGGGTGTGGATATTGTTAGTTTTAGCGGGGATAAATTGTTGGGTGGCTCTCAGTGCGGAGTTATTGTTGGTAAGAAAATTTATGTAGAAAAACTTAAAAAGAACCCATTATTTAGAGCATTAAGAGTGGGAAAACTTACCCTGTCTTGTCTGGAATCTATTTTAAGAACTTATTTGTATGACGAAGACCCTGTTTCTAAAATTCCTATTTTGTCTATGATTAAAGAGCCGGTAAGTTCCTTGAAGTTACGCGCAAAAAAATTGCATAATGGATTATTAAAAACACTGGATAAGAAATATCAACTTAAAATAGAAAATTCCGAATCCGAAATAGGCGGAGGCGCTTATCCCGGTGTGAAAATTCCAAGCATCGCCATAACCATAACTTCAACAAAAGAATCTCCCAATGCTATAAGTAAAAATTTAAGGAGATGCGAACCCTCTGTTATTTCACGAATAACGGATAATAAAGTCTGGCTGGACTTGAGAACAATCTTCGAAGAAGATATTAATTTAATTCTCAGGGAAACAAAAAAATGGCTTTAGTTATCGGAACTGCAGGACACGTTGACCACGGCAAAACAGAACTTATAAAAGCCCTTACCGGTATTGATACCGATAGACTCCCCGAAGAAAAAGACAGGGGAATGACTATTGTGCTGGGGTTCGCTTTTCTGGACTTGCCAGTCTCCGGCAGGGTTGGAATCGTTGACGTTCCGGGACACGAAAAGTTCCTGAAGAATATGATTACCGGCGTCTATGGAATAGATGTCGCTTTGCTTGTCGTGTCCGCGGATGAAGGCGTTATGCCACAGACCGAAGAACATTTCCAAATACTTAGTATTGCGGAAATTAAAAAAATAATAGTAGTCCTAACTAAAGTTGACATAACAAGCGAAAATAGGATAGAAGAAACTATCTTTGAAGTTCAGACCTTATTTGAAAATACCATTTACGAAAATAGCGAAATCGTTAAAGTGTCTTCTAAAACCGGACAGGGATTGGACGAGCTAAAACAATTACTGGATAAAACTATCTCTGCTATGCCCCCCAAAGACGTTACCGGAATTCCTGTTTTGCCCGTTGACAGGATATTTTCACTTAAAGGTGTCGGTGCAGTTGCTACCGGAACTTTGATTAACGGAACATTAAAACTTGGTGATAAAATTTCTATCTACCCGCGAAACTTAGTCTCAAAAGTAAAACAAATACAGGTTCATAATGACTTGAAAAATGAAGTGGATACAGGACATAGAGTAGGATTAAATCCCGCTAACATAAAAACGGAAGACATTAACATAGGGGATATAATATCGTACGAGAATGCTTTCCTGCCTACAAAAATAATTGACGTAAAAATACAACCAAAGTCAAAAATAGTCTTGAAAGAATGGATGCGGGTAAAAGTTCATATTCTTACGGATGAAATTCTGGGGAGAGTGGCTTTACTCGGGGATGGTAAATATTGCCAGATACTACTGGAAAGAGAAACCGTAACCTGGTTTAAAAATAAAGTTATAATAAGAAATTACTCTCCCGAATACTTGATAGGCGGGGGAATGGTTTTAAATCCTGTCCCGGTTAGGCATAAAAGAAAAGACAGTGACGTCGTGAAACTGCTTGAAATCAGGGAAAACCATAATATGAAAGAAATAATACTGGAAGAAATAAAAAACAAAAACTGGAAAATGGAAGACCTGAAAAAAACTTTGTTTTCCCCGAATAACGAATTTGATAAAACATTGCAGACAATGTTAAACTCGGGTGAAGTTAAACTAATCTCAAAATATTTAACTGACGAATCGACTTTTGCGAAAATAAAAAATGACATTCTACAAGAGTTAGAAAGTTTTTACAAGTCAAGCGCTGCTATAAAATTGGGTATCTTAAAAGATGAATTAAGAAAAAAATTACGTTTGGAAGCGGAATTTTTTGATGCGCTTATTTATGAATTACCTGAAATTGAAATCGTAAAAGATAAACTAAGACTTAAAACATGGAAGCTGACATTGAGCGATACTCAGCTAAAAGAATTGGAAAGAGTGGAACAACTCTCCCGCTCGGGACCTTGTTCTTTAGCAGAATTTGAAAGGGAAACAATAAATATATTATTGCAGGAGAAGAAGGTAGTAAACGTAAAAAATGAGTTTTTTATTCATATGGATATTTTTGAAGGATGGAAACAGGTTCTAAAAAATCATATAGAAACAAATAAGTCAATGGTTATTGGAGACATAAAAAAACTTTTTGGCCTTTCGCGAAAACATACCGTTGCCGTAGCAGAATATTTGGACGAAATCAAATTCACAAAAAGAACCGGAGATGTAAGGGTATTGTTCTGATAGGGACTTCTTTATTTCGTTTTTTCTTTTTCCAAATCGTCTAATATTTTTAGAATGAGTTCGTTTTGGTTTTCCAGATGCATAAGGATGGTTTCTATTTCTCTTTCCGCTTTGGTATTTACTTTGAAGTCTGCTTTTGCTCTTTTGCTGGCATGACGGCCTTGAAGATTTTGTCCTACCATAATTAAAGGCATCAGAAAGATCTGAATCATATTGGAAATAAAAAGCCATAAAACAAAAGCCGGGAACGGGTCAAATCTCAAGTCTTTTGGCCGATGGTATTCCAGCTGAACTAAATTAATGTCCAGCAGAAGATAATAAGGAAAAATCTCATTGTCCCAACACGATTAGTAATCCAGATGGCAAATTTTTCAAGACGACTAAGCTTTTCTTTGTGTTCAATGTTGACATTCCGTGCCGGAGGGCTAAGCTTTTTTAGCTCTTGTAGAGTTAATGGACGATGTAAATTTTCGTTCATATATCTATCCGCATTGTAAAGTATTGACAAGAAAAGTCAATGTTTTTTCTGCGTTTTTCATTCCCGATAATATAATCGGAATATTTTGAAAAATAACTTTACAAATGATACGTAAACAAAAACAGACAAAAACTTAGCCTTGACAAATGCTCACTTACGAATTAGATTTAACTACAGGCGCAACTTATGAAAAAGAGGGATAGACTACTTGTAGATAAAGTTTTAGTAACGGACAGCGATATAACAAAATATAATACTGACGGGGTTTTACTGCATTCTATAGGCAGGGATACGCTTCTGGAGATTGTATATGACTCTCTTTATTTATTTGATACGTGTGCTGCAATTTATGAAAAAAACGGAGAGTATGCCCTTGCTGTCTTTAATTCCGATTGGTGTCGTTTTTTAAATGAAGCTTCCCGCAAGTTATGCAAGACGGATGACAGTATGGAAGCTATGAAATGCGGCAAGTGGCTTTGTCACGAGTCCTGCTGGACGAATGCTTCCCAAATTGCCATAGAAACAGGCAAACCTTTTGAGGGTGTCTGTTCCGGTGGAATTCACATATATGCCGTTCCCGTAAAATCCGAGAACAAAATAGTGGGGGCAATAAATGTTGGATACGGCACCCCTCCAAAAGATGTCCGGGAGCTATCCGAAATTGCAAGCAGGTACAATGTCAGCGTGGATAAGCTTATCAAGCTTTCTCAATCTTACGAGTTGCATCTTCCTCTTATAACAGATATAGCCAAACGGAATTTACGGACTTCCGCACGTTTAATCGGTGAGATTTCGGAACATACGGAAGATAAATTTGCGTTAATGCGGAGCGAAGCACATTGTGATCTTGCCCAGAGGTCTGCAAATATAGCCAGCTGGGATTGGAACATTTTAACAGGCGAATTACACTGGTCTAATAAGATAGAATCTTTATTTGGGTTTGCCCCGGGTAAATTCCGAAAAACTTACGAAGCTTTTATTGAGTGTGTTCATCCTGAAGACCGTAAGTATGTGGTTGACTTGTTAAATGCTTGCATCCAGGGAGACAAGAAATATGACATTGAGCATCGTATTGTTTGGCCCAACGGTTCAGTACGCTGGGTTTCTGAAAACGGTAACGTTATACGAGGCAAAGACAATCGTGTAATCCGGATGCTCGGAATCGTACAAGATATAACAGAACGTAGGGAAAGAAGGAATGCGACAATCGTGTTGAAAGATTATACCGAAAATATTATCAAGTCAATGAAAGATATGTTGATTGTAATAACTCCCGAAGGCACAATACAGACAGTCAACAAAGCGACCGAAGATATTTTAGGCTATCGCGAAGACGAACTTATTGGTAAACAAGTGGATAAAATGCTCAACATTGACATTGAAATGTTTTTTCATGGAAAAGGGTTAGAAGAACTGCTGAAAAAAAGATATATTGCCGACCATTATATGACCTGCAAGACAAAGACAGGCGAGTTTATCCCCGTTAATTTCTGCGGTTCGATTATGGCGGATGATGACGGGAATACAGTAGGGTTAGTTGGCGTGATAAGGGATATGCGAGAAGTAGAAGGACTTATGAATGATTTGAACAATATGAAAGAGACTCACAAAAAGCTTGTGCAGGTGGAAAGAATGGCGACCGTTGGCGCACTTACGGCCGACATTTCACATACAATCGGCAATATGATGACCAATTTAATCGCTTCTTCTTCGGGTAATATTGAAGAAATAGACAAGTTGAAATATATCCGGAAGCTTGATACGCTCTTTGAAAAAAAATATTCCCCCGATGAAATATATGAACGGTACAAGACCATAAGTAAAGAATTTTCAGCCATAAGGTCAAAATATACGGAGCAATTGAATAAGATTTTTGAGGATAAAACCTTTGATATGAAACAAAAATACACAGAGCAAAGAGAGAAAATTTTATCTTCTACATATTCAAGAGTATATTCTTATTCCGAGGGATTATTAACTCAAACGAATTTAATGAACAATAGTATAAAAAGTTTGCTTTCGCTTGCCAGATTAGAGGGAAATAAGAAAGAAAAAATCGATATAAACAAAATTCTTCTTACGGCATATTCCATATTAAGTAATTACGAGACACATGGTATAAAATTTGAAAAACACCTTACTGCGAATCTTCCGTACGTAGAAGTTGATTTTCATCAAATTCTTAATTGTTTTGTGAATATAATGTTAAACGGCATAGAAGCAATGGCTAACGAGGGAGTTTTGACTTACGGCACAGAGTTGTGTAACGACAATGAAATAAAAGCATATATATCAGATACGGGGCCCGGCATTCCAAAGGAAATACTTGGAAATTTATTTAAGCCATTTTTTACAACCAAAGAAAAAGGAACCGGTTTAGGGCTAAGTATGGTTCAAAGTATAATAGAAACGCATAACGGTAAAATAGAAGTTAGCAGCAGTAAAAAAGGAGCTATATTTACCGTAACGTTACCAATAGAAGAAGAATCTTAAAGAGGGGTAAATTGTGGAAATAAACGTTCTTGTGGTAGAAGACGAAAAGTATCAACGTGAAAGGCTTCAAAACCTTTTAAGCGACGAAGGCTATTTGGTTGATACTGCGCCTGATGGAAATAAAATTTTGAAGCTGTTGGAAAAGAAAACTTATCATATTGTTCTTCTTGATATGATTTTACCGGGCTTAGGCGGCATAGAGATTTTGACGCTAATAAAGCAAAACCATTCTTCAATACAAGTCATAATGCTTACGGCTCACGGTACGATAAAAACTGCTATAGATGCAATGAAATTAGGCGCGTATGATTATATAACCAAACCTTACGATTTAAATGAGCTCTTATCTTTGATTAAAAGGGCTTCCGAGTATGTAAATACCGTATATGAGAACAATCTTCTTAGAAGCGCGTTGGATAAATACCAGTCGTTTCCTAATATTATATGGAGAAGTAAGGCAATAGATGCCGTGATGAATTCCGTAACTCAAGTTGCCGGGAGTGACTCTGCAGTTTTGATACAGGGGGAAAGCGGAACAGGAAAAGAGTTGATAGCTAAAGCAATTCACAAGAGTAGCCTTCGGAAAGGTAAGCCTTTTATAACTACCAATTGCGCAGCTTTCCAGGATACGCTTCTTGAGAGTGAGCTTTTTGGATATGAAAAGGGAGCATTTACAGGGGCGGGCAATTTGAAATATGGCCTGGTGGAAATGGTTAACGGCGGGACGTTATTCCTTGATGAAGTTGGAGACCTTAGTCCTGCCATCCAGGCAAAACTTTTGAGGTTTACCGAGAGCGGTGAGTTCAGGAGAGTTGGCGGGAACAGCAACATAAAAGTTAATGTAAGGTTAATTTCTGCGACTAACAAGGATATTGAAGGCGCAGGATTCAGAAAAGATTTGCTTTATCGTTTAAATGTATTTAACATATACATACCGCCTCTCAGGGAACGGAAGGAAGATATTTTACTTTTAGCCCAGCATTTTTTAAGTACCGGAGAGTCAGGAAAAGACAAATCATTAAGCAGTGAAGCATCCAAGGTTCTTCTGAATTATGACTGGCCCGGCAATGTGAGGGAACTTCAAAACGTAATTGAGCAGGCGTTAATTGTTTCCAAAGACAAATTAATTACTCCTGAAAGTTTGAGAATAAAGACAGGTTCATCTAAAAAATCTCTTTCTATGACTGAATTAGAGAAAGAACAAATAATAAAAGCCTTGCGTGAACACAACGACAACCGTGAACAAGCGGCAAATGCGCTCGGTATTTCCGAAAGAAGCTTATACCGAAAAATTAAAGAGTATAACATAAGTTAACTTCTCAGGCTTGGAATTTCACCACCCCGCTTAGGGCAGGGTAAACTCCGAAAAAGAAGCAATTCAACTAAAAATTTTGTCGAGCTTTCAACCTGCCATAAGTCCTGCCAAAATAATAATATCTCTTATTCTCCTTTTTTAAGTGGGTTTCCCCGAATAGCGGCATATTTTTTGCCTGCCAAAATGGCAGTGGTGTGCAACTACGAGCAAAAGTATCGGCACCTTTATTTCCATTGATTGAATTGGTTATACAGATTTTTGGGTTTCTTTGGCACGGAAATTGCTTGTGTATAATAAGTTTATATAGAGCAAAAGTCTTAATTTAATATTATAATAGGAGAAAAAATGATGGATAAAATGAATTGGTTGGGTTTAGCAGTAGTATTTTTAATAGTAGCCGTAGTTGCTGGAATATTTGGATTTGGAAATATTGCAGGAGCTTCATTTACGATAGCAAGATGGTTCGCAATGGTTTTTGTAGTTCTTTTTATAATTTCATTAATAGCCCATACAATAAAAAGAGCTTAAGTCTTTAAGGAGATAAAATGGAAAACGTTTTTGATAGTGTATGGATGGAAATCCAGAGAAAGGTTCAAATTATTAAAAGTTTAAGCAATTATGATGTCAGGAATGAGGTAAGAAGAATAGTTGATGGGACGAGCAGGGAATACAATTTGAGCAAAGAAGATGTCCGTAACATGCTTTTAGATTTTGCAGAGAGTAGAACCCCTAAACTTATAAGGGTTGTAGAAGAGGTGGAAAATGGAAGATTTGCAAGAGAAACTCGAGAATTTAATTTAACAAATAGGGAAGGGGGAAAAGATGATAATAGGTGGTAGTATTGCTATTACATGGATTATTTTATGCTTTTTAGTTGGATCTTTTTGGGAAAATAAAGGATTGTCTTATGTTCTCGGTTTTTTTCTGTCTTTTTTCTTAAGTCCTTTAGTGGGTTTTACCGTTGGCGCTGTTTCAAATTCCAAACTTCACATAATAGTATAGAAATCAGAAGAAACAAAATTTAAAAGAAGAGGAGGATAACAAAGTGACAAAGAAACTGCAGATTTACAAATGTGAAATATGCGGAAATGTTGTAGAAATTCTGCATGAAGGTGTTGGGGAATTAGTGTGCTGTAAAAAGCCGATGAAAACGATGGAAGAGAATGCAGTAGATGCATCACAAGAGAAACACGTTCCTGTTATTGAAAGAACAAGCAACGGCATCAAAATAAAAGTTGGAAGCGCTCCTCATCCGATGGAACAGGAACATTATATTGAATGGGTTCAGTTAATAACGAACGGAAAAAGTTATCGCCAGTTTCTAAAACCGGGTGGGATACCGGAAGCATTGCTTGAAATAAACGTTAGCGTAAGCGTAATAAAGGCAAGAGAGTATTGCAATGTTCATGGCTTATGGAAGTCTAATGCGAAACTGTTATCAAGTGATATTTCCCCAGTACGTTTGGGAGATTTCGCTACATCTTCAAAGAAATTATTGACCAGGAGTTTGTTAAAATAACAGGTGTCTACCTATACAAAGAGCAACTTGAAGTAAAAGTGATATTGTTTCACAAGGAAGTCTAATAATGAAAATCTTAATGTTAGGTTGGGAATTTCCTCCTCTTTATGCAGGCGGAGTTGGAGTAGTATGCGACGAATTGAGCAAAGCGCTTGTTAAGAAGGGAGAAGAAATCACGTTTGTTATGCCTTCGGGACCTTCCGAACTGAGACCTGAACATCTCAAAATGATAATAGCCGATAAATTGGGAATAGATGGAAAAATAAAGTTTAAAAAAATATCAACTCTCCTGACTCCTTATGTAACGGTAGGAGAATATGAAAAACAATATACTGAAGCAGAGAAAGTGATTGGAAAAAATACGGGAGAATTATATGGCAGGAACTTGATGGGAGAGGTTTATAATTTTGCCGCGAGGATTGTAGAAGTTGGGAAAAAAGAAAAATTCGACGTAATACACGCGCATGATTGGACTACGTTTCCGGCAAGTAGGGAACTAAAAAATATATTTAAGAAACCATTAGTGGCACATATGCACATAACGGAATTTGACAAATCCGGAGGGTTGCATGCAAACCCGGATATATACCGTATAGAGCGTGAGGGAATGGAAGCTGCGGATGCCGTTATAGCAGTTAGCAATAGAGTAAAACAGATGTGTGTGGACAAATATTATATTTCGGCGGATAAGATTTCCGTAGTATATAATGCGGCTGTTTCGCCCAGAATGTCTAAATTTGTTGTGAAGAAAGCATCTTCAAGAAAACGGAAGATAGTACTTTTTGCAGGCAGGATGACCCTACAAAAAGGACCTGATTATTTTGTTGAAGCAGCTAAAATAGTGTTAACAAAGAATCCTGAAGTTTTATTTGTAATGGCAGGAACAGGAGATATGCTTCCAAAAATAATAGAGAAAACAGCAGCATGCGGTATAGGAGATAAATTTGTATTTACCGGTTTTTACACACGGAAGGAAGCAGAGAAACTATTTGGCATGGCAGATGTTTTTGTTATGCCCTCCGTATCTGAGCCTTTCGGGATAACACCGCTTGAAGCACAAAGAAAGGGAGTGCCCACAATAATATCAAAACAAACGGGAGTTTCCGAGGTTTTAAATCACTGCCTGAAAGTAAATTTCTGGGATGTAAAAGCATTGGCAGGAATGATACTGGAGGTTCTTGAATACAGACCTCTCAAAGAAGAGCTATCGAATAATGGTTATAAAGAAGCAAAAGGTTTAACCTGGGAAAAACCTGCTTCAGAATGTATAAATATATATAATAGATTGGCCGGTTTAGAAGTAGGCGTATGTTAAAAACCCAGCTGAGCTGGATAGGAATCTCTAATCCCGCCATGGCGGGAAAGAGTTTCTAAGGAGGGGATATGTCAGTTTTGGCACTTTTAGGAGCTGTCGTTGTTATTGTAACCAAGGCAGTAATAGCAGTAATATTTTAAAAGGTAAGTTTTCTTAAAAAGGAAAAAGGAGGGGATATGTCACTTTTAGCGCTTATAGGACTTGTTGCTATCGTTGTAGTAGTGGTATCGGTAATAGGATAAGACTTTCAGATTTTAATAAGGTGAAATTTCGTAAATAGAAAAGGGGGAAATATGGAAAAAGGAATTGTAGCAAGAAACATAAAAGAAACTGCAGCAAGGAATATGAAAGATGCTACAGTAAGAAAAATGACGGATACTGTATCAAGAAACACGACAGGAAATGCAACAAGGGACGAGAGAGAAACTGCAACAAAGAACACGAATAAATCTTTAGCCCTTGAAGCATCTACGGGCAAAAGATTCTTTTTGAATGATGGCAGGAGTTTAGGGACGATAATGGAACTGCAAAATGCGCTGGGAAATATGGATAATTCTGTATTTAAACATCATGTGACTACGGAAAGAAACGATTTTTCAAATTGGATAAAAGATGTTTTTAATGAAACGACACTAGCCGGAAAGGTAGCAAAAATGGAGAATCGGTTTAACATGAAGGAAACAATTGAAAAGTATATTTCTGAGGGAAAAGGAGACTCCAGTTGTTCTCGTTATTAGCAGGAATCAGGATAATGATTGATAAGAATCATTACTCAGAATGATTTTTCGAGGGAGGGACGAATGTTGATACTTTTAATGCTTTTAAATACTTCCCATAGTTTGGGGATTGGCGTGGGAAGTTATCCTAATGGAACACTTAGTCTCAAGTTTCACTCTGCTCCAATAACAGTTTTTCAGATCACGGCAGGGTTTGGTGGCTGGGGCAGTTACTATGATAGATACACAAGTGAAATGGCGCTGGGTGGCAGGGCGCTTTTTGGAATAAGCAGTGGTGGAAATTCAAATTCAGTTCAATATACCCATTTTTTAGGTGTAGGTGCCGGTGTCCATAGTTACAATCATTCTTGGCATCATGACATATACTATGAATCAGGCGCTTATGTTTTAGGAGAAGGTTTTTATGAATGCGAGTTTTTTATTAATCCTGCTCCCCTTTCTTTTGAGTTAGGGATAGGTTTAGTAGTTGGGGAATTTGGATTCGGCTTTGCGCCTATAGTAGGAATGCACTATTATTTGAAGTAGATTATTTCACAAAAAATTGCAATGAAGAATAATTTTTTTAGGATGGAGGTAAAAATGAAGAAGACGGCAGTTCTATTTATTATGCTTGGTTTTATTACCGGGTGCGTTTTTGTCCCCGCGAATTCCGGGCCACCTTCTCACGCTAAGGCTTATGGATATCGCGCTAAACATACTTGTTGGTATTACCCTAACGAGGAAGTTTACTATTTATCGGAATCCAGAACATATGCGGTAATTGATGGCGGCAACTGGGTTGTTGTAAACGCTCCGGGAAGGGCACTTGGCTCGTATGTAGTTATTGAATCCGAGACGAATAAACCGTGGCTTAGACATTCGGAGTATAGGGGGAAGTATTCTCCGGGCCAAGCTAAAGGGAACCACGGAAAGAACAAATAATTTTTTATCGTTCGAAAAAAGTTCGAACAAAGGAGGGAGAAAGTGGGAATAACAACAGGTGCGATTTTTATATGTTCGTACCTATCAGCCGTGATTAGAGGGACTAAACAAAAATGTTACCTAAAGGAGGTAAGATGAAGAAACTTGGAATAATAATAAGTGCGATTTTAATGTGCTCGCATTTATTCGCAGTGCCTACTTCGACAGGAGTAAGTGGACTAAACAGAGTGTTATCTGCTACGCCTGGACATATAGGCAAACTTTATTTTGTATGGGGTGGAAAATTGAGTCAGGATAGAAGTTCGGAGATCATATCTTTGACATCTATATCTACCGGTTCTGATACTACATACAACATAACAAAAGGAAATTGTGGAACAGCGGACATACCTTTTGGATTAGGGTTTTCTGTTAGTAATTGTTTTGAAGTAAACGTTGGTGCTTCATTTCTTATGGATTTAATGAACGAGCAGGGCGCAAGTCTTGCAGATGATGAAACAGGTTCGGGTTGCGTAAGTTATGGATTTAGTGATACTGAAGTAGGTGTAAAATTTACTCCAACTCAACTACCACAGCTATTTTCTTCTGAAGCCGCAAAAAGCTTCAATATTGGTATTTACCCTTTAATCGTATTCCCGACGGGAGCGTTAAAATCAGCGATTCCGGAAGTATGTGGTCAGGATACGGTATTAGGCTATGCCTGTAGAAAAAGTGACGGCGGTATTCATAGATTTTATACCAACGATGGAGTATCTTACGGAGGAAAATTATTAATCAGTAATGTAATGGTTAAGGCTCCGGCAGCCCTTATAGCGCACCTTAATGTAGGATATATGCATTATCCTTATGGAGACAGCAAGTACACTTATGGCTTTGGTGTGGAAGGACAGTACGGCGCATTCTCCCCATTTATTGAAATGTATGGTGAAGATAGAATAGTTCCTGAGGATCAACAAAAATACAATGATGGTGGGATGTTTGTTACTCCCGGGTTAAGATTTGAAATGATGCCAAACAATTGGGTTACACTTTCGGTGGATTTCAAAGTAACGGGAAATGATGAGAGTTCATGGGATTTTGCCAACAATTTACCGGAAGGCAGCTTTAATACCAGATACGAATTGGACGGATTTGGAGCAACTCCTCCATGGAAAGTCAATTTACTTTTCGCTCACGGATTCAGCTTTATAAAACCGGTTGCAGTTTGTTCTACCGGGACACTTGTCGGAAAAGTCATGGACAAAGAAGATGAAAAAGGAGTTAGAGCGGTTATTTCTTTAAATGATAGTACGGTAACTACGGATGAAGATGGCCGTTATGAAGTTACACTTTCTGCGGGTAAAACGGTTGTAAGCGCATCTCCCGTTGAAAAAGGAAAATACAAACCGTCAGAGGACCAGACTGTTTTAATAACGGAAGGGAAAAAACAGGTTGTGAATTTTAGATTGGAAAGCAAACCCATAGAAAAACCCGCTATTATTACGGGAAAGATTACGGACAAAGTTTCTCGTAAACTTTGTGTTGCAAATATCTCTCTACCTGAGACTAAAGAGTTATCAACAATAACTAATAATGAGGGAATATACAGGGTAGAAATATCTGCAGGTACGTATGTTTTAAAAGCAGAAAAAGATGGTTACATATCATGGGCGCAACCGGTAACCTGTAAAGCAGGAGAAACTACAGTATTAAACATAGAACTTTCTCCGTCTTCTCAGTCAACAACTATTGCCGGCAAAGTATTGGATTATGCTTCTCGCGCAGGGATAGGAAACGCTAAAATTAGTTTCCCATCGACACAATTACCCTCTATTATGACGGATGCCTCGACCGGAACTTACAAAGCAAAAATCCCGGCAGGAACTTATACCGTGAAAATAGAAGCGGATAAATACGTTACTGAAGGCGTAGTAATCGTATGTGAACCAAATGCAACTTTACTAAAGGATTTTGAATTATTCAAGAAAGACGAAAGAATAGTGCTTCACGGGATTACTTTCAAAGTTAACAGTGCAGTAATTAGACCTGAATCTTTCCCTGTACTCAATGACGCGGCAGAATTGCTTAAGAAACATCCTGACGTAAGAGTAGAAATTGGCGGACACGCAAGCTCAGAAGGCGGCGTAGCCCACAATTTAACTTTATCTCAATTACGAGCAGAATCCGTAAGAAGTTATCTTATGACTGCCGGAATTTTAGGAGATAAACTTACTGCAAAAGGATACGGAATAACTCAGCCAATTGCAGACAACGCAACTGAACCGGGACGTCAACAGAACAGAAGAATGGAATTCAGAATACTATCGCAATAATAATGCAAGTAATAAAAAGAGTCCTTCAGGTTTTCCTGAAGGACTCTTTTTATTGGTAATATAGACAAGAAATTCACATTTTTAAGTATGCTGTAAATTCTCTTGACAAAAATCTAAAATAAGGCACAAATTTGGCACGCGAGGAAAAATCAGTAAATTCAGAATCCTCAAAATAGTTGATAAATAAGGGGTGGAGGTGGATAGGGGCTGGTGTCTCTACTGGACTTCAAATCCAGCTTTCCTGACTGCGTCAGGTAGGTAGGTTCGATTCCTACACACCTCCGCCAAAAAACAAATCTCTACCAAACCGCTAATAATAAAAAAGGGCGAGTTATAAACTCGCCCCTACAAAGTATTTTTCTTCAATCTTCTATAAAACAATCATCGTTTTTGTAATAGTTTTGCTGCCGGTTGTCAGTCTGTAAAAATAGATTCCTGAACTTACGATTTCTCCGGTTGCATTCCTTTTATTCCATTTCATTACTTTATTTCCGGATGATTGTACTTCATTTGCAAGAGTCTTAACAACTCTTCCCATAGCATCATAGATTTCAAGTTTCACTTTTGTCTCTGACGGCAATGTATAAGAAATATTCGTGTTTTTAATTACGGGATTTGGATAATTCTGGTTAAGCGTTAAGACTTTAGTACTTGAAGCCTCTTCTTCCACTGCCTGATATTCAACTATTGCCCTTATCATAATGTCTCCCGGCATACTTGTGGGAGTTGTCCAACTGCTTAAATCTACACTGGCTTTATTGATACCCGGGTAATTGCTTTGTGTGTCAAGCGTTACATATATGCTATCTCCCGGTTCTCTCATTGGTATTCTGTATCCGACCCAGAAATCGCTGCTAAATTGAATAGGAGAATCTAAATTTATGACATCCCAATCTCTTGTAGAAGGGATATAATCTTTTTGTGCTCTTAATGTTCCCGGATTTCCTCCTGCATCATCCCAGACATACATAGTGCATCTTGTATCGGTCTGGCGTGCTACTGCGCGGGAATAAATTTTACTGGATTTTAAGTTACAGGTCTTTGTGGGCGTGAACCTCACGGCCCAATATGGATATGGTCCCCCACCTGCTCAACTGGGGCAGTAGTAAATTGCATGCGAATAAGCCCCGTCATCAAAAGAGAGTTCGCTATCTGCGGCAAAGAGCGCAGAGGCTGATAAAATCAACATAGCAAAAAACAACATCTTTTTCATACATACCTCCTTTTAGTTTATAAGATTGTTCTATAAAACAATCATTGTTTTCGTAATGGTTTTGCTGCCGGTTGTCAGTCTGTAAAAATAGATTCCCGAACTTACGATTTCTCCGGTTGCATTCCTTTTATTCCATTCCATTACTTTATTTCCGGATGATTGCACTTCATTTGCAAGCGTCTTAACAATTCTTCCCATAGCATCATAGATTTCAAGTTTTACTTTTGTCTCTGCCGGTAACGCATAAGAAATGTTTGTGCTTTTAATTACGGGATTTGGATAATTCTGGTTTAAAGCAAATACCGGATTTGAAGATGTTTCCTCAACTCCCGTATAATCAACAATCGCTCTTATCATAAAATCGCCTGCCTGTGTTGGCGGAGCTTGCCAACCACTGCCCGATTCTACGCCCAATGCTTTTACCTTCCCGGGATAGTCTAAATTATTATCCGTTACCAGCGCTACGCTATCTGTAGGAGTTATTACCTCAGGTAAATAAATAGCTAACCAGAAATCAGAGGTATAATCTACGGGAGTATTAAAATCGACTCTATCCCACGCTCTAGTTGATGGGGTATAAGTTGTGCTTGTTCTTGTTGCTCCCGGGCAATCGGAAGAATCATCTTTTACATACGCAGAACATTTTTGGTTATGAGCATTTACAAAAACACGGGAAAAAATTTTTAATCCTTTTACTCTGCAAACACCTTTTTGTGTGGGAGTGAACCTCACTGCCCAGAATCCGGGCTTATGTCAGGTAGGACAATATACAACGGCGTATGTTGGTTTATCGTTATCATAAACAATTTCTTCTTCAGCTGAAACCACAGAAGAAATTGCTAAAAAAAGAAACGGCAAAATAAACTTTTTCATACTTCCCCCTTTTTATAATTTGGATTACTAAACATTATTATAGATATGAATTAATTATCATTGCTTGTCAACGGATTTTTATAAAAAATTCAATTTGTTTGTTTGTTCCCTTCTATGACTACTACAAATTCCCCTTTTGGATTATTAGAGGAGTAATGCAATATTAATTCGGAAACGTTTCCCCTGATAACGGACTCGAATTTTTTGGTCAATTCGTGAGCGACTGCTATCTTTCTGTCTCCCAATATTTCTTTGCAATCCTCTAACATTTTCAGTAATCTATGCGGTGACTCAAAAAATATAATCGTCCGTTGTTCATTGATGAGCGTTTGCAGCTTATGCTGGCGTTTCAACTGCGTATTCGGCAAAAAACCTTCAAAAACAAAATTATGTGTAGCCATACCCGATATAATAAGCGCGGAAATCGCTGCGCTTGGTCCCGGTATGGGGGACACCTTAAACCCCGATTCTATTGCGGCTCTTACAAGGTAAAATCCGGGGTCGGAAATACTGGGTGTTCCCGAATCCGATACCATTGCAAACTTCTTGCCTAATTTCATTTCGGCAATAATTTGAGCGGTACGCATCTCTCTATTGTGGTCGTGGAAAATTATAAGCTGTTTCTTTATCCCGTAATGGTGTAATAATAAACCCGTGCGACGGCTGTCTTCGGCAATGACGAAATCTACTTCCTTAAATATATTTATGGCGCGAAAAGTAATATCCTCAAGATTGCCTATTGGCGTAGCTACAAGATATAAATTCGCTTCAAGTTCCATAATTTATCGTAATACTTTACTTTTTAGTCCCGTATTGTCAAATGAATCTTTTGCCCTTATAACTACTTTACGGGCAGTTCCAATGTCAACGCTAAACGCTTCCTCTTTTGAATCAAATATTTTATCCACTGGAAATAAAATAGTCCAGTCCCCTCCATCAACAGTATATTCACAGGATTTTATATAATTAAGTTCATCTACTGCAGAAAATACAAGTTTATCCCCCTCCATTCTTATATTCCGGATTTCGGGAGCAGTGTTATCTATAAGTTCAGGTAGGGAAACTTTTTCGTTCTTCAATTCTTTTGTTTTAGGATTGGAAATAATATCCGAACATATCATTTTAAATTCGTATTTCCCGTCCGGGAAAACCAGAGGGTCTATAGAATAAAATGTATCCCTGAGTTCGGCTTTTAATAAAGACCACTTCTGTTCCCCTGTTAGCTTAAAATATACTTCAAACACCAAACTATCATTATTTGCGTCTTTAGTTGACCATACAATTTTTCGTATATTTTCTCTCCCGATTTTCGGAGTAACTTTCAGTGATATAATTTCCGGTTTCCTGTTTTGCGGGAGATAAGCTATCTTTACGCTTGTGAGTTTCGTATTATCGTTTTGTAACTCTGCCTTCCATTGTATAAATCTTGCGTTCGGGCTATTTATCTCCCCCTCTTCTCCCACAGCTTCCCACTCGCTATATGTTTTATCAGGATTGTTTAAATTCCCTGAACGGGTAAAAAACTTGACTTGTTTGTCTGCAGAAAAATCAAGTTTGCCCCATTCGGATATCCCATCAGTGTCATAAGTTTCGGATTCAATAGTCCCTTCTTCCGCAAAATCGTCTGATACGGAATAAAGTTTCCCCATCTCGGACGTGCATACAAAATTATCTTTAATGCAGGATATATTTGCAGGAAACTCATTCAAAACAACCGCCGTTCCGTCTAATTTTATTTTATATAATCTTTTTCCGGCGGCAACAAGCATACTTTTATCTTTGGCAATCCATTCTAATCCACGGATAGGAGCGCTAATCGACCACAATCTTTCGACTTTATTATCCTTGTATATGCAATAAACAGCCCCTGCGCTGTCTTCGGTCGCTGCTACCAACAACAAAGTATCTAATGAAACAACTTCCTTGATTTCTTTTTCGTTCGCATCAAGTATGCATATTCCTTTGCCTTTTTTATCTACCTTAAATAGGTATCCGTTTTCTCCCGTGCCTGCATAAAAATAGTTGTTTACATAATTTAAAAAAGTAACG